>Ga0208810_1000065_pt1 | contig 27044 bp, 27 predicted proteins | sample Colrivmet1560A02_FD_187679 | JGI IMG/M metagenome (GOLD analysis project Ga0208810, IMG submission 187679) | Estuarine microbial communities from the Columbia River estuary - metaG 1560A-02 (SPAdes) (version 2) | ecosystem: Environmental > Aquatic > Marine > Intertidal zone > Estuary | place... | reverse complement strand
GACCCGAAGGCTGAGCTAGCACTCGCCGGTTCGCCGTTCAAAGCCAAGGTTGGTTTTTACTACCCCAACTCCGTGCTGCGGGCGAAATCGCAGATGCCCGACGGGGCAGACGTCGCCGCTACGCAAGGGATTGCCGCGCGGTCACCCCTAGCGCTCAAGCGCCTTCCCGAGAGCTACAATGACAATGTCGGCAACGTGCCGAGCACGCTCATCGAACTATTTGCCAACGGCCAGTCCCTCGGCGTCTGGCTCCTGAATGCTCAGCTCACTGAGTCCTTCCCGGCCCAGACGTTTGAGCATGCCGGCCGTAAATATGAACTCTCCCTCCGTCGCGCCCGCACCTACCTCCCCTTTGACGTGCGTCTAGATCGCTTTACCCACGAGAAGTATCCTGGAACGGAAATCCCGCGCAATTTCGCCAGCGCCGTCACCATCCAAGACAACGGTACTTCGTTCCCGTTCAATATCTCGATGAATCAACCCCTCCGCCATGGCGGTATGACTTTTTATCAATCTAGTTTCGGCAGCACGAGTGCCGGCAAGGACCTCAGCGTCCTCCAGGTCGTTCGTAACCCAGGCTGGCTCCTTCCTTATATCTCCGTCTCACTGATGTCGCTCGGCCTCCTCGTCCACTTCGGCGTCTCGCTCTTCGGCTTCCTCAAACGCCGGACCAAGACCGCCGCCACCGCTGGCCTCGTTGCCCTCTTGGCCCTGAGCCCCACGGACGCGCATGCCGCCGAAGCCTGGGATAGCCGAGAGATTGGCACGCTGCCGGTGCAGAGCGGTGGCCGCGTCATCCCCTTGGAAACGCTCGCCAGTGGCTCCTTGCTCCAAATGCGTGCGCGCCGCGAAATCGCCCTCACCGAGCTTGAAGCCACCGCCTTTGGCAAAAAGCCTTCGACTTGGACTGCGGAGGAAAAGGCAGCCATTGCGGAGCAGTTGCCTGAACTCACCGACAGCCTAAAACAACAGTTAGAAAAGCGCCCGGTTCGACTCAAGGGACGCACACTGGCCGCGCATGACTGGCTCATTGAGGTCGGCTTCCGCGCTTCCATCGCCCGCCAGTTGCCAACCTTCCGCGTCGACCACCCTGTGGTCTTAAAGATGATGGGACGCGACCCAGAGAAGACCAAGTTCGTCAGCTGGGATGACATCCTCAAGAACAGTAAGGCGCTCACCGATGCCGCGGCCAAATCGCGTCAACGCGCCCAAGCCGATCGCGAAGTGGAGGACCGAGCGCTCCTTCAGCTCGAGTCGGCGGCACGTCAGTATGCCCTGCTATCGATGACATTTATGCCGGGCGATCTCCCGGCCGACATCGCCCCCCAGCGCGAATACCAAGCTTGGCTGGGCGCCCTCAACCGTGCCGCCGAGGAGATGCAGAAAAATCGCGGTACCTCCGCAGCCGCTCCGGCCTTCGACAAAGAACTCCAAGAGACACTGAAGGCCTTGGTCGAACGCTACCAAGATTTTGCCCGCGATGGTGCCGTGCGCATCGTCCCGCCGAAAGATCCCGCGACCAGCACAACTTGGGACAACCTTGGCACCGCATTGCTGGCGGTGATCAACGATCGTAACGCCCACCGAGCCGCCCTCGCCCCGGATGGCGTCGTGACGCGCTACGCCCTCTTCTGCGTCGCTTGGCGGGATGGGGACGACGATACCTGTCGCGACCAAATTCGTGCGCTCAATGCCTCCTTAGCCGGCTCGTGGTCGTCGCGGGCAAATGCCGAGACTTCCTTTAGCCGCCTGCAGCCGTTCTATTGGTTATTAATCGCCTACATGTTGATTGTCCTGCTCGTTCTCTGGGCTTGGGCCGCGAACAGCGAAGGGCCGCGCACCTGGGCCTATATCCTGCTTGTCACTATTTTCATACTCCACACCGCCGCCTTAGGCTACCGCATGTGGCTCCATGAGCGCCCGCCAGTGACCAACCTCTACTCGTCCGGGATCTTTGTGGCCTGGGGTGCCGTCCTGCTTGGCGTCATCCTAGAACGTATCTGGAAGAATGGTATCGGCGCTATGGCCGCCGGCCTCAGCGGCTTCCTTTCGCTCATCGTTGCCCACAACCTCGGTCTCTCGGGAGAAGATAATTTGGAAAGCGTACGGGCGGTCCTCGACTCCAACTTCTGGTTATCGACGCACGTGACGACCGTGACGATCGGCTATTCCGCGACCTTCGTGGCTGGCCTGATTGGCGCGATTCACCTTTGTCTCCGCGCCTTCAAGTCCGACTATAAAGACGGCGACGCGCTCGCCCGGGCCGCCTATGGCATCCTCGCCTTTGGGCTCATCGCTAGCTTCATCGGTACAATGCTGGGTGGCATCTGGGCGGACCAGAGCTGGGGCCGCTTCTGGGGCTGGGATCCCAAGGAGAATGGTGCCGTCCTGATTGTGATGTGGTGCGCCGTCTGCCTCCACGCCCGCTGGGGTGGCTTGGTGCGCCGCGAAGGGCTCATGCAACTCCTCATCTTTGGAAATATCGTGACCGCTTGGTCCTGGTTCGGCACCAACCTCCTCGGCGTGGGCCTCCATAGCTACGGCTTCACGGAGTCCGGCGCAATCTGGCTCTACTACATATTCTGCCCGTCCCAGCTGGCGTTGATCGCCGTGGGTTGGCTCCCCGCTAGGGCCGCTAAGTCTGTCCAGACGGCATGACCGACCAACCCGCCCTCGCATGGTTCTGTGTGAAGGCCAAGCCTCGCCAAGAGGCAGTGGCCGTCCGCAACCTGCGAGCGCTGGGTCCAGTCGAACTAGTCTTCCCACGCATCCGCCGCACCCGCCGCGGACATGAGAAGAACCGCGAGGTCGTCGAGCCCCTCTTCCCTGGCTACCTCTTCCTTCGCTACGACGCAGCGGAACTCAACGGCTCCGTCCGGAGTACCCGTGGGGTCCTACACCTCGTTGCTAAGAACGGCCAACCCGTCGAAGTGGACGTCAAAGTAATCAACGAACTGCTCGCCCTTGGGCCTGAGGCCATCCTCTCGGCCCTAGATGAAGAACTGCAAATCGGGGCTAAGGTGCGCATCGTCCGCGGCATCTTCGCGGGCTCCGAAGGCGAAGTCCTGCGTCTCGAGACTCCGCAGAAACGTATCGCCGTACTGCTCTCGTTACTCGGCTCCGACCAGCCCGTCGAACTCTCCTCTGAAGATGTCGAAGGGCTTCCGAACGAAGACGTCTAAACCATTGCCAAGCCATGATCCAAGATCAGCTCGTCCACTCCGAACAATACGATGGGTTACATCCGTCCTTCTCGCAGGCTTTTGCCTGGCTCAAGGCCTTCGACCCGCAGACGCCAGACGGTAAATATGAAATTGCTGGGCCCGCCCTGACCGCTGGTGTGCAACGCTACACCACCAAGCCCGACAGCGAAAAGAAATGGGAGGCCCACGAGGTCTTCGGCGATATCCAAGTGCTCTTCGCGGGTGAAGAAATCTGCGGTCACACCGAGGTGCGCACCCTGACGGTGACCGAACCCTACAAGCCCGAGAAGGACGTCGCTAAATACGCCCACCCTAGTCAGCCCACGACGCGCCTGCATTTCCGCCCTGGCAGCTTCACCGTTTTCTACCCGCAAGATGGCCACCAACCGGGCGTCATGGTCGACCAGCCCACTGAAGTCTTGAAGGTTGTCATTAAGTTCAAGGTCTAGGGACACGGTTTGGCCTCGATAGCGGCTGGTTGGCATTCATCGTGAAGCCACCCCACCCCGCCATGCGTAGCTTCCTTGCCCTCCTGTTCACCCTTTCCCTTGCCAGTGCGCAGGAGACCACCCGCCTCCGCGACGTCATCTACCAGAAACGCGATGGCTTCGCGCTCACGCTGGATGTCTTCACACCAGCCAAGCCTAATGGCGCGGCGATGATCAAGATTGTGAGCGGGGGTTGGAACTCCAATCACAACGGCATCGGTGATGGGGGCTGGACGAAGTCTGGCTACACCACCTTCGTCGTCGTGCATGGCTCGCAACCGCGCTTCCATATCGACGAGATCGTGACCGACGTGCAGCGGGCCGTGCGTTTTGTGCGGGCCAACGCCGCCACCTACGGAATCGACCCCAATAAGATCGGCGTCACCGGTAGCAGTGCTGGCGGCCACCTCTCGCTGATGCTCGCTGTCAAGGGCGACGCCGGCAATGTGAAGGCTACGGATCCCATCGACCGCGCGAGCAGCGAGGTGCAAGCCGTCGCCTGCTATTACCCACCGACTGACTTCATCAGCTGGATCACCGAGAATGATGGCCTTAACGGCGTCGGTCCGCTCGCTTTCCGCAAGCCCGCCTTTGGCCCCCAAATTGCTACCCCGGAAGGCATGGCCGCGATGGGTAAGGCTCTGTCGCCCATGACGTGGGTCAAAAAAGCCCAGCCGCCAATCTACATTGTCCAAGGTGACAACGACGTGCTCGTGCACTTCAGCCAAGCCCTGCGTTTCCAGAAGAAGTCCACCGACGCCGGCGCTACCTGTGAGGTCCTCATCCGCGAAGGGGCGGGCCACGGTGGCTGGAAAGAAATGGGCGAAGACAACGTGCGCATGGCCGAATGGATCGACCTGCATCTCTTGAGCAAGACGCCAGCCAAGCCCTTTAATAATTCGGTCTCTAAGCTCCCCAGCACGACCCCGGCGAAGAAGTAGGCCCAGTGGGGAGCAGGCGGGAATGAGGGAGCGAGCGGGTACCCCTTTGCATCCGTACTTTTGTGTACCTACCCCTGATTACCAGGGAGAATCTACGCCCTTTCCCTGGCCTCCGTGCCCGCTGGCTCACGTACCTCCCCATCCATCTCTTTCTCTTGCGACCTAAGCGCTGACTTCCTAAACCTACCTCATGTCTTCTGGTTGCCGCCTAATCCTCGCCCTTGACGTCGAAACCAAAGAAGAAGCCTTGGCTTTGGCTCGTCCGTTGGCCGGCAACCTGGTCTGGGTCAAACTTGGCCTCCAGCTCTTCACCCGCCACGGCCCCAGCATCGTCGACGAATTTCATGCACTCGGTTTCAAGGTCTTCCTCGATCTCAAACTGCACGACATCCCCAACACGGTAGCCTCGGCCATCAAGAGCCTCAAAGGTCGCCCTTGTTCGCTACTGACGCTGCATGCGGCCGGTGGCCCTGAAATGATCGCACGCGCCCGTGAGGCGGCCGATGTCGCCCTCCCCGACTGCCAACTGCTGTCGGTCACGGTCCTCACCTCGATGGACCAAGCGCAACTCACAGCCATCGGCGTCCAGCGGACCCCTGAAGAGCAGGTCCGCCTCCTTGGCCGCATGGCCATCCAAGCGGGTTCGCACGGCCTCGTCTGTTCGCCCCTGGAACTCCCGATGCTCCGCGCAGAACTGGGTATTGCCCCCACGCTGGTCACGCCGGGCATTCGCTACCCCGACGCCGCGGGCGACGATCAGAATCGGGTCATGACTCCCGCCCAAGCGGCCGCCGCGGGCGCGAGCTTCATCGTGGTCGGTCGGCCGATTCTCAAGGACAAGGACCCCGCAGCCAAGACCCGACAGATCCGCCGTGAAATCGGCGAAGCTTCGTGAGCGCTCCCGACGACATCTTGATTCTCCTCGCTGCAGGTTCCGCGCAGCGGATGCAGGCGACCGTCGACGACAAGATTACCGCCCCACTGGCTGGGCTGCCCGTCTTCCTGCATTCGCTGAAGACCTTCCAAGCCACGGGCTTGATTAGCCGAGTGGTTATCACTTACCGCAACGAGGAGCAAAAAGCCCGGATGCTGACGATGCTCGCGGCACACCCCAACGGGGATCTGCGTATCGATTTCGTGCCTGGTGGCGACTCGCGGCAGGATTCGGTCTTGGCTGCGCTGACGGCCTGCGAAGGCCATACTGGCCTCGTTCATATCCACGACGGTGCCCGTCCGCTCGTGACGGCCGAAGCCATCCGCAAGGTCCGCGAGAAAGCCCATGAGATGGGCGGAGCCATCCTCGCTGGCCGCGCGGCCGACACCGTTAAAATCGCCAAAGAACACTCGGCCTCGGTGGGCAGTTCGCCCGACCGCGCCTTGGTCTGGACCGCGGAAACGCCCCAAGTCTTCCGCACGTCCATCGTCCTGAAAGCTTACCGTAAAGTTTCTGAACTCGGTCGTAAAGTTACCGATGACAGCTCCGCCGTCGAATTTGTCGGGCAAGATGTGGCCTTAGTGGAAAACCCGTCGGTCAACTTGAAGCTAACGCGGCCCGCCGATTTCGTCCTCGCCGAGGCGATTCTAAAGACGCGCTAAGCGCTCAGTAGCCGGACTGGCGTAGGACGAGGTCGAGCTTGGTCTGGAAGTCGGCGATGTCTGGCTGGCTGGGACGATAACCAGGAACGCGCGGGACGACACCTGGGCGGCCTTCCATATCGATATACCAATCAGCTAACTGGCCATCGGAGAAAGTTACCGATCCACTGACCATCGTGGCCTCGCGAGCCAAAGCATCGATTTCGACCTTCACGTTCGACGGACCGACCGGGACGGCATCCGCTGGCGCCGCCGGCTCGGTAGCATCGACGCCAGCCGCTTCGGTCGGAGGCAGTTCTTCGACGACAGCCTCCGCCTTCTTGGGCTCTTCCTTCTCTTGGAGGGTAAGGTTAAGGTCATCGACCAAGAAACGGACGTCTAAGAAGGTCATCGAAATCCCGAGCTCGGAGGAGAGCCGACCTTGAATCACCGAAAGGGTCGAACCCTCGGCCACCCATTGGGAGACCTTGGTAATTTGTGCGGGGGTCAATTTAGCCATACCCCAACCTGTGCGGTTAAAATGTGTTTTTCAAGCGTCCCGTCGGATATTCATTGGAAAAACCCCGAGAGGTCGCCAACTTGAGCCTATGCAGCCCGAAATTCGATGGCAGAGAAGCGGGGAGTTCTCCGACATCGTCTATGAAAAAGCCGAAGGTATCGCCCGCGTGACCATCAATCGTCCGTCCCGGCGCAACGCCTTTACGCCCGACACCATTGCGGAGATGTTGAAGGCTTTCTCTGATGCCCGCGACGATAGTTCCATCGGGGTGGTCCTCCTCCGCGGCGCCAACCCCCAGCATGACGGCAAGTTCGCCTTCTGTGCGGGCGGCGACCAGAAAATCCGCGGCGATAAAAAGGGTGGCTACGTCGGCAAGGACGGCGTGCCTCGCCTGAATGTCCTCGACCTCCAGCGGCTCATCCGCTCGATGCCCAAGGTCGTCATCGCACTCGTCGCTGGCTTCGCCATCGGCGGGGGCCACGTACTCCACGTCATTTGCGACCTCACCATTGCCGCCGACAATGCCGTCTTTGGTCAGACTGGCCCGCGGGTCGGTAGCTTCGATGGTGGTTTCGGCGCTTCCTACCTCGCCCGGGTGGTCGGCCAGAAGAAGGCCCGCGAAATCTGGTATCTCTGCCGTCAATACGACGCCAAGCAGGCCCTCGAGATGGGCTTGGTCAATGCCGTCGTGCCTTACGAACAGCTCGACGCTGAAGGCGTGCAATGGGCCCGCGAGGTCATGGCCAAGAGCCCGCTCGCTATCCGCTGCCTGAAGTCGGCCTTCAACGCCGAGCTGGACGGCCAAGCCGGCATCCAAGAACTCGCTGGCAATGCCACCTTACTCTACTACTTGACCGAAGAAGGCGACGAAGGTCGCTCGGCATGGAACGAAAAACGTCCGCCGAACTTCGGCAAATTCCCTTGGCTCCCATAAATCCTATTCGCGTCACCGAACGCGCGCAGTCGCTCGCCGCGGCGGTGCTCATGGCTGGCGACATTGCGATCGACGGGACCGCTGGCAAAGGGAGAGATACCGCCTTCCTCGCGCAAGCAGTCGGGCCGACTGGGCACGTCCATAGCTTCGACATCCAACCCGAAGCGATAGCCTCCACGGGTAATCTATGCGAGCTAGCTGGCTTATCAGCTCGCGTGAGTTTACATCATCGGAGCCACGCAGAAATCGCCACCGTCCTTCCGGCCGGGCACCGCGGGAAAGTAGGTGCCGCCATCTTCAACTTGGGTTACCTGCCGGGCGGCAACCCCGATATCATCACGCAACCGCAATCGACGGCGACCGCCTTGCAGGCTGCCTTTGAGGCCTTACGCTCTGGTGGCCGGCTCATCTGCGTCGCCTACACGGGCCACCCTGGCGGGATGGATGAATCGGACGTCGTCTTGGCCTTTGCGGCTGGACGCACCTCCGCCGGCGACACGGTTGAAAAAATCGGCCATGTCCCCAACCCCGGTAAGCCTTGGGTGTTGGCGGTGACCAAGCGTTGAGCTGGTTGGACTTCTCGACGGTTACCGCTTAAAGGTAAAGCATGTCTGACCGACCTCGCATCGTCCTCACCGGAGCCACCGGGCTGATTGGTCGGGCCTTAGCGAAAGCATTGGCGAAAGGCGGCTACGAGGTGCGGGCCTTGCAATCGCGCACGCGGGGACCGGGCGGCATGGACGTCGCGAGCGGGTGGATTGACGAAGCCTTCCTCGAAGGCGCCGAGGCGGTCATCCATTTATCGGGTGAGCCGATTGCCCAACGCTGGACGAAGGCAGCCAAGGCTCGCATCCTCACGAGTCGAGTCGAAGGCACGCGCCTACTCGCAGCGGCGTTGACTCGCCTTAAGCAACCACCCAAGGCCTTTATTTCCATGTCGGGCATCAACCGCTACGGCGTGTGGCGTCCGGGTGAAACGGTGACGGAAGCCTCCTCGCTTTCTAATATCGGCTTCCTCGCTGAAATCTCCGAACAATGGGAAATAGCCACCTTGGCCGCCCAGGAGCGGGGTATCCGGACAGTTTGGCTCCGGACCGGCGTCGTCCTGGCGGGCTCGGGTGGGGCTCTCCAGAAAATGCGCCTCCCCTTCTCACTTGGACTTGGCGGCCCAGTCGGATCAGGCCAGCAGCACCTCAGCTGGATTCGACTCGGCGACCTAATCAGGCTGATTCAGTGGGCCTTAGCGACTCCAGGTGTCCAAGGCGCTCTGAACGCAGTCGCCCCGCAGCCAGTTACCCAACGCGCCTTTGCCCGGTGCCTCGGCCAAGCGCTCCACCGCCCAGCCATCCTCCCGCTCCCGGCGTTTGCCGTCGGACTCGTCTTCGGGGAGATGGGCCGCGAAACACTCCTCGGCGACCTTGCCGCCACGCCCGCCAAAGCCCTGGCTGCCGGCTTCGTCTTCGAGACGCCTGATCTCCCGAGCGCCCTCCGCGCCGCCCTTTGCGAATGATTTTAGGTTGAACGGAGTCGCCCGGAAAGGGATTGTCCACCCATGGAACGTTTCCGTTCAGTCCTCACCCTTTTCAGCCTCGCTTGCACGCTCGCCTTAGTCGGTTGCGACGGAGATACCTCCTCAGAGATGCGGACTCCCGAACTCGAGGATAGCGAATTCCGGCAAGGGATGACTTACGAAAAGCAGCGCGAGCCGCGTAAAGCCTTGGAGTCCTTCCTCAAAGTTATCGACGCCCGCAAGGGAGCATCGGAATCTCATCTGGAAGCGGGTCGCATGTACCTCGACCTTCAAGATCCGCTCCCCGCGGTTTACCACTTCAATCAGTACCTCCGACTCAAGCCTAACTCGGAACAAAGCCCAATTGTCCGTCAGATGGTAAAGACGGCTGAAAAGATGTTCATCCAGCAACTCCCGGGACGCCCGCTGGAACCTAGCGCCAGCGGTAGCGTCGATCAGTCGGCACTCATCCGCAAACTCCAGAACGAAAACTCGAAGCTCATGTTGGAAGTATCTGAGCTTTCCCGTGGCGGCCGTAACCCCGAACCCAAGAACGACCCGCGGACTCCAGGCGTGGCCGCTATCCCCGACAGAGGTACGCCCGCTGTTCCTGGCGTCGCTCCGGCCACTGGCCGTAAGGCCCCCGCCTTCACCACGTATGTGGTTAGTAACGGCGACACCCTAACCAAGATTTCCATCAAAGCTTACGGTACGCCAGCCCGCTCTAATGACATCTACAACGCCAACCGCGACAAGATGACCTCAGCGGCCAACCTGAAGGTCGGGACGACGTTGACGATTCCTCAGTAGCCCATGCGCGTCACCCGCATCCGCGCGGCTGACTTCCGCAACCTCCCGTTTGCTGACGTCGATACCGACGCGCCCCGCGTTTTCCTGCTCGGCGAAAACGGCCAAGGTAAGACCAACCTCCTGGAGGCCGCAGCGCTCGTCTCGGCTTTTCGTTCCTTCCGTACCACGGAGATTTCGCCGCTTATCCGAATGGGCTGCACCGAGGCGCGCCTGCGACTCGATGTGCGCACGGGGACCGAAAGTACCGCGGTGGAACTGCGCCTCGCTAAGGGTTCACGCAAAGCGCTGGTCGACGGTAATCCCGTGACCTCCGTCGCCGAGCATCTGGGACGCTTCCCCACCATCGTCTTCTGCTCCGACGACCTCCGCTTGGTCCGCGGATCGCCCTCCAACCGCCGTCGCTGGCTCGATGCGGCGATTGGCGGTACCGACGGCGCGTACCTCAACGCCGTCCGCGACTACACCCGCGCCCTCGAAGGGCGTAATGCTTTACTCAAGACGGACCGCCCCCAGGAAGACGCGATCCGCGCCTTCGAAAAAACCATGCTCGCGCCGGCTACGCTCATGGTGGAGACCAGGGCCAAGGTCCTCCCCGAACTGGCGACCACCCTGCGTGAGGCCTGCGGCCGGGCGGGCTTCCCCGACAAAGGCGCCGACCTCGCCTACTTACCAGACACCCCTGCCGACCAATTGGCGGATACGTGGGCGAGGCTACGCGGCGTCGACCAAGCAACGGGCTCGACCTTGAAGGGCCCCCAACGCGACGACTTCGGCATCCTCTTTGGGGGTCAAGACGCCGCCGACTACGCCTCCGAGGGACAGCAGCGGCTTCTGGTGCTCGCCCTCTGCTTGGGCCGCCTCAGTCGCGATGCCAGCCGTGCCCCGACCCCACCCGTCATTCTAGCCGATGACGTCCTAGGGGAGCTGGACGACACCCGCAGGCGGGCTTTTTGGCAGGAAGTCGGGGAAACCCACCAAGTCATCGCCACGGGCACGGTTCCACCCCCCTCGGGCGACTGGCGGACCTACCGGGTTAGCCAAGGGGTCTACGTCAGGGACTGATTTTGGCGTTGTTTTATCATTTTCGGAGCCCTTGGATAAGGGGATGAAGGATTTCCTCCTGTACGCCTCGGTCGTCGTTCTCTTCCTCGTCTGCCTCTTGGTCGTCCTGATCATCCTGATGCAGCGTCCTTCGGCCAACGCCGGCATGGGCTCGGCCCTCGGTGGTGGTGCTGCTGAATCCGTCTTCGGTGGTGAATCGGCCAACGTCCTCTCCAAGATGACGACCACCCTCACAGTCATCCTTTTCATCCTAAGCTTCGGTCTGTACCTAGGATTCGTTGCACGCGAAAAGAAAACGCCTTCCGCTATCGCGCCAGCCGCCGCTACGGCCACTAAGCCAGCGAGCCCAGAAGTCCCAGCCGCTACGACCGCCACGACTCCCGCTGCGACGGCTCCGACCGTTCCTGCCGCCACGACTCCGGCTGCTCCGGCCGCGAAGGCCCCCGAAGTCCCCAAGGCTCCGGCAGTTCCGGCTCCGGCCAAGTAATTGGCGATGCGCACCACCCTGCTCAGCCTGACTTTCCGCTGGGCGGTGTTGCTATTATCGTTACCGCTGTCCGCCCAACTGAGTTCGGTGGACGAGCGCTATGCGCGCCTAACGCCGGCGGAAGCCCCCGAGGTTCTGGCTCAATTCCGCGCCTCGCGCCTGCCGGCTGATACGTGCCTGAAGATCACGATTACCCATAAGCCACGCCGTGGTGACGACGCGGAGCCCGTACATGGTTTGCTTTGGGTGGGTTGGGCCGACGGTGGTCCGCGGGTGCGCTTCGAAGCGCGTGATAGCCAAGGCCGTCAGGTTTACGCCTTCATTGCTAAGAAGAATGCCCAAGCCAGTATGCTCTGGGTCTCGCAGAACGGCCAGCCGGCCCAAGCCATCACCGCAGTTGGACTTGGCTCACCACTGGCACCCGGCCTACTCCTAACGCCCTTCGACCTGCACCTGCCTTTCACGCATTGGGAAAAGTCCGACTATGTTTCAACGGAACGCGTAGTGGGCCGTCCCGCCCATGTTTACTTGGCTAAGAACCCGCAGCCAGGCGCACCGACGCAAGTGAGGTTCGCCCTCGACCGTGCTTACGGTGCCATGCTGAGCGCAATTTCGGAAGACACTCAAGGCAAGGCCCTGCGCACATTACAGGTGGAAGAGTTCGGCAAAGCAGGCGATCAATGGCTTTTCGCTGCCATCAGTGTTCGGGATGAAAGCACCCGCGATGTCGACCGACTGCAGGTCACCCACGCTGCGCTCAACCTCCGGCTCGCGGATGGCTTCTTCGACCCTCGTTCGCTTGCGCAACCGGCCAACACACCGAGTGACGAACAATTCAAACCCCTCTGACCATGCCCGCCGACGCCACCAAGATTGCCCGCTTTTGCGACCTCCTGACCAACAATAAGGCGATCAAAGATTTCCCCGGAGCCGAGAATGGCCTGCAGCACAAGGGCCGCGCCAAGGTCCGCAAGGTCGGCTGTGCGGTCGACGCCGGCGCCAAGGTCTTCGAAATGGCCGCGAAGCGTGGTATCGACTTTCTCATCGTGCACCACGGCATGCGCTGGCCCACGATCTCGCCGCTGCGCGAGGTCCGCAAACTGCGGGTTGATACGCTGAAACGCACCGGGCTCTCGCTCTACTCGAGCCACCTCCCGCTCGACGCCCACCCGATCATCGGCAACAACGCACTCATTGCGGCGGACCTCGGACTCCGCGTAGTCGATTGGTTCGTCGACTTCGAAGGCCTGCCGATCGCGTGTATTTGCCAAGGCATCCCACGGAGTACGCTCGCCCGCCGACTGAAGCAGAGCTATCCCGACACCTATCAGGCCATCGAGTTTGGTTCGGCCCGCCCGAAGAAAATCGCCATCCTCAGCGGTAGTGGCCGCAGCGCCCTAGATCACCTCCGCGCCCAAGGTTGCGATACGCTGATTACCGGTGAACTCCGCGAAGAACACTTTAACGAAGCCCACGAGCAAGGCTGGAACCTCTACCCTTGCGGCCACTACGCGACCGAAACCTGGGGCGTGAAGGCCTTAGCGGCAGCGGTCTCCGCCGAGTTCGGGGTGCCTTGGGAGTTTGTGGCAACGGGCAACCCACTCTGAGCCGACGGCGACCGTCCACTATGTACCGCGGACGACTCGCCCCGACCCCCACCGGCTACCTGCACCTCGGCCATGCCCGCACCTTTGCGCTCGCGGCCCAGCGGTCGCAGGCTGCGCAAGGCCAACTCATCTACCGCACCGAGGATCTCGACGCGGAACGCTGCCGTCCAGAATTCGCCCTGGCCGCACTGGAAGACCTTCGCTGGCTCGGCCTACTCTGGCACGAAGGCCCTGATGTGGAAGGACCGCATGGACCCTACGTGCAATCGCAGCGACGCGAGTATTTCCTCAAGGTCTGGCAACTCCTCCACGCCGCGGGCGGCATTTATCCCTGCGATAAATCCCGCCAAGATGTCGCCCGGGCGCTGACTGCTCCGCACGCCGAACACGAGGCGGAACCCCTCTTCCCGCCCAGCCTACGGCCACCACTGGAACACGGTCGAGATGTCACCCAACCGGACGGCACTAACTGGCGCTTCCGGGTGCCTGATGGCGAGACCATCCACTTTGAAGACCGCTTGCAAGGACCGCAGGCCTTCGTCGCGGGTCAGGACTTCGGGGATTTCCTAGTCTGGCGCAAAGATGGCTTTCCGGCCTACGAACTCTCTGTCGTCGCGGACGACCACGCGATGGGCATCACCGAAGTCGTGCGTGGAGCGGACCTGCTCCTTTCGACCGCACGCCAAATTCTGCTCTACCGCGCCCTCGGCTGGCCCGAGCCACACTGGGCGCATGCGCCGCTGGTGGTGGACGCCCAAGGGCGCCGCTTAGCTAAACGCACGGCTGGCCTCTCGATCCGTGAACTCCGGGCCCAAGGCCGGACGCCCGCGGAAGTCTTGACGGCACCCGTGGGTACCCTGCTCGCCTAGGTCAGTATTCTCACCAAACAAAAACGCCGGAGGGAGGCCTCCGGCGTGTTGTAATCTGCAGACTTAAATTAGGCGCCCTTGTCGGTCTTCTTCACTTCGGCAGCAGGCTTAGCGGCTGGAGTAGTCGCCGCACCAGTGGCGATACGTTCGCGCATGGCCTTCAGGGCGGCGGCGTTAGCACCGCCGTCGACGGCGATGGCTTCGTCCATATACTTTAAAGCGCGTTCCTTGTTCGCCGGGTCGATCTTCTGCGATGCAGAGGCCTTATTGACCGCAGCCATCAGTTTGCTGCCACCGGAGACTTCATCAATGGCCTTACAGGCGGCGTCAAAGTCCTTAGCGTCGACGGCGGCCTTAATCTTAGCGTTGGCGGCGGTCCGAGCGGCACCAGCCTTGGCACGGGCTTCATCGGCCTTCTTCTCTTCATCCACGAGAGATGCCTTCCCTTCGGGGGTATTCTTAAAGGCAGCCAACTTGTCGAGGTACTGACGGGCAGTCCAGCCGCCGAAACCGACGGAGCGGCCAAAGACGTCGCCGGTCTTGGCGTCGATAAGCAATACGGTCGGGTAGCCGGTGATGGCGTACTTCTTCTGGAGCTCAGAGTTCTGGGCCTTCACTTCCGGGGCGAGCTGCTTGGTGCGAGGGAAATCCAGTTCCACGAGCACGTACTTACCGGCGGCTTCCTTGGCGAATTCTTCGGTGGAGAAGACATTCTTATGGAGCGCCTTGCACGGCGGACACCAGTCGCTGCCCGTGAAGTCGAGCAGCATGGGCTTACCTTCCTTAATCGCGACCTTCTTGGCTTCTTCGAAGTTCGTGAGCCAGGTCGCTTCAGCGAAGGCGGTGGAGATGGCCCCCAGCAAGACGAGGCTGGAAGCGAGGAGTAACTTGAGGGTCATGGGGTGATGAGGTGTACCGTTAATTTCGTATAAATAAAAAGACGCCGCAAGCCTTGGCTGCGACGTCTTGAAGAAACCCCTTTTAAAGAACGATTAAGCGCCCTGATCGACCTTCTTCACTTCCGCGGCCGGCTTGGCGGCGGGCTTAACCGGGACGGGTTGGCTCAGGTTGGTACCTGCGGCAATCTTCTCACGCATCTGCTTGATACTGGCCAGCATCTTCTCATCACCCGCACACTCAGTGATGGCTTGGTCGGCCCACTTGAGGGCGCGTTCCTTATTGGTCGGGTCGATGCGCTGGGACATCAGAGCCTTGTTAATTGAAGCCACGGCCTTACGCGAACCTTGGGCATCGGCGAAGTCTTCGTCGAGCAGCTTGCAGATAGCATCAAAATCCTTGGCCTCCATGGCGGCGCGAATCTTGATACCTTGGGCGGCACGCTTGGCGCTGGCCTCTGCAGCCTTCTTAGCTTCGGCACCCAGGGCTAAGCGACCTTCGGCGGTATTTTTGAAGGCGGATAGTTTCTCGATGTAAGCCTTGGGGCCCGAACCAGGACCGTAGCCGCTTTGACGACCATAGGCTTCACCGGTCTTAGCATCGAGGAGGAGGACCGTCGGGAAACCAGAGACGCCAAACTTAGCCTGCGTCGCCTTATTCTTCGCCTTCTCTTCGGCCGGCTGCGGCTTCTTGTTCGGGAAGTCGAGTTCTACGAGGACGTAGTTCTTGGCGAATTCCGCGAACTCAGGCTTATCGAAGACTTCCGCGTGGAGCTTGATGCAGTAACCGCACCAATCGCTGCCGGTGAAGTCAACGAGGAGAGGCTTATTTTCCTTAGCGGCGACGGCCTTGGCCTCGTCGAGGTCGGTGTACCACTTGGGTGCGGCGAGGGCCGGGAGAGCCGCGATCATCAGGGCGACGAAGGCAGCGAGGGTGTACTTGGTTTTCATAGGATTATTAGTGGGGAGGCTTACTTCTTAGCGCCAGCTTGTTGGTCGCGGACTTTTTCCACGCGTTCACGGAGGCCTTTGAGCTCGGTGGCGAAGTCGGACTTCGAGTCGGTCGCCAAGGTCGCATCAATGAGCTTAATCACGGCTTCATGATCGCCGGGCTTCGCCGCCATGGTGATGCCCATGCGGGCGTTGAAGTTCATGCGCGTCGCGGCTTCGCCGGTGACGCCCTTATCCTTCATGAACTTCGCGAGGGCCTTTTCGGCGCCAGCGATGTCTTTCTTTTCGATGAATGGACCAATGACGCCGTCGAGGGCTTCATTGAGTTCAGCCTGCTTGGCTTCCTGGGCGGCAGCGTCCGCAAACTTCTTCACGCCGGCTTCGTTGTTGTTTTTCAGGAACTTCTTAAGCGACTGCAGGTAATTGGCCGGGCCGCCTTCTTCGTAACCCGTCGTGGCGAAGACCTGCCCCTTGGCGTTCAGCAATAGGACCGTGGGGAAACCTTGGATGTTGAACTGCTTGGCGAGGGCGTCGTTCTTGGCCTTGACCGCTGGGTCCTGCTTTTTACCGCGTGGAAAATCCAGTTCGACGAAGACGAAATCCTTAGCGGCGACTTCGAAGTCCTTCTGGTCGAAGACCTCCTTCTTCAGGCGGATGCACCAACCGCACCAGTCACTACCCGTGAAGTCGACGAGGATCGCCTTCTTCTCCTTGGCGGCGACGGCCTTGGCTTGGTCGAGGTCGGTCAGCCAGGTGATTTCGGCGTGGGCCGAGGCCGCGGCAACGAGGGCTACGACAGGAAACAGGAAACGGGGCAGGTTCATGGGGCTAGGATTAATCCCTAAGGTTACCCCTTACGGCAAACCACAAATAGCCTAGACCTGCGTTGCCAAAGACGGCCAAACCCCCATACCTCCGTCCGATGGCGGCAACCCGCATTCTATTAGTGGATAATGGCTCCTTTCAACCGGCAGCCACCCAACTCTTGCGTCAGCTTTCGAAGGAAGTCGGTCGTTTGCTCGGCCAGGTTGTCCACCCAGTTTCGGTGCTACACTCACATAAGATCGACGCTGCCCTGCTCGATGGCCAACCCGCGGTCATCTTCGAACAAGCCGTCCGCCAAGCGAAGGCCGATGGCATCGACGAATTGATCGTACTGCCCCTGTTCATCGGGCCGAGCCGCGCCATCACCGAATACCTGCCGCAGGTCTTCGCCGATGCGTACCCCGGCGAGATGAAGCTGACGATCAAGCCTACCCTCTACGGTGAGAACGGTGATGGCCTGCGCCCAATCCTCACGGAGAACCTATATGAGGCTGGCTGGGATCCCGACCTCGACACGATCCTGCTCTGTGACCACGGCTCGCCCGCCCCGGAAGTCACCGTGTGCCGCAATGCGCTTGCGCACGACCTCGCCAAGGAACTCAACCTCCCCGCTGAGCGCGTCATCGCCTGCTCGATGGAACGTCGTGAAGGTCCGGAGTATGCGTTCAACGAACCGCTGCTGGAAACCGCCCTGCGCGGCTGCGCCCGTAACGTCACGATCCTCATGCTCTTCGTCCTACCGGGTCGGCACGCCGGTCCCGGTGGCGACGTCGAAACCATCGCCAAGGCCCATGCGCCGGAATCCATCCAAGTCCGCATCAGCCCTTTGCTCAATAACCCCAAGCACGGCCTCTTGCCTGAGTTGATCGCCCAACAATCGGGCCTCCCGCTGCGGAAGCCGCCGCACGATTGGCGCGTCTGGCCAGTCGGCTGCTTCATCATTTTCGCCATCGCCATCGCCTGCAGCATGACGGCCGAACTCGTTGAGCGAGGATTCCTCGATCATCTTGCCGGTCAAATCGCCGTCGTCGCAGCCACGGTGCTCCTGATCGCCCTAGGCTACATCGTTTTCGCGTCACGCCGCCGCTGATTAGAGCTTAAGAAAAGGCCGCGATACGTCCCATCAGGCCAGCATGCCGTGGCGGCGCCACCACGGCACCGACGACCGCGATGAGCGGCGTGGGCAGAACGGACACGTCGACCTTACCTGAAGCCAAGTCGGTCAATGTCGTGAGCACATCGGAAGCACCTTCCTGCGAGACCTTTGAAAGCAAACGAATGGGGAGATCCGCCTTTGCGCCAGCGGCGATGAGCTTGGTGGCGACGGATGGCAGCGCCTTCGCGCCCATGTAAAGACAGAGCGTCGCGCCGGTCTCCACATGCGCTTTCCAATTCTGATCGGTGCCATCTGCACAGTGCCCCGTCAGGAAAGTCACCGAAGCGGCTTTGCCGCGGTGCGTCAGCGGGAACGCGGCATCAGCGCCCGCCGCCGTCGCGGCGGTGACGCCAGGAACGACTTCGAAATTAATCCCATGCGCAGCGAGGTGGTCCATCTCTTCGCCGAGACGACCGAAGACACCAGGATCACCGCCCTTGAGACGCACGATGAGCCCGCCCTGACTCGCTTCACGCACGAGAACGATGTTGATCTCATCCTGGGTCATCGAGTGGACCCCACAGCGCTTACCGACCGGCACGACCTTCGTCGTAGCCGGAATCTCTGCCAACAAGGCATCGCCCGGGAGGGCATCATGAATGACGACGTCAGCTCGCTGGAGCAGACGGAGGCCCCGCACGGTGATCAGATCGGGAGCCCCCGGTCCGGCACCGACGAAGACCACCCGGCCTATGTCGCAATTTACCATTTATTTAAACTTGACCCGATTTATGTAATCTTGGGTAATCTTATCAAGTATTAATTCACACCAACCTTTACCCATGGAAAAGCCTACCGAGAAGCCCCTGACCAAGAACGAAGTGATGAAGTCCGAAAAGCCTGACCTTTCGGGCACGATTCGGGAGACCCTCGCCAACCCGGAGGCCGACCGCTTCAGCGGCGACGACGAGCAATTCATCAAGTTCCACGGCATCTACCAGCAGGACGACCGCGATAAGCGCAAGACCGGCAAAGAATACTCCGTCATGGTGCGAACGCGCCAAACCGGTGGCATCGTCCCCGCCGCTCAATACCTCGTATACGACGAGCTCTCCGGCCGTTTCGCTAACGGCACCCTGCGCATCACCTCGCGTCAGACGTTCCAGTTCCACGGCGTCGCTCAGCGTGGCATCGGCAGCCTGATCAAGGGCATCAACGATGCGCTCTCTTCCACCCTCGCCACGTGCGGCGACGTGAATCGCAACGTCACGGCTCCTTCGAATCCTCCGATCGACGCCATCACGCAAGCGGTCGAAGACGACGCGTTCACGTTGACGCGCGCCTTGCTCCCGAAGACCACCTCCTACCACTCCATCTGGGTGGACGGCGTGCAGGTCGACCTCGGGCTCGGCGAAAAGATCGCCAAGGCCCGCGCCTCGGTCGACCAGACCAACCCTTACCTACCGCCGCCCGCCGACCACGACGATAGCGGTGCGCCTGTCGACAAGCTCTACGGCAAGACCTACCTGCCGCGTAAGTTCAAGACCGGCTTCGCCATCCCGCCAAACAACGACGTGGACATCTTCACCAATGACATGGGCTACGTCGCGGTCATCGAAGGCGGTAAGCTCGTGGGCTACAACCTCCTCGTCGGTGGCGGCCTCGGCACTTCGCACGGCAACAAGGCCACCTACCCGCGCCTTGCTGATGTCATTGGCTACATCACCCGCGACCAAGTCGTGACCGTCGGTGAAGCCGTCATCCGCATCCACCGCGATTGGGGTGACCGCACGGACCGTAAGCATGCCCGCATCAAGTACGTCCTCCAGGAAAAGGGCGTGGAATGGTTCCGCGCCGAGCTCGCGAAGGAACTCGGTGCGCCCCTCCCAGCGGCCAAGCCTTTCCTCTTTAAGGGTCAGGGTGACGCCTTTGGTTGGACCAAGCAGACCGACGGCAATTGGTTCCTCGGTCTCTTCATCGAGACCGGCCGCGTCAAGGACGCCGGCAGCTACCAGCTGAAGACCGCGCTCCGCAAGATCGCCGAACAGTTCGGCCCAGTCTACCGCCTGACGGCCACGCAGAACCTCATCCTCTCTGACATCAAGGAAGCCGATAAGGCCGCCATCGAGAAGCTCCTGCATGACCACGGTTGCGGCATCGTCTTCAACCCAGGCCTCGTCAAGGGCCGCGGCATGGCTTGCCCTGCCCTCCCGACCTGCGGCCTCTCGCTCGCCGAATCCGAACGCGTCTTCCCGGCCATCCTCGGCAAGATCGAGGACGCCCAGGACGCGGCGGGGTTCGGCGGCGAAGAACTCGTCGTCCGCATGACGGGTTGCCCCAACGGTTGCGCCCGCCCGTACAACGCCGAGATCGGCTTCGTCGGCAAAGCTCCGGGCAAGTACAACCTCATGCTCGGCGGCAACCGCGAAGGCACGCGCCTGGCTCGTCTCTTTAAGGAATCCGTTCCCGCGGACGAGATCCCCGTCGTCATCGGCGCCCTCTTCAACCAGTACGCCAAGGAACGCCAAGCTGGCCAAGCCTTCGGTGATTGGGTCGACGGTGCTGCCGTCTGGCCAGCCGCTGCTCCGCAGGCCTAAGCCCGTTCTGTGCCGTCGCCGATGTCGAACCTCGACCCAGCCCGCCTGTCCGAACTCGACGAGCAACTCACGAAGCTCGCTCCGGTCGACCGTCTGCGCTGGGCTTTCGAGACCTTCGGCGACCGTGCGGGCATTGGCACGAGCTTCCAGCCTGCCGGCGTGGTGATCCTGCACCTCGCGAAGTCCGCTGGCTTGCCCATCAAGGCCTTCACCTTGGACACGGGCCTGCTCTTCCCTGAAACCCTCGCCTTCAAAGCTCAACTCGAAGCCAAGCTCGGCATCCAAGTGGAATCCGTGCTCCCGGCCCTGACCGTCGAGCAACAGGCCGCCGCCCACGGCGCCGAACTCTGGAAGCGCGATCCCGAGAAATGCTGCGAGATCCGCAAGGTCGATTCGCTCGGCAAGAAGCTCTTCGAGCTCGACCTTTGGATCGCGGGCATGCGCCGCGACCAAAGCAACGAGCGCTCTTCGACGCCTCTTCTTAGCCTCGCCGCCCGCCCCGACAATTCCGACGTCTGGAAACTCAACCCACTGGTCGATTGGAGCCGCGAGCAGGTCTGGGCCTATCTCAAGGAGCACGACCTCCCACACAACGTGCTACACGACCGCGGTTACCGCTCGATTGGTTGCTGGCCCTGCACGCAGCCCACCTCTGGCGCCGATGAACGCGGTGGCCGCTGGCCCGGCTTCGAGAAAAAAGAATGCGGCCTCCATACTCGCACGAAGAAAGCCTAACCCGCGACGGAGTACGGATGACTGATTACCGAGTTCAGTACCTACGCCTCCAGCCCATCCTTCCTTAACCCTCTCCTCCTCTAATCATCAGTCCGTAATCTGTACTCCGTAATCCGAACTCTTTTTTAGCCACATGTCCCGCAACGCCCAAAACGATCACCTCACGCGCCTCGAACAGACGTCGATTCACGTCTTCCGTGAGGCCTTCGCTAATTTCCGCTCCGTCTGCATGCCCTGGTCGATGGGCAAGGACTCCAACGTCCTCATCTGGCTAGCCCGGAAAGCGTTCTGCGGTAAGATTCCCTTCCCCCTCCTGCACATCGACACGACGTACGAGTTCCCAGAGATGTATGAGTTCCGCGAGAAGGCCAAGGCCATCCACGGCATCGACCTGATTGTCCGCGTCAATGAAGACGCCATCCGCCGTGGTATCGGCTACGCCACGCACGACCCGGTCACCGTCACGCACGAGCTCAAGACCGTCCCCTTCAAGGCTGCGATCGATGAGTTTAAGTGGGACGCCCTCGTCACCGGCATCCGCCGCGACGAAGACCCGACTCGGGCGAAGGAACGCTGGTTCTCGCCGCGCTCCGCTGAAGGCAACTGGGACTACAAGGACCAGCCACCGGAATTCTGGGGCCAGTTTGCAAGCGTGGCTCCCGAAGGCGGCCACGTCCGCGTCCAGCCCCTCCTCGAATGGACGGAACTCGATATTTGGGAATACATTCGCCGCGAGAATATCCCGAACCCGACGCTTTACTTCGCCCGCGATGGTAAGCGCTTCCGCTCGCTCGGTTGTCACCCGATCACGCACCCGGTCGACAGCCCCGCTAGCAATATCGACGAAGTCATCGAGGAACTCAAACTCACCAAAGTCAGCGAACGCGCTGGTCGCGCGCAGGATCACGTCGGTCGTAATTCCATGCAAGAACTCCGGGCCAAGGGGTTCATGTAAGTCATCCCCCCGCACCGCCACACCAAGCCCAACACCAACCAACCATGAGCACCTCTTCCCTTCCTAGCCCAGCCGCCGCCCAGGCTGCCGCCCAAGCCGCCGCCGAAGACCAACGCAAGATGCACGTCGTCGTCGTCGGTCACGTCGACCACGGCAAGTCCACCTTCGTCGGCCGCCTCCTCAACGACACCGACTCCTTGCCGAACGGTAAGATCGAGCAAGTCCGCAAGAACTGTGCCGCCGAAGGCATGGAGTTCGAATATGCCTTCCTCCTCGACGCCCTAATTGAGGAACAGGAGCAGAATATCACGATTGATACCACGCGCATCTTCTTCCGCACCCAGCAGCGTGCGTACGCAATCATCGACGCCCCAGGGCACAAGGAGTTCCTGAAGAACATGGTGACTGGCGCTGCTTCGGCGTCCGCCGCCCTGCTCCTGATTGACGCCAAGGAAGGCGTCATGGACCAATCCCGCCGCCACGCTTTCCTGCTCTCGCTGCTTGGCGTGAAACAGCTCGTTGTGCTCGTGAACAAGATGGACCTCGTCCAGCACTCGCAGGAGACCTACGAGAAAATCCGGACGGAATACACGGCCTTTCTGAAGAGCCTCGGACTCAACGCCGTCCACTTTATCCCCATCGCCGCTAAGCACGGTGAAAACATCGTCAACCGCTCGGCCAAAATGGCTTGGTGGACGGGCCCAACGGTCACCGAAGCCCTCGATACGTTCAAGCACGAGGACGACCTGACGGGCCTCCCCCTGCGTCTGCCTGTGTCAGATATCTACCGCTTTGACCACCGCCGCATCGTGGCGGGCCGCGTCGAAGCCGGCGCCATCCGCCCGGGCGACGACCTCATCTTCCAGCCCGGCGGTCGCCGCAGCACGGTCCGTACCTTTGAAGACTGGCCGGGCCCGGAATCCCGTTCGGTGGTCGGTACGGGCGGTTCGGCCAGCGTGACGCTCTCCGAGCAGATCTTCGTGGAACGCGGCCAGGTCGCTTCCCACCCATCGAATCAACCTCGGGTTGGTCGCGAATTCCGCGCCCGCATCTTCTGGCTGGGCAAGGAACCGCTCGTCCCCAAAAAGACTTATAAGCTCCGCCTTCTAACGCAGAACGTTGAAGCCGTGATCGCCCGAATTGAAAAAATCACTGACGCTTCCACGCTCGAATCTATCCAAGCCGATAGCGTGCCGCGCGACTCCATCTGTGAAGTCGTTGTTCGGACCACGCACCCGGTCGCCTTTGACCTGCACCATGAGTGCGCCATCACCGGTCGTTTTGCACTCGAGGAAGCAGGCCGCATTCATGGCGGCGGCATTATCCTCGATGCCCGCAAGGAACAGAGCGCCCGCGAAGGCAAGGTTACGGCTGCCGAACGTGGCGCCCGCTCCGGCCACGCCCCTGCGGTGCTTTGGTTCACTGGCCTCTCTGGCTCGGGTAAGTCGACCATCGCCGAACTCGTCGAGCGTCGCCTCTTCGACGCTGGCCGGCAGGTCTTCCGTGTCGATGGTGACGACCTCCGTACCGCCCTCAACCGTGACCTCGGATTCTCTGCTGCGGATCGCGCCGAAAGCGTCCGCCGTGCGTCCGCTGTCGCTGGCCTCTTCGCCAACGCTGGGCACATTTCGCTCGTGACGCTGATTGCCCCCTTGGCTGCCGACCGTGCCAAGGCCCGAGCCGCGCTCAGCAACCACGCCTTCATTGAGGTCTTCGTCGACGCCCCGCTCGATGTCTGCGAACAACGCGACGTTAAGGGACTCTACGCCAAGGCTCGTCGGGGCGAGATTGCCGAGTTTACTGGCATCTCCTCACCTTACGAAGCTCCCGAATCGCCTGAGGTCCACATCCGCACCGACAAGCTCACGACCGATCAGGCCGTCGACCTTGTTCTGGATGCCCTCGACAAGGTCCTGCGCTCGAAGGCCGAAGATTGGGAAGTGTAAGGCTTCGCAGGTCACATCTTGGCTAGGGATTCCCGTCCATTGACTCCCCTGGGGTTCCGTGCACCTTGGGAGTCATGAAAGTCCTCCACATCGACGCCTCCCCGCGGACGGTTCGTTCGGTGACACGGAAACTGACCTCGGCGTTTATTGGCGCCCTCCGGCTTAAATACCCGACGCTCAAGGTCACCCATCATGACATCGGCCATCACCCGCCCGCGTTCATTTCCGACGCCTGGTTGGGTGCTGCCTTTGCTCCGGCCGATCACGACGACCCGGCGATGAAGGGCGTGCTGCATCACTCAGATGAACTGACGACTGAGCTCATCGCTACCGACGTGCTCGTCATCGGTTCACCGATGCATAACTTCACGGTGAGTGCGTCGCTCAAGGCTTGGATTGATCAAGTTGTCCGCACGGACATGACGTTCAAAATCACAGAAGCGGGAGTCGAGCCCCTGCTGAAAGGCAAGAAGGCCATTATCGTGACCTCCCGTGGCGGCTTCGTCGCCGGGACGGCCTTTGACTTCCAAGAACCCTATCTGCGCACCATCCTCGGTTTCATCGGCATTACCGACGTGACCTTTGTCCACGCCGAAGGCGTTAACGAAGGCGAAAAAGCCCGGGAGACGGCCATGACCACGGCCGCCGCTAAGTTAGTTGAGATTGCCGGAACGATTTAAAGGCTGAAGAAGATTACGGAGTACAGAGTACGGAGTACCGAGTGTCGAGAGAGCCAAACCCGGCACACCAGTCATCGACTCAGCAATCGGAACTCGATTCAGCACTCACCGTTTCGTCCTACCCTAGTCCCCGCGCGGCTCCTCCGTTTAGGCGTACTTCAACTCGACCTTCTTACCGGTCTTGATCGACTCGTAGACTCCGTCGATGATGACCATGTCGCGACGGCCGAGTTCGCCGTTGCAGCTCAGCGGCTGATTATCGCGGAAGGCCGCGGCGACACCGTCCATGTGTCGTTGCTGCTGACGGAAGATTCCGAAGTCCAGTTTACCCTTGGCCGAGGTCGAGATATTGAGGTTTCTGTAGCTGAAAGTTGGCCGTTCGCCCTTGAACCAACCCTTGGCGCCTTCGGCGTAGAGCTCGGCGCGATTAGCATCGTAGCCCGACCAGACGTCGGCCACGGCGCCATTGGCGAACTCGAGGCGGAACTCCAGGGCCTGTTCGACCTCGGTAAATAATTCTGGCTGGGTCTTCGGCAGCTCCTTGGCGATGACGGAGATCGGATTGGCATCGGCCGCCATGCAGCAGGCGTGAATTGAATAGATACCCATGTCTGTCAGCGCCCCGCCGCCCGCGAGCTTCTTCTCAATGCGCCAAGACTTGCGACGGAGCGTGTAGCCGTTGGCGGTCTTGATCTTCATGAACGGGCCAAACTCCTGGGTCTTGGCCAGGCGAACGAGTTCCTGGTGATACGGATCGAAATGGAGGCGGTAGCCGATGGCGAGTCGCTTGCCGGCCTTCTTGCCCGCGGCGATCATGACGTCGCACTCGGCGGCCGAAATAGCCATCGGCTTCTCGCAGATGACGTGCTTGCCCGCACCAAACGCGGCGATGACGTTCTGGGCGTGGATGCCTGGCGGCGTGACCACGTAGACAATATCAATGTCCTTATTCGCGGCGATTTTGTCCCACTCATCGTAGCCGTAGACGGACGTCTTGGCGAAACCATGGGAGTCCGCCAGCTTCTCGCCCTTGGCACGAGTGCCGGTGATGGCCGCGACCAACTTCACATGGGCCGTCTCGAGTAACGCGGGGGCGAGCTCACCGTTGGAGTAGCTACCCAGACCGCAGAGGGCCAAGCCGAGTTTGCGAGGCTTTGGCTCGTCGGCTGCAAGGAGACGGGGAGCGAACGTGAAAGCCGCCGTGGCGGTGGCAAAAGTACTGAGGAACTGACGACGGGAGGAATGGTTAGACACGGGAGGGAGACCTAGGGGATAGGGGTTAGGGAATGGGGGATAGGGGATGGGGGATAGGTTATATCTATCCAACCCACCGACGCCTGCAAGTCGGATGGCTGCCCCTACCGGCGTACCAAGAAGACGGCCCCGAGCAGGATGGCAGCGCCTAGGAGACGGCGGGTCATGACAGCCCGGCCGACCGAGCGCTCGACGTTACCGAACCAATGCCCGACGACCCAGACCAGCACGACGCTCCAAAGTCCGCGGGTATTGTAGAGGATGTTAGTACGGGTGACCTCATGGGCCAGGGAAATGGCGAGGACCATCCCGAGGCACTGCAACCATAGCAACGACCCACCCATCAGGGTCCACAGCAACGTCTTACGAGGCAGGGCCAACAAGGGGGCGGAGAACTTTGGGACCAGGAGCCACGAATACAGCAGCATCGCACCGAAGGCCAAGGGCGCGAAATGCGTCAGGCCCAATTCCCCCACCCACTTCTGCGTTAGGATATCGGAAGTAGCGAAGAGGAACGCCGCGAGACCACCGTAGAGCAAGCTCCGCAAAGCCCGTTCGCGATCGGCCCGCCATTCGCCGCCGAGCATGACCATCGCCGCGCAAGTCATCAGCGTCGCGATCCAAATCTCTGGTTCAAGGTTCTGACCCGTCGTAAGCGCTGCCAAGAAGGCGACAAACAGGACCTTCGCCCCGAGGACTGGCGTGGCCACCGAGACATCGCCGCGGCTGAGCGCTAGGAAAGTGAAATATTGTCCGGCAAAGAAAATCGCCCCCACGATGAGCGCGTGCAGGACCGCGATGAAAGTGAACGGCCCGCCCTGCCCGTCGTCGAAGAACCAAAAGGACTGGAACAGCGCCCCCATGGTCATGTTCACGACAAAACCAATGCGCCACGGCCCAGCCCCGGCCTCCGTAGCGCGCTTCAGGATGATGGCCGCCACGGCATAGCCGAAGCCGGACAGCAGCGGGAGCAAGGTAGCGGTGGTCGGATCAAGGGTCACGAGGTTACCAGCGGGGAGTAAAACACCCTGCCGCGCAACCGCGGACTCACTCGTGGAAACGAATCCTCGGCTTCAAACCATCCTTCGGCTTCGCACCATCCT
>Ga0208810_1000053_pt1 | contig 28685 bp, 27 predicted proteins | sample Colrivmet1560A02_FD_187679 | JGI IMG/M metagenome (GOLD analysis project Ga0208810, IMG submission 187679) | Estuarine microbial communities from the Columbia River estuary - metaG 1560A-02 (SPAdes) (version 2) | ecosystem: Environmental > Aquatic > Marine > Intertidal zone > Estuary | place... | reverse complement strand
CAGAGTTACTATATACGCAAAGATTTCTTGAATATTCGCATTTGGCTTGACCTGCATCTTCATAAACTGAAGGATCACCTTTTGCTCTACAGTATTCGTATTTTTCAAGCCATTTCACAATATCTGTTTCTTCTTTATACAAGACGTGAGTAGTAGTAGGTCCATCAATTTCGGAATAATCACATAACCAAGATAACGCCATACAATTTAAATAGAATAAGCTTTGAAAAAAGATAATTTTCATTTATATAATATTAAAATATTTTTTTTACGCGTTACAAACGTACATTATGTTTTTATTATACATTTGTACATTTATAATTTTGTATAAAAAATGAATTAAAATTACAAATGTATAAAAATACGTAATGCATCTTTATAATAAAGAAGAATCTATCAGAGATGATATGATGGATAAAATAAGAGATTTGTTAATTGATCATAATAAAAAGACAGGGTCAAATATTCCTACGGATTATAGTATAGATTTATCTACATCTCAAAAACGTGCTTTTATTAAATTTAAAATGGGTGATAGTTTATTGATTTTGGGTAGTGCTGGTGTTGGTAAAAGTAAACTTGTTAAAGAATTTGTGAAATATAATAGAAATAATGATAATAAGACAATGTATATTACGTCGACTACTGGTATTTCTGCTTATAATATTGGTGGTATAACTATTAATAGTTTTATGGGTATTGGTACAGGAGAAGCACCGGTTGAAGTACTATTAAAAAGATTACGTTATAAACAATCGATACGAGATCGTATAATAGGAACAGAAATTTTAGTAATTGATGAAATAAGTATGATGTCTGCATCTGTGTTTGAAAAAATGGATCTTATTTTTAAAACATTACGTCGTTCTAAAAAACCATTTGGTGGTATTCAGTTAGTTTTGACTGGTGATTTTTTACAATTAGAAACAGTATTTAATAGAAATATCTTAGGTAAAGAACAAGATACGCGTTTACTTATTGAAAGTGAATTGTTTAATAAGATGTTTAAGAAATGTACTATTGTATTAAAAGAAAATTTTAGACAAAGTTCTGATAGTAAATACATAGATTTACTTTTAAGACTTAGGAGAGGTTTATATACAAAAGATGATATAAATCTTTTAAATACAAGATTAGATAAAAAAACAGATGATAATATTATTCATTTAGTCAGTAGTAATAAAAAAGCTCAACAAATAAATAAAATTAGAATGGATATGATTAGTTCTGATGATTGTATTTTTGAAACAAGATATACAAGAAGTGGTGATGAAGAAACATGTGATTTATTAGAACGTGAATTGCAATCTCAATTTAGTCAAAAAGGAACCGAAAAATTAGTTTTAAAACGAGGATGTAGGGTAATTTTAATAAAGAATTTAAATGTTGAAATTGGGTTAGTGAATGGTTCAACTGGAACTATTCGAGAAATACAAAACGATAAAATTCATGTAACATTTGATAATGGTATTACAGAAACTATTACAAGAGTTGATTGGGAATTAGAATTAGATAATTCAAAAGTGATATGTACACAAATACCATTAGTGTTAGCTTATAGTCTAACTATTCATCGTAGCCAAAGTTTATCGTTAGATAGTGCAGTATTAGATTTAGCAGATTGTTTTTGTAATCATATGGTATATGTAGCTTTAAGTCGTGTAAAAACATTAGATGGTGTTTATTTAACAACATTTAATGAAAAGAAAATAACAGTAAACAAGAAATTATTAGAGTATATTGATAGTATAGAATAATAAATGCAAAGTTTAAACATTTTCTTTAATTAACAATAGCAAACCACCTATTAGACTTATATTTGCCCAAAATGGAATTGATTTATAATAATTAGTCATATCTAATGGATGGTATAGTAATGTTGCTAGTATAGTAAAAACAATTAAACTTATTACAGCATAATTAGAATAAGAAGAATATTCTTCAGTTATATAATGATAAACTATAATTACTGGAGCTAGTATTTCTAGTAAAATAACTAATAAAATAACCAAGTGATAAATTTGTTCATTTACATTTATATTAATTTTTCCTCGGAAATTATCAACAGTTTTTGTATATGTAATAATTTTATGGAATCCAGACAAAAAGAACATTGTCGTGAGTAAAATAGCTGCTAATAAGCGTATCGTGTTCATATAATATAACTTTTAAAAAAAGTTAACAAAATAAAAAAGTTAAAAGTTAAATAAACGTCAATTTAAACAAGAAAAAATAACTGAATTATTTTTGTATTTTTAGTAATATAAGTATGGTTTTAACAAATTTGAATATGGGTTATTGTTGTATTAATACAGAATTGCGAAATTTGGGTATTTTTACATCGCGAACGTGTAGATTAGATACAGTCAGAGAAAAAGGTATTGAATATATTTATGATTTGGCTCATAAAAATATTGATGATTTGTCTGCAATTTTTAGATGGAATTACAAAAATGATATTTTTCTATATAGAATGTCAAGTGAGATGTTTCCTTTTGCGAGTCATCCGGAATTTTATTCAAATTATGATTTTGAACAATTTAGAGAAAAACTAAAAAAAATAGGAGCGTTAGCAAAGCATTATAATCAAACGCTTACATTTCATCCTGGGCAATATAATCAAATAACATCTCATAGATTGGAAGTAGTTGACCAAAGTATTATAGATATTGATTTGCACGCTAAAATTTTAGATTTAATGGAATGTGGCGATGATAGTATAATTGTTATTCACGGTGGTTCAAAAAGAGATGGTAAGCAAGTATCTTTGGATCGTTTATGTGATAATTTTCAAAGATTATCAGATAGTGCAAGAAAACGTTTAGTATTAGAAAATTGTGAAATGGCATATTGTATAGAAGACTTACTTCCAGTTTCTCAGAAAATAGGTGTACCTATTGTGATAGATTATCATCATCATAATATACATCCAGGAACTATTAAAAGTGACAACCAATTGTTAGAAATAACAAAGTTAGTTTTAGAAATATGGAATAAGAGAGTTATAACACCGTTATTCCATTTATCAGAATCACGACCAGGTATTACACTTTCGGATTCTATTACAGCTCGTCGAGCTCATTCTGATTATGTACATACTTTACCACTAGTTCTTTTAGAAACATTGAAAAATCACCGTATTAATTTAGATATTGAAGCAAAAATGAAAGAACAGGCAGTTTTAAGATTGCAACAAAAATATAATATAAAAAATTGAGTCATATTAAATATTAAATTTCAGCTAACTTTAAGTTGAAATTTCATAGTGTTTTAAGATTGTAACAAAAATAATTATACAATTGTAGACGGTGTTGGTGTTGGTGTTGGTGTTGTAAAATTAGATGTAAAAATATATATAGCCATTATTATAGTTAAAATACAAGAAGTAAAAGAACTCGCGGAAACATCCACCATAATTTTGGTTGATTTATCTATGTGTCTAGAATCTTTAAAAAATATCAAAACAACCAAAGGTGTCAATACTATAGTACATAGTATAACTATAATGACTTTTAGTATTCCTCCTGATACGACTACATAAATAAATAATATTACTATTAAAATTAAACCAATATAGTATTTATATATTTCTTCAGAGGTAGGCATTGTATTTTCTTATTATAGTTAATATAAATTAATTTTAGTTAATTTAAATAATAACATTTTCTTAAACTTTTTTTAAAAGTTTATGTAAAAGATGTCTAATTTTTCAGAAACAGAATTTCAATTTGGAAAAAGTATTTTTGATTATGTCCTTGATAATTCAATGTATATTAATAAAAATGAATGTAATGATTATACACCTCCATTTATAAGTTATATACCAGGTGGTGTACCTAATATAGATGCTGAAAATGAATTAAAAGGTTTAAACAGTAAAATGTATAGAAATCCAAATCCATCTTTAGCTCAAGGTACCTTGAACCAATCGGTTCAGAAAGAGTCTTGGTCTAAAAAAGAATGTGAAAATAAACTATATTATGTTAAAAGAATTTAATGATTTATATAGATCGATCTCGATCCACAAATCTTTTAAGAAAAAAGCGAAAAAATCTTTATTTTTCCATAGTTTTTAAAAGGGGCCCGTAACAATCATCGATAACTTTTTAATATGAAAAATCTAACTTTTGGTTTAGAATGTACTACTAGTAAAAAATGTAATATTCATATCTTTAAAACAATGTCTTCTAATATTTCAGTTTACAACCAGAAAAAATGCGTATTGTGCTGTGATAATTTTAAGAGTGATGTGATAATTTTACCTTGTAAACATATTTTTGATTTGAAATGTTTAATGACTTATGTGAAATTTAATTATTTAGAAAAAAAGAAGAAGGAGACGAAATGTCCAATATGTAAAGTAGAAACTAATACTTTGGATTTATTTAAAAAGTATAAAAAAATTTTAGATATTCGTTTATTTATGATTCAAAAGGGAGGATCTATAAATAATATCTATTTTTATAATAATGTAAACAATCATAAACCAACTGCACAGATAACCAGAGCATCATCTGCACCTGATATATTTAATTAAAAAATTACCACACCCATCATACCACACCCATCATACCACACCCATCATACCACACCCATCATACCACACCCATCATACCACACCCATCATACCACACCCATCATAGCACACCCATCATACCACACCCATCATACCACACCCATCATAGCTAGTAATAACCACAGTAAATAAAAAAAAGTGAATAAAGTTATATATTTTTTAGTTATATGGATAATATTAGTGGTTTTAACAATGAATGTATATTTTGTTTAGAATTACTAAATAATTGTTATAATAATAAACACAACAATGACAAACATAATGATAAAAATTATAAAAATATACTTTTAGATATTACAAATACAAATATTAAATTAAAATGCAATCATCTTTTTCATTTAGAATGTTTTTTCTTATATATAAAATACAATTCTACGATATTAGATAATTTGAATTGTCCTTTATGTAGATATGATTTATTGAAAAATGATATTCGTAAAATATTAATTTCGTATTTTATTTTATTAATTAAATTACGTTTAAAAATTAGTATTGATAACTTGTTTCATTTTTTAAAACTATTAAAAAATGTAGTTAAACGACAATGTATTAAAACAAGCGATGACGCAAGCGATGACGCAAGCGATGACGCAAGCGATGACGCAAGCGATGACACAAATGTTTTTTTGAAAACTAAAATTTACCTTAGATTAAGGCAAATTCTAAAAATTATTTTAATTTAATTAATTATTTTTAATTTTGATTTTTGAAAAATATTATCAAAAATCAAAGGGTTTTTTTGGGTTAAGCTTTAAAGAAGCTTTTTTACATTAAAAAATAGCACGAGAATCTGAGAAATCAGAACTAGAATAATGACTAGAATCTTCATCTTCGCATTTACATTTATGATAATTTTTACACTTACATTTAGATTTTCTTTTATGCTTAGATCTTCTATGACATTTTGTTTTACATCTAGAGTGACGAATATGGACCTTTGGTTTATCAATACACAAATTAATTTCAGGAACTAATTCTAAATTGATTGGAATATGGCGAGGTTTACATTTAGAAAGATTTTTTGTCATTTATACTATTAAAATATATATAAAACATTTATTATAAACACAATAATCGAAATAAACATTTTATTTTAATTTTAAATTTAAATTTAAATAAAAAAAAATTGATTTTTAATTTGAAATTGTTTTTTGTAAAATGCAAATGCAATTGATTTTGTTGACTAATATTATTTTAAGCATTGGTGCTATTGCCGGTATTTCAGTTTTTGCATCGCAAGTTGGTGATATTTATATATTAACAGATACGTATGGATTTTATTGGTTTTTATCTACATTTTCTTTATTAACTGGTATTTTTGGTTATGCTTATCATAAAGTTAATTATGTTAAACAACAATTTCCAAAAAGTGAATATGGTATTTATGGTATGTCAGTAGTTAGTTTATTATTTACTGTATTTTGGTTAGCTGCATCTGCGTCTATGACATCAGTTTTAAGAAATTGTTTACAAGTTAAAAATTTACTGTATCCAGAATACCTTATTGATGACAAACCTATCGGTTCAGCAAGGTACTTTAATTATTCTTATAATTATACATGTAATGGTCAAATTATTACAACAACATTTGGATATAGTTTGTTTATTTTATGGTGTGTAGTTAGCTATCTTGTAGCGATCAAAATGTTTTCCAAATTGAAAACAACACAAAATCCGGAAAGTCTAGAAATAAAATTCACAGAACAAGAAGCACAGCAAGTTCAAGATCAAGAAGCACAGCAAGTTCAAGATCAAGAATCACAGCAAGTTCAAGTTCAAGAAGCACAGCAAGTTCAAGTTCAAGAAGCACAGCAAGTTCAAGAAGCACAGCAAGTTCAAGATCAATTAGTACAGCAAGTTCAAGTTCAAGAAACAGAATTTGAAGTTCGATTAGCACAGCAAGTTCAACTTCAATTAGAGCAAGTTCAAGAAACCGAATTTGAAGTTCGATTAGCACAGCAAGTTCAATTAGAGCAAGTTCAAGAAACCGAATTTGAAGTTCAATTAGAGCAACTTCAATTAGAATTAACTCTACCTTATGCTATACAAGTAGCGTAATAATTTCATATCGAAACAAAAGTAAAGAAAGTAAAAAAATTAATATAATATTATATTTTAATTTTTGGAATGTTAAATTTATGTTAATTTATGTATGTGATTAAGGTGATTGAGGTGGTTGAGGTGGTTGAGGTGGTTTACAAGGTTTGCATATACATACGGCATTATTTTTAATTTTGATAAATGGTTTTTGTATGCATAATTTAATTACAGGTGCTAATTCTAATGTTATATCTACAGGTGTAGGTACACAGGGTTCTGGTTCACAATCACATAGGGTATAATTGATAGAGTATAATAAAACAGAAGCATTTTCTACTCCGGATGCTGTAATACATATATATTTGTAAGTACCAAACATTGGAATATCTACAGTAAGATCAGAAGAAGAAATTAAAAATGTACCTAAATCTCCAAGGGTATTTGTTCCGTAAATAGAAAAAGATTCATTTGGTTCTATACTTGACATAGTAATTGTAGGTGTACCTTCGCAATTTCGTGCAATTATATTAGATAAATCTAAAGATATAAAATTTGCATCGTCTATTTCCTTTTCTGGGTTATTAGTTATACCTAAACCAATTTTATTTGGTCCACTGTTTTTACCGTACATATTTGTTGGTTGGTTAGGAGATCCTATTTCATATCCGTAAGCAGTAACTGTTATATCACCTAATGTATAAGGGTATATTAGTCCAACATCATCTGGAGGTTGGTTAAATAAAATTTGTTGTGTCATTTGTTATTTTATAATATATAGCAAGAAAATAAAAAAATAGAAATAATGAGTTTATTGGTTATTTTATTTAAAACGCACTTTTATGAATTTTTAAAAGAGTTTGTTTTAGTTAAATTTTTTCTAAAATTATTGTATAGTATATGTCAAAAGATCAATTGACTTTTTACAGTTACGTAACAAATTATAATACTGATAATATTAATACATTTTTAGAATTATTTGGAAACACTATAGAAAAAATACCGGATAAAATGGTATCGTCAAAACATATTATTCAAATTTTAAATATAAATTCAAATACGATATATTTTAGAACATTTAAAAATGTATTTATGGATTATTTTAAATTAATATTAAATTAATATGAAATAAATACTTTTACTTTTAAAATAATTTACTTTTTACTTTTAAAATTAATTAATTCTTGGTATTATTATATAATGTCTATAATTGCGCAATTAGTAATAATATTAGGTATATTTACATTTTTAGCAGGATATTGGTTTTTGGGTAAAAATTCAGGTTTACAAGAATGCAATGAAGAAAATTCTATTTTAAGTGATACGTATAAAGGTGGTTCATTAGCTACTAGTATTGGATTATTAATGATGATAGGTGGTTTAATAATGTTTTATGTAAGATCAAGTGAATAAATTTAAGGTTTTACTATAAAGGTTCGTAACTAATATTAACTATAAATTTATCAATAGATAAGATTGAAATAATACTATTTCTATTTAATAGGACCTTATTATCGTCTAATAAAATACATTTTGATCCTTTAGATACATCTATTTTTAGTAATATTTTTTGAAATTCTTTTGAATTGTATATATTTGAGTTTTGGTTCGATTTGGGGTATATATTAGTTAATAAATAACCTCTATAAAGACCTTTATAACTAAATAATTGTGATTCGTGTTTGTTTTTATCATATAGCAAATCTACATTTTGGTATAAATACATTTGATGATTTGTTGGTTTTGTTTTTACAAATAGATCATCTATTTTTTGAATATAACTATCGATTTTTACATTATTTGGACTACGATTATTTTGTAAATATGTATTGATGGTTTTTATACAAGGCTGTTTTAAAATTCTAAGATTCATATTAATATTATTTAAATAATAAAGAATATTCAATTTTAAACACATTTCCTAAATCTTTTTGTTAACTTTAGGTAGAGTAATATCTAATTACGTAAATTTATAATACTTTTTTTACAAATGTATTATAATACAATGGCATCTAATTATAATAATCCTATTAATATATTAGATTCAACAAATGCTACAAGTTTAACAGATGGTGGATCTATGACTTTAGGTGGTGGTATTTCTATTGGAAAAGACACTTTTATTGGTGGTAATGTCTCTATTTCTGGTACTACAACTGCGTTTTCGGATAATATCCTTTTAGTTAATAATAATCCTACAAGTTCAACTGATACAGGTATAATCTTTCAACGTTATACTAGCGATATACAAAATAATAATAATTACGCTGGTATTATTTATTCCGAACAAAATGACTCTTTTAATTTAGGATATCTAGTGTCTGATGCTGGTCGTAATTATGTTTCTATGGGGAATCTTGTTTCTCTTAATACAAAAGAAATTACTACAGGAAATATTAATATGACAGGTGATTTATATAAAAATGGTTCACTTTACAATCCAGGGAGTCAATGGATAACATCAAATTCTGACATTTATTATACAACTGGTAACGTGAATACTAGTAATCTTATTACTACAAATATATCTGGATCAAATTTACGTTTGTCTGGAGATTTATATGTAGGAGGAACGCTATCAACAGTTAATGTAACAACTACAAATGTAATGGATATCAATATTACAACAGGTACTATTAATGTAACTGGAATTAGTAATCTTAATAATGTTACAGCTACAAATTTATCTACTGGGACTATTAATGTAAGTATTGGAATAACTACAGGTACATTAACTGCAACGACATCTATAAGTTCAGCTTCTATTCGAAGTACAAACATTATAGGTAATTCTATTAGTGCTGGTATATTAATCGGTACTACAATTACAGGTGCAAATATGAGTTTATCGGGTAACTTGAATATTGCTGGTACGTTAACTACTGTAAACATCACTTCTACAAATTTAGTTCAAACAAATGTATCTACTGGTACACTTTATGCAAGTGGAACTAGTACACTTCAAAATGCAACTGCTACTAATGTATCTACTGGAACTTTAACTGCAAGTACAGGTATTACAACAGGTACTATTACTGCAAGTACAGGTATTACAACAGGTACTATTACTGCAAATTATATTCGTTTAGATGCTGGAACTGCATTAGATTTTATTGGAAATATAGATGCTGCTAACTTGACACAAACATATATCGCATTTGGGCCAGCTGGAACTAGCAATGATTCTTCTTATTTACGTCAGTTAGGAGGAACTAATTCATATAAAATGGCCCTTGATATAAACGATGATGGTGATGAGCCAGGGTTTTGTATACGTAGTGTAAAAAGTACAGATACTCCAGATACAATAAATGAACGTTTTACAGTACAAGCTGGTGGAAATGTTGGTATAAATAATTCAAGTCCTACAGCTAATTTAGATGTAGTTGGTACTGTAAAAGTGTCTGGTTTATCGGCTCTAGCTAATTTAACAGCTACAAATGTATCTACTGGTACTTTAACTGCAAGTACTTCTTTAATTTCTATTGGTAATAGTAATACAGTTGGTAATATTTACACAACAGGTGGTAATGTAGGTATTGGTACTGGAAGTCCGGTTGAAAAATTAGAAGTACGTGGTAATTTACGTATAGGTAACTCCTCACAAAGTAATTATATATCTTTTCATGGAACAAGTCAAGATGGACCAAATGCGTTCAATCATACATATATAGGTGAACGTTTATACGGTGGAACAGAAGCTTCAGAGTTACTACTATTTAAAGGAAATGATTTAGATAATGGCGCAGGTCCAGATCGTATAAGACATTTAGCTTCAAATCATGTGTTTGCTACATATACGTCTGCATTATCAGGAACATTTGAAGGAGTTGGGACAAGTGGTACAACAAGAATGACAATTGTAAGTAGTGGTAATGTTGGTATTGGTACAACTTCTCCAGCTTACACTTTAGATGTTAACGGTACAGGTTTATTTAGAAACGGTGAGGGTGCTGGTGGTTTTAGTAGAAATCAACTAACATTTGGTTGGGAGAATACAGCATCATATATGCACGCAATAAAAACTAGACATAACGCAGGAGCTAATAATATTAATAATGCTTTTGATTTTTATGCTTGGCAAACAAGTGATGCACCAACTGAAGTTGGTACTAAACATGTAATGAGTGTTACATCTGTAGGTGTAGGTATCGGTACAACAGCTCCATCAGCATTACTTGATGTCAGAGGTAATATTGCAATTGCACTTTCTTCAAGATTCACATTAAGTAATGCTGTTAATGATAATTTTATCTATGCTGGAAATACAGTTGGACACTATTCTTTATCATGGAATGATGACCCTGGAACTCTAGCCGGTCCTATGTCCTATCTGTCAGGATATGGAGGTATAAGAATGTTCACTAACGGTACTCCAAGAGTTAGTATTCTTGATACTGGTAATGTTGGTATTGGTACAACTTCTCCAGCTTACACTTTAGATGTTAATGGTACAGCAAATGTCTCTGGTACAGCAAAAATAGGTGGTAATAATATATATAATAAAATACTAACTTTATATGACTCAGGAGTAAGTGATGCTCCTACTGGAGCAACAAACTTTTATGGTTTTGGGATAAATAGTGGTACACTTAGATATCAAGTTCCTAGTACTAGTACTCATCTATTTTATACTGGTAGTACAGGGAGTATGATAATTGCAACTAGTGGTAATGTAGGTATAGCTACAACTTCTCCAGCTTACACTTTAGATGTAGCGGGTACAGCTAAAATTGGTGGTACACATTCAATATTAGAGCAGCAATACAGTACTAGCTCATTCCCTTCTGGTTCTTGTACGAAAATTAGTGGAAATAGTGCAGCTAGTGGAACAACATTAGAAATTTTTAGTGGTCACAGTAGTACGAATGATAGATATCTACTTCGTGCAAAAAGAGATACAGCTGATTATTTTTCAATAAGAATGGATGGTAAGGTAGGTGTTGGTACAGCTAGTCCAGCTTACACTTTAGATGTTAATGGTACAGCAAAAATAGGTGGTAATAATGTATATAATAAATTACTAACTTTATATGACATAGGAGTAAATGATGCTCCTACTGGAGCAACAAACTTTTATGGTTTTGGGATAGATGGTTCACTTAGATATCAAGTTCCTAATAATAATTCTCATGTATTTTATTCTGGTAGTACAGCGAATATGATGATTACAGGTAATGGTTTGGTAGGTATTCGTACAGATATTGCATATTATACTTTAGATGTTAATGGTACAGGAAGATTTGCAAATGGGTTAACAATAGCTACTAGTCAGCCAGCTTCTTATTCAAATAGAACAATTACTTCTAATGCAAACTATGGTTTGATTTATTGTGCAGATAGACCAATAGCAGGAAACCTTGGAAGTGCTTTATTTTGTAATTCCAATGCAACCATCAACTATATGACTCTCAATAGTGTTAATTACACGATGGTGGTTCATGGTTCAGCAAAAATAGATTCTAATTTACACATTTCTGAAAGTACAGGAACAGCTGCTGGTGCAAATACCGGTAGTATTATATTAGACCACGACAATAATGGTGGTGCATCCAGTATTGTTTTTAGAAGTAAAACCAATAGAGGTAGTGATTACGGATATATTCAATATCAAGACGCAAGCACTGTAGGAGGTGGGGGTGAAGATGCAAAACTTATTATAGGAACTCAAAATGATACTGTTGACAATATCTACCTTTCCCCAACTGGTAGCTTATTTATTAAAAATGGTGCCCATTTCACAGGAAATGGTACTGGTGATCAATTTGTTGTACACGCTAATGGATCAAATGGAGCAGGTGGGTATTTTTATTATAATGCAAATAATGTTTACGGTACTATTTCTGATGAACGTACTAAATATGATATTACACCAATCAATTCTGAAGATGCTATAGCATTTATTTCAAATATTACGCCATCTGACTTTAGTTTAAATGGACAGACTGAAAAACAATCAGGTTTTATCGCACAAAACGTTTTAGCAGCAGCTCAAAACGATGCTCAAAAAAGTGCAGTTGGAAAATGGGAAACGTACGATGAAACAAATCCTGACTGTCCGTTGATTGGTGTATCAGACAGACCTATTCTTAGTAACTTGATTGTTATGGTAAAACATCAACAAACTTATATTCAAAATTTAGAAGCTACAATAATTAGTCTAGAAGCTAGATTAACTGCTGCTGGCTTATAAAACAAGAAAATGTTTGATTAAGTTACTTTTTCTAAACTAAAATATAATAGTAAAAACAAATTTGTTTTACAAGTAAATTTGTTTTTATTCACATTCACATAAAGATTCTTTAGGCTTTTCTTTATTTATAGACCATTTACCAGAAAAAGTTTTATTATCTTCTTTGCATATTCGTTTGCATTTTGATATAGCATCTATGTGATTCCAAACATTACAATCTAAGCAGCGTTTAACTTTAGGTTGTTTATATAATATATATAAAATATACAGAAAAAATAATAATGTAAACACCAAGTTAAAATAAGATTTCATATTTTTTATATTAAGTATTGAAAAAAAAATTATTATTATGCGTTCTTTATCTTTTTATAATTATTTATATTAATTATTAATAATTTATGTAAAAATAAAATGTTTATGAATATTATAATAAAAAATGGAAAACTTTGTCTCTAATATTTTTGGAGGAGCTATGAAAAAGAAGTCATCCCCAAAACGTAAATCATATCGTAAACGAAAGTCTTCACCAAAAAAGAAGGCTTCACCAAAAAAGATGTCTTCCCCAAAACGAAGAAGATCTTCTAAACGTAAGTCTTCCCCTAAAAAGAAGTCTTCACCAAAACGTAAGTCTTCCCCTAAAAAGAAGTCTTCACCAAAACGTAAGTCTTCTCCTAAAAAGAAGTCTTCACCAAAACGTAAGTCTTCTCCTAAAAAGAAGTCTTCACCAAAACGAAGAAAGTCTCCAAAAAAGAAGTCTTCTCCTAAAAAGAAGTCTTCACCAAAACGAAGAAAGTCCCCTAAAAAGAAGTCTTCACCAAAAAAGAAGTCTTCACCAAAACGCAAGTCTTCCCCTAAAAAGAAGTCTTCACCAAAACGCAAGTCTTATCGTAAACGTAAGTCTTCCCCTAAAAAGAAGTCTTCACCAAAACGCAAGTCTTATCGTAAACGTAAGTCTTCACCAAAACGCAAGTCTTCTAAAAAGATGTAAATATTTTTGACAACAATACAAATTATTATTTTTTATTTAAAAACTAAAAAACAATAACTATATGAAAGTGTTTGCTAAAAAAGCTACAGGTTTAAAGTATTTAAAACAAAATCAAATATTATGTAATGATAACATAAAAAAGTATTTTATTCAAGACAGTTATGATTTATTTGCAGATTTAATAAAAAATTCATATAATCCAAGTTATTATGAATTTATTCGCGAAACAAGTGTGTTGAAATATTTTTTAGATATAGAGATATATAAAAGTCGTAATGAAATAGAATATAATAATCACGTTAATATTATAAAAACTATAAAGGATACATTAACAAGATATCTTACTAAATTATTAGGTGATATTAATATTAAATATGTTATACTGGAATCTCATAGCGAAGATCGTAGCGAAGATCGTAGCAAAACGAAAAAATCATATCACGTGATACTAAATATATATAAAAATGGTAGAACTCCAGTGTATTTTAGGAATATAAAGGGTTTTAAGAAAATAGTATCTGAATTATTTCCAGATTTTACAGAGAAAAAGATAATAGATATTTCAGTGTATAGAGAAGGTTTGTTTAGGACATTTAAGAGTACAAAAATTAATGAGAACAGGCCATTGATTAAATCGGATTTAGGTGATGACTTTGATTTTTTAGATACATTTGTATGTTATTGTCCTGAGTCAATATCTGACAATATTATAGATACATGTACCTTACCGATGACGAACTCAGACGATGTGTTAGATGATAATATGACTATTTTGCCTATTCAGACGGAATTAACAAAAAGTGATATAGATGTTATAAGAAAATTTGTTAGGAAATTTTATAAATATAAATTTCGTGATATACGTGAGATAAAGATAAACACGATGATTAATTGTATAGTTGTGGCATTAAATGACACCTTTTGTTATAATATAGATAGAGAACATAATTCAAATCATCAATATATAGTAATAGACGCATATAGTTCAAAACAGAAATGTCACGATACTGATTGTGTAGATTTTAAATATGACGAGATAAAGATTAGTGATTTTCCAAAAGAATTAAATGAAATTATTTTGAAATGTTTAAGAGTGAATAAAACAGAACAGGAATTAATACAACGTGCAATAAAGGAGTGTAAAGATTATATAACAGAGAATTTTGATACGACTTTACAAGAGATCAAATTTGATAAATCAGAAATGGTTTTTCGTGGAGATGTAAGTCAGAATTCTATTATGAAGATGAGTGGTAAATGTCCAGAGTGTAATATAGAGCATCATATAAGTGATAATGGTTATTGTTTAAAATGTAAGGTGTGTGGTGCAGTGTTTCCTAAAAACACTTTAATACCTATAGCGGATAAATATAAAAATTTAAACAGATTTTTTATGGCGTATAATCAATTAGTAAATAATGGTACGGTAAATATTAATATTCAAAACAATTATTATAATGGTGAGGAGGAATTTAGTTGTGATGTTCAGTTAGATAATAGTATATTTAGAAAGGAAGAATTAACAAAATTATATAATCAGGTTTTAGATGGTCATAAAGTGATAAAAATTAGCGAATTATTGTATAAAATGGAAGTTGATTTCAAATATACAAATGGTATGTGGTATTATTTTAATAGTTCGATATGGAGATCGGATAAGGAATCATTAGAATTAAGGAAGCGTATAGTAAAGTTGTCAAATAACTTTAATAAAATTCGTGCGTATTATGAGAAATTGGGTGGTGATGCAAATAATAATTTGGTAAAAAATATTAAAAGTTTAACAAATAAGTTATATAAGCCTGGTTTTGAGGAGGAAATTATAAAGGGTGCAAAGATGTATTATAATGACGATTCTTTTATCAAAAATTTAAATAGTAAAAAGCATTTGATTCCATTTACGAATGGTGTTTATGATTTGTTGGAAGACAAATTTAGACGTACAAAAAAGGATGATTATATAAATTTGACGGTGAATTTTGATTATGAAAAGTTAGCACAGAATCCTGAGGTAGTTACATTTTTAGAACAAGTATTACCTAATAGGGGTGTTAGAGATTATGTACTAAAAAAAATGAGTGAATGTTTGAATGGTGATATACCAAATACGCATTTTTTGATGTTTATAGGTGATTCGGGTGCAAATGGTAAAAGTCAGTTGTTAAATTTAATGAAGTTAGCAATGGGTGATTTTGGAGAAAAAGTAGAAGTTACGTTATTAACACGTAAACGTAACAATGCAAATGAAGCAAATAGTGAAAAAATTAAATTAATGTATAAGCGTTTTGCGTTTCTAAGTGAACCTGAGGATGGTGAGAAGATCAATATTGGATTACTAAAAGAATTAACTGGTAGTGAAGAAATTGTTGCGCGTGGTTTATATCAAGAGGCTGTGAGTTTTGTGTTAGAAGCAAAGTTATTTTTGGCATGTAATGAGTTACCAGAAATTAAAGGTGAGGATACAGCATTATGGCGTCGTATTCGTGTGATAGATTTTCCTTCACGTTTTGTGGATGATCCTAAGGAATCAGATGAATATAAAATAGATAGAACGCTTCCATCGAGGATGAGAGAAGATGTAACATGGAGGCAGACATTTATAAATATTTTACTAGAGTATTATTATAAGGATGTAAAGGAACCAGTTGAAGTACAAATGAAAACGAATGAGTATCGTCAGGAAAACAATGATTTTATCAATTGGTTAGAAGAAAATATAGAATACAAAGAAAATAGTCTTGTACAAACAAAAGACATATGTGAGTTGTATTTAGGAAAATCAAAGATATATAGTAAAGAATTAAGTAAATTTAAAAAAGAAATAGAACGTTGGATCAAAGAAAAATATAGAGACAAACGTGTACAATGGGAATATTCTACTGTAAGAATTGGAGATAAAAGTTATAAGGGATGGAAGGATTTAAAAATTTGTGACGAGACATTGTAATTTTGCTTATGTTTGTCATTTCATATACAAAACGCCTCGATGTTACCTCTGTTACCTCTACGTTACCTCTATGTTACCTCAAATATGGTCTTGTTACCTCTGTTACCTCATTTTCTAGAAAGTTTTTTAGAAAAATATATATATATATACACATAATAAAAAAGTTATAAAAAGGTTAAAATTTGAGGTAACAGAGGTAACAAGACCATAGTTGAGGTAACAGAGGTAACATCAAAAAAATGTTAAAATAGAAACGATAAATAGTTGAAAAAAACAGTAAAAAACAGTAAAAAACAGTAAAAAACAGTAAAAAAAAAAGTTTGAGGTAACAGAGGTAACATTTTAATTTGGTTTTTTTAGTCACTGAATAGAACTGAAGTTTTAACAAATGACGCACTCGACTGCGTCGAGGCTCTGTGTTCGGGGGAATGTATAAAAAACTTAGAAAAGAAATGATAAAATGGGAAACTTAGAAAGAAATGATAAAATGGGAAACTTAGAAAAGAAATGATAAAATGGAAACTTAGAAAAGAAATGATAAAATGGAAACTTAGAAATTGAAAATGGGAAATTAAGTTTAATTTGAAAATTATTTATTAAATGTTGAAAGAAGTAGATTTAACAACATAATTGTAATATGTTAGTTTTTGCTTTTTGAATACATTCTAGGTTACCAAGAATGACTACTCTACGTTTACTGTTATACAATTGTCTATAAATTGTAATTTTTGTATTACTATCAGTTCTGATTTGATCGATCCTATGTCCACCTTTTCCAATAATTTTTCCCAAATATTTGTCATCGATCAGCATTTCAGTTGTAGTTTCACAAGGTGAGTTTACAATATGCGAGGTGTAGTTTAAATGTTTTTGATTAATACCATCAAGAACATTAGGAAAGTAGTATTGAAATGCTGGGATCATAATAAAAGATAAGAAGATAAGAAAGATAAGAAAGATAAGAAAGATAAGAAAGATAAGAACGCTTGGTAATTTTTATATTTTTGTGAAAAAAATTCAATTTTTACTCAATGATATCTCTGATATATTCAGTATAAGAATTACATTTTGTGGTTGGAAATCTAAGATTGCCATCTTTAGTTTTTTCAAAATATTTAACCCAAAGTTTACGACCTTTAAATTGACTAAAATCTTGTTGACATTGTTCATATAGATTTTTTCTTTCTTCTTTTGTTCCCATTGGTCGAACTTTACATATAACATTTTGTATATTAGCAGGAATTTTTATTATCCAGACAATTAAATTTTTATCTTCTCCTGATGTATCAGTTTCGAATGTAAAATCAATAATTTCAAATTCTTCATCTTGGAAATCCTTATACTTTAAAAGATCGTATGATCTTTTTTTTATAGTATAAAATGAGTTTTTGTTACGGAGCATAGTTCCTTCGAATCCTTGATTTAAAAAAGTAATATGATAATCTTGTATTTCTTTTTCCGAGTGGACTATAAAAGTAGGTACATATACTAATTTTTCATAGTTTTCTAAATGTAGTTCTTTAATTTTATTATGTCTTTCTTCAAATGTAAGAGTTGTATCGATAATATCATATATGTGATACTCTATTTTTTCTAAATTAGTTTGATCTTTTGTTGTTAATTTTTTTGTTTTACGTAGGACTCCTAAATCTTCAAAATTAATTTTATTAGTATAAAGTTCTCCATCTAATATCAATCCTTTGGGTAATGTAAGTAATTCCTTATATAATTTCCCAGATTGTGTAATAATAGTAAATTCTTTGCCTTGTCTTGTTGTATTTTGATTTGAAGTTGTATTATACAAGTTTCTAAAACCATCAAGTTTGGGTTGAATATAACAAGGATAGACTACTTTATGTTTATGTTTATGGTAATCTTGCGCAAGCATAGGAAATATGACACTATTTATACTGGTACCTTGCTGTCTAACGAATTCTTCATTGGAAGAATTGAAAGTACCTTGTTGAACTGGCCTTGTTGGTTTGGTGTCGGTGATGTGTAGGTTCTCCATTGATAAAGTGCATAATTCTTCTACATTTAGATTTTTAGTTTCTGGTTTATATCCTTGATCATATTTATGATTCCATTTTGAACTTGCTTGTAGAATAGCTTGTTCGTAGTGAGTAGTTTCATTGGATTTTCCTATATTTTTTCCAGTTTTGATAGTTTGTGTTGTTTCCGTTTTTTTTCCATCTGTATATCCGTAATAACAATTAATTGTTGAGAATGATTCTTGATTAGTAACTTGGATATTCCATTGTTTTCTTTTTCCAGTAACACTATTATCGTACAAAGTGTGAAAAATGCACTCTGTAGAAGTTTTAGAAAGTATTGGTTTATGCATATATAAATATTTATAATTAATTTATATTATTTTTCAATTATTTTTTATATTATATATTTATAAAGATGGATAGTATAATATTAATATTAGTGATATCATCATTGTTAATTGTTTCAATATTATTAGGTGTCGGTACATATATCGTTATTTATAAGGATGAAGAAGTTACAACAGAACCAGAACTAGAATTAGAACCAGAACTAGAACTAGAATTAGAACCAGAGTTAGAATTAGAACCAGAAATCATGAAACAACGAATGACATCTCCAATTACTACAATGCCACCAGCTCCAACAGCTCCAACACCAGCACCAACGACGGCTGCTCCATATGAGATAGGTACATCTTTAAAATGTAGATCTAATGATGTGGGTGGTGGCCTTTCAGCTATTTATAGATATGATGGAAATAATACATTAAGAATGTATGCTGATGGAAAAATAGCAAAAGAATGGGATGCAAACTTTTTGAATGCAAAGAGCATTGATTGTCAAGATTTAAAAATGGGTACACATATGTCTTCAAAATTAGGAGTAGGTGTAGAACCTGATCCAGATTATGCTGGTTTAAAACAAAGTGTGGATATAAATTACTCAAACGTGCCTAGCGCATGTTATTCAGCAGCAGGAGGCGAATGTAGTAATTTAAAATACGATGATTGTGAAGCCGAAATGAAATCATTTGCCAAATATGGTGATAAAGGTACAGCAGGTGATTTTGTTATAAGACAATCTATAGATAATAAGGCTACGTTAGTTTGGTACACAGGTACGCAATATTTGAATGCTGATGGTAAAATGATATTGGGTGAAGATGGTATCTTACGTCTAATGTCAAATGATAATAATTATTGGAGATCATCTAATAGTGAAAGTACAAATGGTCCTTTTGCTGCACATTTAGAAAAAGTAGATGGTAAATGTCGTTTATCTATTTATGATAAAGATAATACTAATCTTTGGGTTTCAGAGTAAAAATTACGATTTATATATACAATTATATATATAAATGCTATTAAAAAAAATTGAAAAAAAAATAAAGATGTAAGATAATGCGAAAGAATAATGTCTGATAATTTGAATTTAACAATTAGTGAAAAATTTGAAAAGGAATTAGTAACATTTATGTTATGGATATCTGATAGTGATTATAAAATTAGTAAAGGGAAAGAGTCTGAAGAGTTGGATTGGACGATTGATTTACTTAGTAGTTTTGAAGAACCTGGTCGAAATAAGTTAGAATGTTTTATTAAAGAATTAAAAAAGATGTATTTCATTAGTTATAATGAAGAAGAGATAAATGATATAAAATCGATAACAAAAAATTTTAGAGAAAATAAATCAAAAATATCTAAAAATGTTAAAGTAAAAAAAAATAGTATTAAAACAAAAAAAGAAGTACGTAACAATGATAATAAAGTAAATAATGACAATAAAAATGACAAAGCGAATGATATATGTAAGTTAGATTTAACAACTGAAATATTGGTGGAAGTATTAGGAATGCCAAAGTATTGTAAAAATGAATATATAAAGTATAAATGGGATATAAAATGTGAAAAAACTGATAAATTGTTTATGATTTATAATTGGGTGAATAAAGACGGATCATTTGAAGTTTTTGAAAAGACACAATGGTACCTTACAGATGGTAAACCAATAGGTTCAGCAGGGTGTCTTGATTTTATGAATTTTTTTAGTGAAAAAAAATTGTTAACAAGAGACTTGGAGACATTTGATAATATCGATGTATTGGATCCTAATAATACTTTTTTAGAAAAAAAGTATGCAAAAAAAGAAGAAGTGCAAAAAGAAGAAGTGCAAAAAGAAGAAGTGCAAAAAGAAGAAGTGCAAAAAGAAGAAGTGCAAAAAGAAGAAGTGCAAAAAGAAGAAGTGCAAAAAGAAGAAGTGCAAAAAGAAGAAGTGCAAAAAGAAGAGGAAAATTATGAAAATTTAGAGATTGATTTAGACGACATTGAATTTTAGAGATTGATGGTAAGTTAATGGTAAGATATATTAAACATATTTTAAAAAAAGATTTTAATAAAAAATTGTACGCAAAAATACGTAAAAAGAATTATACATTTTGGTTAAAAACGATTTTATTTTTATTTATTCATAGTAAGAGTAAATAAGGATATGAGTAATCAATATTCGATGAAAGGTTCAGTGAAACCATTGAAAGGTGGTGTTGTCACTTCAAATTATGGTAATTTTGAAACATTGACAGCTACGAATTTGCAATTAGAAAATATTAGTGTAGTGGGTTTATTAGAAGATGGTATTTTTGAGAATGTGATAATAAAAGATTCGGAAATAATAAATACTGTGATAGGTGCGCAATCGCCTAACGTGGGTTATTTTACAGATTTGTACGCTACACAAAATGTTACATTTAGGAGTAATGTGTTTGGGTCAGATGTGACTTGGGATCCAAGTACTTTAACATTTAGTATAAACAATTCGTCATTTATTGTGAATGGTTGTTCTTATTTAGGGAATATAGAAATATGTGAAAATTATATAAGGGCGACAAATCCAGATGGTAATATTAATATACATCCAAAGGATTCTGGTTCAGTATATGTGAATGGTCCTTTTTATAATAGTACATCGATTGGTAATTTTTTCACAGATGTTTTAAATGGGAGTGTAATATTAAATTCTAAATTGGATTTATTGTTTAATTCAACGCGTGGTAGTATTATATCGACGGTAGACTCTCAAAAGTTAATAACAAAGAATGGAGATATAGAATTAAGAACGAGTAATATAGAGAATGCACAGACGAGTTTGATAAATCATTCGAATGGTTCTACGGTTATATTTACAAATACGAGTAGTTATTTGAAAGTGGGTGATGTTATAAATTTGTCTGGGATAAATTTGACAGTGGGTAGTATATTATCAGATACGAGTTTTGTAGTTAATTCAACAATAAGTTCTACAATAACAGGAGGAACGATAAATAAGGTAGCAAATACAAATATTTTATTAAATACAGATTCGTTTGTGAAGATACCTACTGATACAAAATTAATTTTTGGTAGTACAAGTAATAGTATATCAGGGAATACGGGGAGTTTATTTATAAAAAGTTTAGGTGATACAATTCTGAGTATTCCGACATCGAGTTCTTTGGTGGTTCCTATAAATGTGCCGATAGAATTTGGTAGTAATAATATAACAACGGGTAATAGTATAAAGTATGATGGGAGTGCTGTAAATTTTGTTGCAGGAGATACTTTAAAAATGACTGCGCCATTATTGAAGGTGAACGCAACACAATCGAGTTTTTATGATCCAGTTTTAACAATAGGTGACAATCCTCAAAATGATTTAAAGGATAGGGGTATAGAGTATAAGTATTATGATACAGCAGGTTCTTTAAAACTTGGGTGGTTTGGGTACAAGACATCTACGCAAAAGTTTACATTTATAAGGGATGCTACGAATACAAATGAGACGATTACAGGGTTACCTGGTGAATTTGAGATTGGTAACATTAGTGCAAACAATGTAACGATAGGTACGGGTGGTAATTTTAATATGAATTGTGGTAGTATAACAAATGTTAGTTTGTTGACAGGTTGTGGTGGTACGATAAATGTGAATGCTACATCTAATTTGAATATAACATCTGGTAATAGGATAGCATTGATAGCAGGTGGAGATGTTTTTATGCCTAATAATATACCATTGAGGTTGGGTACATCGGGATCATTAATTAGTGAAAATACATCTGGTACAATTGAAATGACAGCAAATAATAACATTAAATTAGTATCGAATAGTGTGAGTGTACCTATTAGTACATATATATCGTTTGACGGTACATCAGTTGGTTCTCAGAGGATATCATCAAATACATCTGGTGATATAATTTTGACGACGAACAAGAATTTATATTTGACTACTACATCTGGTAATGTGATATTACCTGTAAATAACAATGGTTCATTTACGTCGGCTAGTTTACAGTTAGGTAATTTTACAGAAGTGATACGTGGAAATACATCTGGTATATCGGTAGTGACAGTATCGCCGAATGCATCTGCGAATGTAGTTGCATCTGGTAATATTAATATAACGAGTTCAGTTGGTAATGTATTATTACAATCATTGACATCAGATATAAATTTGTATACTACGAGTGGTAATGTTAGGTTATTGCCTACGACTAGAGTGGTGTTTGGGATAAGTGGGACGGGTAATAGTATAAGAAGTGACATTTCTAATAATATGGTAATAAATGGAAATGTGTCAAATACGATGGATATAAAAAATATAGCAGATATAAATTTGAGTGCTAGTTCTGGTGTGAATATGAGTTCTGGGACATTTTTGAATTTGTCATCATTAAAGGATAGATATATAGTTGGGGATACGGTTGGTAATATATTATTAAACAATTCATTTGTGGGTGGTAATACGATTATATCATCATCGAATACTTTAATTACAGGGACAGGTAATTTATCAGTTAGAAATACAAATACGTATATATCATCGAGTAATATGGTTATATCTGGTAGTGTGGGTAGTGTGATGAATATAAATATGGATAATGTGTTATTGAGGGATCGTATAATTACGTTAGGTGATGAAACATTATTAACAAATGATAATAAAGATAGAGGTTTAGAGTACAAGTACTACGGTATATCAGCTATGAAATTGGGTTGGTTTGGTTGGAAAAATACGTCTGGTAGATTAACGTATTATTCGGATGCGGTAAATACGAATGAGATAATAACTGGTACGTTGGGTAGTGTGGAGTTTGACAGTGCATATTTAAAGAATAATTTGATTTTTACGACGACAGGTGGTATAGATATGTCTTGTGGTACGATAGCGAATTTGAGTACGATATTAGGTTGTACGAATTTGAGTATAATTGCTCCTGGAAATGTGAATATAAGTTCAGGGTCGAATGTGAATATAAGTTCAGGGTCAGTAATAAATATGATATCGGCTAATACAAATATGATATCTAGTGGTGATATTTCGGCGACGGCAGCGAATATATTATTAAATACTGGTAAGGTTCAGGTGCCATATAATGTTCCTTTGGCATTTGGTAGTACATCGAATTCTATTTCTGCGGATGCTGGTGGTAATATGACAATATCTGTGATGGGTGGTTCTGGTAGATTGGTATTAAATTCTGATGTGCAGATTAATGGTACTACGACAAATGTGTATAGTACGGTGACTAATTTGAAGGATCCGATATTTTCATTAGGTGGTGTGGATGGTCCTTTAGTTGATGATGGTAAGGATAGGGGTATAGAGTTCAAGTGGAATACGGGTGGTTCTACGAAGACGGGTTTTTTTGGGTATAAGAATGCGTTAAGTAGGTTTGTGTTTATTCAGAGTGGTGTTAATATGGATGAAGTTTATAGTGGGTCTTATGGTAATGTTCAGTTTGGGGACGGGTATTTTAATAATTTGGATGTGAGTAATGGTACAATATCAAATGTAAAAGTTATATCAGGTGGTGATGTATCTATAATATCTACGAGTAATAATTTAAGTTTAAGTTCAGGGAGTATTAATTTGCCGACGAATTCGTCTATAAATTTTGGTTCTACGGCAACAAGTATATCGAATAGTTCATCAGGTCCAGGATTGATCTTGTCATCATCGACGGATGTAAATTTTTCGATGGGTTCGAATACATCTATATCGGTACCGGATACAGTGTATTTAAATATGGGTGATAGTTATTTAGTAAATACTGGTGGTAATTTACAGATAAGTAGTTCTGGTGGTAATATTGATTTAATTCCGAAACAAACAGGTGGTAATGTGACAATACCTTCAGATACATTTTTAGCATTTGGGTCGACTTCAAATAGTATAATAAGTACGAATGGTCAATTATTGATAAATGGTTATAGTGGTGTGAGTATAAACACGACGACATTTTCGATATCAGGAGATTTGAATATAGGCGGTACGGTGACTGCACAAGTTGATGCTAATTTTGATATAAACAAGTATATATTGCCATTGGGAACATCACAGTTAATAAATATAAATAATATAGAAAATTATAGTACAGTTGGAAATGTAAAGATATCTACGGTGTCGAATCATAATTTTGCAGTAGGTGATAGTGTAATATTAAAGAGTACGAATAGTGTTCCAGTGGTGGATGGTACTTATACAGTTACAGTTATAATAAGTGAGAAAGAGTTTGTGATAGTAAAATCTGGTGGTGTATCATCGAGTGGTTCGTTTGGTGTAGTAAAGAGTAATTTGATGACGTATCAGGGTAAGGATGTTGGTATTCAGGTGAATTATTGGACGACGGTTGGAAATGTATCTTTGACGTCTGGTTCCTTAGGTTACAAGACTGGATTTTTCGGGTATAAAAATGATACACAGAGGTGGACGTATTATAATAATGCTACGATAACAAATGATGTAGTTACGGGGACGTTAAGTGATATAGAGATAAACAAGGTATTTACAAATAGGATGAGTGGGTTTGTGTTGGATGGTAATGTATCGGCGGGTTCGAATGTGGTTGCTGGTAGTAATTTTCAGATTGGTGGTGGATCAATAAATGGTACAACGATAGGTGTGAATACTGCACAGACGGGTAGATTTACGAATTTGAGTAATACGGTATCGGCGAATTTATCTAATGTGACATTGGCGAGTTCATTAGCGTATACATTTGAGAGGTATACATTATCATCTGGTGGTTTGCAGACGAGAAGTCCGACTACTACATATGCAATATCATTATTTAGTGTATCTGGTCCGAATTATACGTCATCATCTGGTACAATGCCATCGAATTCTGCGAGTATACCGGATGGTACATTAAAGATATTGGTGTGTAGTTCGATGGGTGTTGGATCATCGCATACGGTATTTTTTGGTAGTGGTAAGTTGATAGCTCCGAATCCTTTGAATGTTGCGAGTCAGCCAACGAGATTAACATTTAAAAGGCAAGGTCAGAGTGCGCATATGGTATTTGATGGTGTAGCTGGTGCCTGGGTGTTATTATCGAATGGTGTGTATGTGTCTTAAAAAATTGAATTAAAACTATAGTATTTCTAGTTTTGAAATGAGCTTTGAAAGACATTCTGGGAATAAATGGGGTAATGCAGTCCCATTAGCTGAAAGAGGAAGCAGGGGGGGTGGAATGGATGAGTCAGAGTATTTACAATCTAAAACGAAAAGAGTTAAAAGCGAGTCGAGGGATTCTACTAGAAGGGCGCTAGCGAGACTAAATGAAGCCTCTTTGATTGCGGAACATAATTTGAATCTTGTCAATAGTCAATCTGAACAATTTAACTACATGGAAAGAAAATTGGATGAAACTGGGGTAAATGTAAAAAGTGTAGATGCTAAAGTAGACTATTTGAAAAGCTTATCTAAGCATTTCTTTCTTCCTTCTTTTGGTAGGAAAAAGGTTGACAAGAAAGAGCAAGAAGCGAAAAAGTTTGATTCTAAACATTCTAGAAAAACAGACCGATTGAATGAGGCAGGTCCTCGAAAAATTTACTCTATCCCCCAGGGATTGGAAGGTGAAATTGATAATAATTTAGGTCAAATTAGCACAGGTCTTAGTAGATTGAGAATGATAGGGTTACAAATGGGCGAAGAACTTCAACATAATGATGAGCAAATGAAACGAATTGACGAGCGAGCTGGATTTACTAGAGACAAAATTTCTAAAATTAATTCAAAGATGGATAAAATTGCGAGAAAATAACAATTTCAGGCACAGCCCCCCCCCCGTACGTTAGGTTTAAAAAACTGAAAAAAAATCGTAAATGTAATAAAATTATACAATGTCGAATATAGTTTTATGTAATGGAGTACTTAAAAATGGAAATCCTTGCAGATACAAAGCAAAACAAGGAATGTTTTGTAAAATTCATTATAAAGTATCATCTACTTATAATGAATTTTTAAAAAATGATGAATCTTGTGTTCAAAAAGAAACTTGTAGTATATGTTATGACAAAGATGTTGATTATAGTCTGAGTTGTAAACATAACTTTTGCAAATGCTGTATTACAAAATGGTTAAAAGAAAATGATATGTGTCCCCTTTGTAGAACAAAAGTAGAAAACGTTGACTTTGAAAATTTAAATATACGCGAAGACTCTATAGCACGTTCTAAGGCACGTTCTATAGCACGAGCACGTTCTAGAGCACGAGCACGTTATAGAGCACAAGTACGTTCTAGAGCACAAGCACGTTCTAGAGCACGCTAAACAATGTAAAAGTAAAAAAGCCCCAAGAATTTGCATTTATGTAGATTCTTGGGGCTTTTTTACATGTAGTTATAAATGAATGCTGGTGTAAATGACGCACACGACTTCGTCGTGGCTCTATGGGCAAGATTTGATAAGAAATGATGAAAATCAAACTGACAAACCGATGATTAAATATGTAGTAGAGAGTTTAGGTGTTTCAAAGTTATATATTTTTTATCATTATACACTAGAAAGTTTTGGATTCAAACAATATTGTATTAACACGTTCAAGAATATAGATTTTTACATTTGTAATTTTTAAAAGCAAATGCATAGAAAAAAAGTAGCTATTTTTTTAGGAGGCAGAGTGAAAACAACGAAATACGATGTTGTTATAAAAAACTTGAAGCAATTTATAGAACTATACGATACAACCTTTTTTTGTTCATTAAATGAATCTGCTCACGAAATTTCATCTACAGAACGTCTTTGTAATGATTTAAATATTAAACCAGAATGTCTTAATATAGAAATTACTAAGGAACCAGATATTCTTAACACATTTAGTAAACGTCCAGAGAGTTCTTTTCACAGGACTTGGTCTATGTATTATCATAACAAACGTTGTTTTGAACTTATTCAATCGTATCAAGAAAAGTATAAAATTACATTCGACGCCATTGTAAAGTACAGAGGTGATATTTCAAGTAATTATCCTTTAATAATAGTGGAAAACATTAATTCAAATACTACTGTATACATTCCAACAGGTGCAGATTGGGGAGGTATAAATGATCAAGTGGCATATGGAAATATTGCGTCTATGGAAAAATATTGTAAATGCAGTGATTTTATTATAGAATATTGTGGGACAGACAAAGTAATATTTCATCCTGAAACTTTGTTGAAACATCATTTATCAAAATGTGGATTAAAAGTTGAGAGAATTAATTACAGTTACGAACTTTCAAAATAAATTTTTTAAATTTGGTTATTATAATATGATTGTAGTATTGATGGTGGCAAACCGATGATTAAATATGTAGTAGAGAGTTTAGGTGTTTAAAATTGAATATTTTTTATCATTATACACTAGAAAGTTTTGGATTCAAACAATATTGTATTAACACGTTTAAGAATATAGATTTTTACATTTTGGTTATTATAATATGATTGTAGTATTGATGTGTGGAGGAATAGGTGAGCGTTTTGATAGCGTGTATCCCAAACCAATGAATTTAGTGTGTGGCAAACCGATGATTAAATATGTAGTAGAGAGTTTAGGTGTTTCAAAGTTATATATTTTTTATCATTATACACTAGAAAGTTTTGGATTCAAACAATATTGTATTAACACGTTCAAGAATATAGATTTT
>Ga0208810_1000042_pt1 | contig 31318 bp, 29 predicted proteins | sample Colrivmet1560A02_FD_187679 | JGI IMG/M metagenome (GOLD analysis project Ga0208810, IMG submission 187679) | Estuarine microbial communities from the Columbia River estuary - metaG 1560A-02 (SPAdes) (version 2) | ecosystem: Environmental > Aquatic > Marine > Intertidal zone > Estuary | place... | reverse complement strand
ATCGCTTCGAAGCGGAACTCGCTAAAGCCATGCTCTCGTTACCCGCCACCAAGGGCTTCGAGCTCGGCAGCGGCTTCGCTGGCACGTTGCTCAAGGGGAGCGAACACAACGATCTCTTTGTTAAGAAGGGCGGCCGGATCCGCACCCTGACGAACCGCTCGGGTGGCACGCAGGGCGGCATCACCAACGGTGAAGACGTCGTCTTCCGCATTGCCTTCAAGCCCACCGCAACCGTCCTCAAGCCGCAAAAAACCGTCAGCCCCGATGGTAAGGCTACCTCACTGAGTGCGCGCGGCCGCCACGACCCCTGCGTTCTCCCCCGCGCGGTCCCCATCGTCGAAGCCATGGCCGCCTTGGTCGCCGTGGACCATTGGATCCGCGACCGCGGACAGAACGCTCCCTTCGGCCGCTGCGGGCGCAAAGCATGACTCCTCTCATCATCGTCCTCGGTCCGGCTGGTTCCGGCCGGAGCATCCTGCTCAAAGAACTAATTGAGAACGCTTGGCCGGCCGGCAAACAGGTCCGCACCTTCCGCCTCAGTAGCGATGCCCCCACCGACCACCCTGCCACCGATTTCTGGACACTGACCGAAGGCCAAGCCGTCCTACCGGCCCCTGGCACGGAAGATGCGGTCATTTTAGTCTCCGATGGCCGCCGCTCCGTGGTCGACCAGATGGAGTCATTGCACCGCGCCTTGTATGGCTCCACGCAATGGCAGATCCAGCGCATCGTCGCCGTGCTTGATTGCACGCTGGCCCATCGCCATCCGGTCGTGGCGGAATGGTATGGCGCCGCCGTTCACTTCGCTGACGCGGTCATCGTAACGCGCCGCTGGGAAGTACCCGGGCAGTGGCTGAGCAAATACCTCGCCACCTACACCGACGCCTTCTACCCCTGCCTCTTCGTCAACTTACTCAAGAACGGTAGCTTAGCTAATCCCGCCGAGGTCATCGAAGGCGAACCGCTCCGGATGTCGCACATCTTCGATGAAATCGACGCGGTCGACGAAATGGAGTTCGACGAAGACAACCTGCCCGATGAGCCGTTCGACTTAGTCCGGCTGCCCGATAAATATTTTGCGCGCGATGATTATGGCCGCCGCCTAATCTCCGTGCCGGATATCGCGGAAACGCTCCGCGTTGAGGGACGCTAACGCAGGGGCGATGCGTTTCCTCATCGCCACCTACGCCTGGTTCCTGGCCACCCTCCCGGAAGCCTTCGCGCGGGCCAACGCTTGGGGGTTCAGTTGGGCACTCTGGGGCCTGCGCCGCAAGATTATCACGCGTAACCTCGCGGCGAGTTTCCCCGAGAAGGATGCCGCTTGGGTCCGGCGCATCGGCCAACTCTCTTGCCGGCGGACCGCCGAGATGGGGCTTTATGCCATCGCCTCCCCCCAGCTGAGCGAAGCGGAGGTGCGCGCCCGTATCCAGCTTCATCCAGAAACCTTAACGGGACCCCATACTGTACTTTCGTCCAACGGCGTGGTCCTCTTCGTCCCGCACTTCTCCTTGATGGAGATGATGTCAGCGGTGAAATTACTCGACGCCGATCTGGGCCGACGCGCATGGGTGACGCTTTACCGACCACTCGACCTCGCCGCCGCCGAAGTCTGGGTCAAAGCATCCCGCGAACGCTTCGGCATGCGCCTCGTTTCCCGTCGCGACGGTTTCGGACAAACGATGCAAGCCGTGCGCAGCGGCCAAATCGCCGTCATCCTGTTCGACCAAAGCACGCACCTCGGCGCGCAGATGGAGTTCCTCGGCCGACCAGTGGCGACCACCGAGCTGCCGGGTATCATCGCCCAACGCTTTAAGGCCACCGCCCGCATCTTCTGGTCGGAGCGCACGGGATTCTGGCGCTGTCAGCTCCGCAGCCATGCCCTCTCGGCCACGGACTCCGTCGGCTTGACGCTCGAGTCGAACGCCTGGCTGGCGGCGCAACTTCGCTCAAGCGACGATGCCTGCGCCGATTGGCTCTGGGCGCATGACCGTTGGAAGTACGGGCAGTCTCCGGGGATCAAGCCGCTACAATCCTAAGGGCTTACTGACCGACGGGCGCCGGGGTGGCCTCCGCTGGGCGCTCCGGCGTTGGCCTACGCTTACCGTCCGTTTCCTTACCCGAGGAGGCACCCTTGGCTTTGGCCTCCTTCATCATTTCCGGACCATACTTTTCCATCAACTTACGGATATAGCCAAAACGCTCTTCGCGGGAAAGCTTAAGGAACTTTTCGCGCTCGGCCTTCGCTTGGTCAGCGGGCATCTGCTTCAGGTGATGCTCCAGGACACGGGAAGTAAAACTATTACCCGGGCCGTTACCACCGCGCTCGCGTAACTCCTTAAAGGCCTTACGACGCTCCTCGGGACTGGCGTCTTCGACTTCGGCAAGTTTCTTGGCGAATTCCCGACGGTCATCGCCGGACATGTGTTCAATGTGTTCGATGGCTTCACGCATCCCACGGATACGCTCTGGAGCGAGCTCCATGATCTTGCGGATCGTCTTAATTTCCTCGGCCGATGGCTCGGTGGCGGGCGGACGATTAGTCGGGGGCGACGGGGGGTCCGCCGCCCAAACAAGAGCTCCGAAAACGACCGGTAGCAGATGGCGTAAACGCATTTGCTTAGAACTCGGTTGAGGCGAAGGCATCGACGACCGACGAGGGCTTATCGACGACCGGGGTCAGGATGACTAGATCGTCGGCCACGCCGAAGATTGCATTCAATTTGGCGGATTCATCGCTGGCGAGTAACGCCAGGGTCTGCTGGACCAAGGCGTCGTCGGCCGACGGACGGGTTAAGACCAAGGCCGCGACAAAGCAGGCGGCGAGGGTCGAAGTGACCGAACTCCAGCGGATGACTTTGCGACGAAAACGGTCGGCGTGGACGGCACCCAAGACGCGCTCGGTGAACCCCGGGACAAACGCACGCTGGCCAGGCGCCAAGGCGGCGGCGAGGTCACGGTCGAAGTTGCTGTTGGAAGGCTTTTCCATGGGTCAGTTCAGGGAGTGAAACACCGCCAAGGTCGGCAGGTTGCAGGGGTTAGGTTTTTTCATAATAGTCCTTTAGAAGTTCTCGTAAACGGGTGCGGGCGCGGTGAATCCACGTTTTTACTGAGGAAACAGGGGCTTCCATGGCCAAGGCGATATCCTCATAAGGCAGGTCTTGTTGGACTAGCAGGAGGATGGCTGTCCGTTGTTCGGGGGGGAGTTGGGAGACCGCCCGCTGGAAGGATTCCTCGAGTTCGACCACCTTACGGGCGGACTCGTGGCTAGCATCCCCAGGTTCGGGGGCAGACTCTAAGGTGCTGGTCGGCTTACGGGACTTCCGTCGCCACTCGTTCAAGACGAGGTTATGGGCGATATGGATTAGGTATGTGCTGAGCTTGGCCTCCGGACGCCACCGGCTGGCCGCCCGATGGAGCCGGACGAAGACTTCCATGGCCAGCTCCTCCGCCGTCGTCTGCGAGCCGACTTCAGCCCGCAGATAGCCTACCAAACGGGGATGGTGACGGTCCACCAGCTGCCGCAAAGCCTCGTCATCGCCCGCTGCGACCAGCGACATGAGCCGCTTGTCCTCCTCGTCCTCAGGTAGGGCTGGTTTCTCCGCAGGCATCTAGAAATTTAAACCGCCCAAAGGCGGGAAAGTTAGGGTAACAGCGACAAAACTTATTTCTTGGCTTCCACTGGCTTGGCCGTGGGCGGAAGGGCCGGCTTGGCCTTGGCTTGCTCGATCGACTTGACGACCTCGGCGGCCGGCAAGACGACGGGAGACATCGAGATGCCACCGTTATCGCCCGCGCTCCCAAAACGGGTCGTGATCAAGCCCGCGAAGTTACCGGCATTGCCGAAGACGGGCAGGCCAGTCGTGGTAAGATGGATGGAATAATAAGCGCGGGGTTTTTCGAGCACGGCGCGGACGTAGTCGCATTCGACGCTAGCCGTGCGGCCCATGGCCTTGTCCAGTCGCGAGAGGACGACGACTTCGTCCAAGACCCCGAGCTTCTGGGTCTCGGCGAGCACAATCGGAACAAACTTGGCATCCTTGGCCTCTTCTGCCCCCGGCTCCGGGCGGAGATAAGCCAGGTTGAGATCGCGGTCCTTAAATACGACGACCGCAGGAATTTCCGAACCGTCTGGCATGATGAAACGGGCTTCTTTCACTTCGCTCGTCACGGAGAGTTTCACCTGGTTGCCGCGCACATTCACCGTGCGGCCATCGGCGGCCGTAGCCGGGTCGATGGAAGAGGCCGCCACCACGACGAGGCCATCGGCGGTGACCACGGTACCGAACTCCTCGACCGTCTGGTCACGGCTCTGCGTGGGACTATCGCCAGCCGCCATGGTCAAGGCCACGGTGGCGCGGACGGTGATGACGGAGTCGGCGTGCGCCTTGAAGAGACGACGCGCGGTCACTTCGATCTTCGGAGCCGGATCAGCGGCGAGCGCCGGCGAGAAAGAGCCGAAAGCGAGGAGGGCCGCCAAGGCGAGGGGGAGGGAACGCATAGTATTTATTTGGTAGATTCGAAGGCCGACCAATCGGGCTCAAACTCAAGGTAAGCCCCCGAGATGGAGCGGCGGACCTGGAAGACGACGTGGCGCGGCTTAGCGGCCGCGAGCTGGGTTAAGGCCGCTCGCAAGGTGAGGTTATCGGTGACGGGGGTCCCGTTAATCGTGTAGACGATGTCGCCCGAACGGAGGCCCGAGAGGTCCGCCCAGCCCGAACGTTCAACCTTGGTGACAATCACGCCCTGCGTCTCAGTCGAGACCTTACGTTGCACTTTGTCATCATAGCCGAGTTGGCGGGCGGAGAAGCCGAAGCGAGCGTCCTTGACGGTGGGGAGTTCGGACGGTGGCGCCGGCACTTCCGCCAGGTGCAGCGTGACCGCCAGCGCCTGACCATCGCGCAGTACATCGAGGGCGACGTCTGTACCGACCGGGTATTCGCGGAGTAACGCGGCGAAGACTTCGGAATCCTCCGGTCGACGCGCTGGGATAACCTTGCCGTCGAGTTTCACCAAGAGGTCACCGACCTTGAGGCCAGCCTTCTCGGCATTAGAACTCGGTAAGACCTGGGTGATGCGGACGCCGGCCTTGCCCTTGAGGTTAAGGGCCTTGGCAATTTCCGCAGTGAGGACCTGTGTGGAGACGCCGGCCCACGGCTTGGGGGCGCGCGGCGCGATGGCCGGGTCCACTTCGGGGCCGACGCGTACCACGGAGAGCATCTGCGAGCTGCCGCGCGCAAAACCCACTAGCACCGGCTCGGGCTCAGTCTTATCCTGGAGCAGTTCACGGGAGACCTGCCGTAAAGCCGCGGCGTTAGCGACGGGCCGACCGGCCACGGTCAAAATAATATCTCCATCCATCAGCGCGGGCTTGGCTTCCGCCGATGGGCCACCTGGACGTAAAGAATCGACCATGACGCCTTGGGTGTCGGGTCGCTTGGTGTAGAGCGCACTCATCCGCGTCAGGTTACGCACGGTGAGCCCCCACGCGGTCAGCTCGAGTTCACGGGCTTCGTTCGCTTCGCGCGCCAGCGGCGTCACGGTCAGCGTAAGCCCTTGATCGCCGCGGCGGACCACAAAGGGTACGGCCACACCCGGACGGAGCGCTGAGACCAAACGGTGATAAGCTGGCATGTTCTCATCGCAGTCCGCAGAGACTTCCTGGCCGGCTACGGAAGTAATGATGTCTCCCTGACGGAAGCCAGCGGCGGCGGCAGGCGAACCTTCCAAGGCACCACGGACGAGCACGCCCCGGACGTCCTTGACCGAGAGCGAGCGCAAGAGGGGCTGGACTTCGACCCCAGTCCAACCGCGGGTAATGCGGCCCTGCTTGATCAGTTCTGCAGCCACGGCTTTAGCGGTGTTTGCCGGGATCGCCCCACCGAGGCTACCGACGCCGATTTCGTTAATGCCGGCAATGCGTCCATCGGTGTCGACGAGGGGCCCGCCCGAATTACCGCCGAAGATAACCGCATCGTGGCCGAACCAGCGCACGAGTTCCCCGACGGATTCACCATCGAGGCTCATGCCCCCCACGAAACGCGTCATGACCATGGCGTCGTTGGCGATGATACCGAGGGTGACGGATTGCGTGAGGCCAGCGGGGCAACCCATCGAAAGAACAGTGTCACCGACGCGGACACGGTCAGAGTCCGCAAACTCCGCGATGGGCAACGGGGTCTTAGAACGACGACGGCTGAGGTCGAGTTTGATGACAGCGACATCGGTCATGGCGTCAGCACCGACCAGTGTGGCCGGCAATTCTTCGCGATCAGCCAGACGGCATACGAACGTGGCCCCACGGCCAGCGACGTGATAATTAGTCACCACGTGGCCCTCGGCATCGATGATGGCCCCAGAGCCGACGGAGTGTTGGCGGAGCATTCGGCCGTCAGCGCCGTCCTCGGAAATCACTTCAATTCGGACGATGGTGGGCGTCATCTTGGCGATGGCCCGCTCGACTTCGGGTCGACGGCGCTGGGCTTCATCAGGACCAGCCAGTAAGGCAGCCGCACCAAACAATAGGGCAAGGAAACGCATGTCAGGAAGTGGGGGCGATAGGACGAGCGGCGAAGGCTCGCAGGGTGCGCAGGAAGAAGCCTTCGAGCGCAGAGATGAGGTGGTAGTTGAGTTCGAGCCGGATGCGGGCCTGCTCCAGGAGATCGACCGCTGCGGCTACTTGGAGCCCACACGACGGGTGGGCGCGGCCCACGAGGCGAAGGCGTTCTTCCAGGGCCGCCAACATACGTGTGCGGATACCTCGTCGGATTGACTCCTCGTAGGCGATTTCCGCATCATCCTCGTCTTGGTCCGTCGGTGGAGGCGGTGGCGCGACCTTCAAGGCTTCCTCGACGAAGAGCTCCAGCAGGACCTCAAAACGGGCGCACAAGGCATAGAGTGGAATCACGACCTCGGTCGAACGGCCGGTGGACGTACCAGCGCCAGCCAAGCGGCCCATCAGTTTATCGAACTCGCGCAACCAATCGGCCCAAGCGGGGTCCTTGAGATCGGGTGCTGCTCCACCCACATGGAAACGCATACAACGGCTAAGCACGGTCGCCATCACGGCATAGTAATTCGTCGTCTGCAGAATGATGAGCGTGCCCGCGGGAGGCTCCTCTAGCGTCTTCAGGAAAGAAGTGGCCGCTCTGCCTCCGAGACGGTCAGGCTCATGAACGATAACCACCCGGCGCGAAGACACCGACATGAGGTGCAGGTCATTCACCACTTCCTGAACGCTTTCGATGTCAATGGTGCGAGACTTCTTGGACGGACGAAGGACGCGGCAATCGGCGTGCGCAATCGGGTCGGCTACCTCGAGGTGAATCGAAGCCAGCCGGTCGGCAACCTTTTGGAGTAGTTCCGGATTAGGACCCGTGAGGAGTACGGCATGCGGCATGCGGCCCTCGGCCCGGGCACGCAGCAGGACCTTGAGCGCCGGTAGCGACTCGAGGTCAGAGGAAGCGGCGGCTGACTTCATGCCAGATCTCCTCGGAAAGGGTTTGTGAGTCGCGCGTGGCGTCGAGCACGAGGAAGCGCTGCGGTTCGGCCGCCGCGAGTTCGTGGTAAACCGCCCTAACCTTACGGTGGAAATCTTCGCCTAATGCTTCGAAGCGGTCGTGCTTACCATGGTCGCGGATAGAGGCCCGGCCCAAGCCATGCGAAGGGTCGAGGTCGAGTAGAACGGTTAGGTCTGGTTGCACGGTACCGCAGGCGAGACGATTCGCCGCGACGATGAGCGCGCGGTCGAGGCCGCGACCGCCGGACTGGTAGGCCACGGTGGAATCGATGAAACGGTCACAAAGGACGAAAGCGCCTTGTTGTAATTGCGGATGGATGACCTCTCCCACGAGTTGCGCCCGGCAAGCGGCAAATAAAAGTGCCTCCGTCGAGACCGCCAAGTCGAGCGTCTCGCGGCTCTTGAGCAAGTCGCGCAGCTGTTCACCCAAGGCGGTACCGCCGGGCTCACGTAGCTTGAGGGCGCGACGGCCATGCGCCTCCAAGCGAGTGGCGAGGAGGCCGACCTGCGTGGACTTCCCTGCCCCTTCGCCTCCCTCGAACGTGATGAACTTACCGACGGACGACATGCGGGGAATTGTTACGGTTCGCGGGGGTCAAAGCGAGCGGAGAAAGCGGAGGAGACCGCCCATAAAAAAGGCCCGACAGGGTCGGGCCTTTCTGAGGGAGCGAACGCCCCGCTTAGTTCGTTGGCGACGGGTTAGGCTGCTGCTGCTTTTCAACGACCTGCTGGATGGTGTCAGTGATTTTGCTGATGGTCGCGTCGAGGGCGTTACCGCCGCCCGTCGAAGTGGAGGCCGGAGCCGTCAGGGGAGTCGTAGACTTCGCAACCGGATCGGAAGAGGTCGACTTCGGGGTGCTGACCGTGACGGGCGTGATTTGGTCGGCGGTCGGAGCGAGTTGAGCCTGGGCTTCAACGCCCTGGGAGATGGCGGCCGGCAGCGAGGTCGAGGCGGCAATGGTCGCACCAATCGAGCTGATGGTCGCACGATCCATATCCGCAAGCGAGATGGAGACGGAGCCAGCCGGGGTCGTTTCCGCGGCGCCAGGCTGCGGAGTCGTGCCAGGCTGCGTGGTGCCGGGCGCAGGAGCTTCGCCCGGAGCGGCGGTGGACTGAGCAGGAGCGGTGGCACTGATCTGCTTGCCGGGTTCAACCGAGATTGGACCCGAGTTGGCGGCGTAGACGGTGGCTTCGACCGAACCCTTCACGCAACCGACGACGAGTTTACCAGCGTTGGCACCCGAGGTCGTGTACTGCACGGTGTAGATCGTGCCGCGGATACGGGCAACGCCCACGGGCGTCTTGATGACATAAGAGGACTGCGGGTTAAGCTTACGGACTTCGCCAATGACCTTACCGCGCGTCACGACAATCTCGGTGACGGACGGGCTCGGTTCCTTATCCAGCTTCTGGTATTCGCCGTCGATAATCAGTTCCGAAACAACCTGACGGAAAGTGCGCACTTCCACCAGCGACTCCGGATTAATGATGAGGGTGGAACCGTTGGAGAGAATCAATTCGGCCGTCGACGAAGCGGAAGTCTCGACGCGGTAGCCTTGCTCGAAGACGCGGCCCGAAGCGAGGGCGGTCTGCTGGGAGGCGGGGTCGAAGAGCGTCGCAGTGCCCTTCACCATGCCGACTTGGACCTTGCCGTTCTGAAGAGCTGCGGAGGCGACAACCGGGAGGAGCGCGAGGGCCGCGAGCGTGAGGCTACGGAATAGGGTATTCATTGAAGTGGGGGTGAAGTTAAAACACTAAGGCGAAAGCCTTACTGGGCAATCCGTAATAACACCCAATAGGAAGGCCTCCCAGTCACCTGGGAGGCCTTGCATCACAGAAACCTTAAACGGCGGACTTAGGCCGTCGGGTAGGCTTCCAGCAGGCGCTGAACGCGCTTCTTGGAGAGTTCAGCGTAACGCGGAAGTCCCTGTTCATAAGGAATTTGCAATTCGCCTTGGATGAGGGGGAGCGCGTAACGGACGAAGTCCGGGTGGATGGACATCTTGTCCTCGCCGATCCACTTTTCAGGGAAAACCTTCACGCCGTTGGCGATGTCCGCGAGGGGGGCCAACAGGGTTTCGACACCATATTGTTCCTTTCCTGTGCGGCTCATGATCACCATCTTGCCAGACTCGCCCTTAACGGCGGCCTTCACGGCTTCGCGGCCACAGAGCTTGGCTTCTTCGACGTCAGTCTTGGATGCGTTATGGGAAGCGGCGCGCTGGGCGATACCGAGCTTCGAGGCCCGAGCCTTGACGCCCGAGAAGCGCTCTTCGACGAGCGTGCGGAGGTATTCACCGGCACCACCGAGAACGGCGTGACCGAAAGCATCGGTGTTGGTGGTATCGGCACCGAGGAAGTTGCCGGCCTCGTCCTGCACGCCTTCGGAAACGACGACGAAGCAGTGGAGGTTGGTCTTCAAAACTTCTTCGACGCGGCGGATGAAGTTGTCAGCGTTGAACGGGACTTCCGGCAGGAGCACGATGTGCGGGGCCGAACAGCTGTAGTGGGTATTCTTAGCGGCGTTCTTGGAGTCGTCGCGCTTGTCCTGGCGCTGAGCGAGGACGGAAGCGGCGGCGAGCCAACCCGCATTACGACCCATGACTTCAAGGACGGAAACGAAGTCGTTGCGGCCCATGGCAGCGTTATCGAGCGACATTTCGCGTACGGTCAGGGCGATGTGCTTGGCGACGGAACCGTAGCCTGGGCAGTGGTCGGTGAGGGGCAAATCGTTGTCGATCGTCTTAGGCACGCCGATGACGCGGAGTTCATAACCGCGCTCCTTGGCGAGGGCGTCGATCTTGGCGGCGGTGTCTTGGGAGTCGTTGCCACCGATGTAGTGGAAGTAACGAATGTTGTGCGCTTCGAAGACCTGGAGGATGCGGTCAAAGTCTTCCTGCTTCTTAACCTTGTAGCGGCAGGTCCCGAGGGCAGCACCCGGGGTGTGCTCGAGGTTACGCAGGGTCTGCTGGGACTCTTCGGCGAGGTCAATCAGCTGCTCGTGCAGGATGCCTTGGATGCCATTGAGGCCACCAAGGATCTCGACGATTTCGTCTTCGTGGTTCAGGGCCTCGGCAATGACACCGGCGAGGCTGGCGTTGATGACGGGCGTGGGACCGCCGCTTTGCGCGACGAGAAGGTTACCAGAGAGGGAAGACATGGGAGGGAACAGGTGAAAGGTGGGTTTTGGGAAGCCCCCCGCCCCTTGGCAATACGGAAAACCCCGCCCCACCCCTACTCGCCCGCCCGACGCGGCTTAAAGGATGCGTCCAGCCTTGATTTGCTGGGACTCGGGCACTTTTTTCGTCCAAGCCTGCACGGCCAAGGAGAATGCCCCGACCTGAGCCTGGGCCGACCCCGTCAGTTCCCCAGCCTTGGTGACGGCATCCATGAGGATGGCCTTAGGCAGACGGAGGCGAGCGTCGGCCGCCAAACGGTCGACGAGGTCGTTCCGGTCCACCTTGCCGGTCCGGAGGTCCTTGGCGACAGCGACCGCATGTTCCTTGATGGCCTCGTGGGCTTCTTCGCGGCCCGCGCCAGCTTTGACGGCTTCCATGAGGAAAGTCGTGGTCAGGAGGAACGGCAGATAGTGGCGGGACTCGCGCGCGACGACGGAGGCGTTAACTTCCATCTGACCTAAGACGGTCAGGAAGGCTTCAAAGAGGCCATCGGTCGCCAAGAAGCTGTCCGGCAGGAGGACGCGGCGGACGACCGAGCAGGAGACGTCGCCTTCGTTCCACTGTTCGCCTGAGAGCGAAGCCGCCATCGCTAGGTAACCGCGGAGGATTACATGGAAGCCATTGATACGCTCGCAGGTGCGGGCATTCATCTTGTGCGGCATGGCGGAAGAACCGACCTGACCGGGCAGGAAGCCTTCGCTCGCGAGCTCGTGGCCGGCCATCAGGCGAAGGGTCTTGGCAAAGGAGGACGGGCCCGAAGCAGCCGACAGGAGCGCCGCGACGACTTCCATGTCCATGGAGCGCGGGTAGACTTGGCCAACGGCGCCGAGGACGTGCGGGATGCCGAGGTGCTTGAGGACGCGCTCTTCGAGCTGCCCAACCTTGGCGATATCACCGGAGAAAAGGGTGAGCTGATCGAGCTGTGTACCGACAGCACCTTTGAGGCCGCGGGCCGCGAACGCCCCGAGGGCCGCGTCGACCTGCGCAACGCCTCGGAGGCATTCTTCGCCAAACATCGCCCAGCGCTTACCGACGGTGGTGGGCTGCGCAGCGACATTGTGCGTGCGGGCGGCAATCAAGAGGTCGCGGTCGGCTTCGGCCCGATGCGCCAAGGCGGCCACGGCGGCCACGGACTTCGCGCGGATCAACTGCAACGAGCGATAGACCTGCAACTGCTCGACCGATTCGGTGAGGTCGCGGCTCGTGAGTCCCTTGTGGACATGCTGATAACCGGCCAAAGCACAGAACTCGTCGATGCGCGCTTTGACGTCGTGCCGAGTGGTTTCCTCGCGGACGCGGATGGACTCAAAGTCGACCTGATCCTTGACGCGCTCGTAAGCGGCGATGGCTTCGGCGGGGATATCGAGGCCGAGGTCACGCTGGGCCTTCATCACCGCAATCCAGTATTCGCGCTCGAGGACGACGCGGCCGCGGGTAGACCAAATCGCCTTCATCGCCGGGGAGGCGTAGCGGTCGGCAAGGACGTTAGGAACGGAATCGTGGTCCATCGGAAGTAAGGCTTATAGCAGGGTTAACGGCGGACGGCAAGCGCTCGGAGAAACAAGGCCCGGACGGCGACTTCCTCATCGCCACCAGAATTGGAGACATCGAAGCATTCGGCACAGCCCAGCTGGGCATCGACCAATTCGGCCAAGGAGTAGCGGGCCGCAGCGGGCGCGACCTTATTGCTGATATACCAAGCGTTCTGGGAGAAGACGTTGGCGGACGACTTTGCCGCCGAACCAAAGGTGGAGCCATGGCGCATCGAAGCGGTTTCAAACGATCCCTTGGGTAAGCCCGCTTCGGAGACACGGAAATCACCCGAATCGGCGAGGCTGCGAACCTGGATCAGGAGCCGCAGGCGGTTCTGCAGAGCACTCAGCAGCGGCCGACAAGAATCTTCGTTGAAGAAATATCGGTCCAGGGCTTCGAGCGACCAAACGAGGTCACGCTCCGCGAAAGCCTCGATGGGTTCAAAGAAATCGCCTTCGCCGAAGGTCGGCACGAGGAGGTGGACGTCCGACTCTTTAAGGGTACCGCCGGGGCCAGCGTAGATGGCGAGTTTTTCCGACTCCATCAGCACCATGCGGGTCGACTGGCCAACGCGACCGACGATGACTTCCGGGACGCCGCGGGCGAACTTCACGCCAGCCTCGCGGAAGGTCTTCTCGATGAGGCCGAGCTGCATGTCGCCCTGCGGGTCATCCTTCGAGAAAGGGCTCTTCGTCGCCGAAGCATGAATGATATACTCGTTGGCCTTATCCTTGTAAGCGGTGAGGTCCTTGCGGCGACCGTCATACGGCGTAAACGAAAGAATGACGGCGACGGGGCGTTCGCAAGCGGCCGCCCCGGCGAGCACGTTGGCCATGGCCAGTTTCACTTCCTCCGACCGCGAAGGGACATTGTCGGCGATCCAATTGATATTACGTAACCAGACGACCTTGGCGGCACCGAACATCGAGAGCGTGTTCACCGATTCCAAAAACTGGATTTCAATGCCCTGGGCATCGTCGACGCGCGTGATGGAGCCAGCGATGATTTCCTTGTCCGCTTCTGGCCCAGCCTTCTGGACGGCCTGATTATACAAGGCACGGGCGTCCCGTTCGACGAGGTATTCGTCTTTGCCGGCGACAATGGCGAGGGAAACAGGCATCCGCCGCCAATGTCCCCGCCCGCCCCCTGCGTGGCAATCCTAGTCTGTCCACAGTAGGCCGGCGGTGAAATCCTCTGGCCCCTCGGCCACCCGACTTAATCCCCCAACTGTTAAACGCCGTGGAGGAGGTCCTCGACGCGGTACTTGTTCAATTGGCGGCGCATGAGGTCGAGGGCGGTGTTCACGGCGCGTAGCTTCACTTGGACGCGGTCACCCGGCAGGTGGACACGGCGCGACCAAACCCCCGTCGGCGAGGCGTAGCCAATGTAGACGGTCCCCACCGGATCGGCCTCGGTGCCGCCGCCGGGACCCGCGTAACCAGTTACAGACAAAGCGTAGTCCGAACCAAATTTCTCCGCGGCCGCGGTCGCCATGGCGGCAGCGCACTCAGCGGAAACGGCACCATGCTGAGCGAGGATCGAATCAGGGATACCCAAGATGTTCATCTTCGCGTCATTACTGTAGCAGACCGCCGAACCAGCGAAGACTCTGGAGGCCCCGGCAACGTCGGTGAAGGCGTTCGCCAAGAGGCCGCCGGTGCACGACTCGGCCAAGGCCACGGTCTTTTCGAGCGAGCGGAGGTGCTCGACCACAATGGTCGCCAAGCAGGAATGGCCAGTGCAGACAAAATCGTTGCCGACGACATCACGCACTTTACGGGCGACGGCACAAAGGTCATCGGCCGTGGCACCGCTGCCTCCAGAGGCGATACGTGCGTCGACCACGCCCGTGTGCGTACCGAAGGTAAGCACCATGCCAGGAGCGAGCAACGGCCGGACTTTCTCTTCCAAGGGGACCGCGCCGATACCGAAAGTGCGGACCTGGACATACGCCTCACCCTGACAGGCGCAACCGATGGTCCGCAAACGCGGCACCACCTGCGCTTCAAACATCGGGCGAAGCTCTAAGAAGGGACCGGGCAACATCACTAACGCCGTCCGGCCTTGATGAAAGAAGACGCCCGGGGCGGTGCCGCGGCTATTCGGCAGGCTTTCACCGCCGGCAGGGACTGCGCATTGACTCAGATCCGCGGCAGACACTGTGCGACCGATCAAGCTGAAGCGCTCACGCAAGGCCACTTCCGCCGCCGGAACGTGCTGCAACTTCACGCCCATGGCCGCCGCCAAGGAAGCGCGCGTTTTGTCATCGGACGTTGGGCCAATGCCACCCGTCGTCACGATGAGGTCATACTGGCCCCAAGCGGCTGCGAGGGTAGCGGCGATTTCTTCGGCTTTATCGCGGACGACTATCGAACGGGTAATCGGCAGGCCACGGCGGGCCAGTTGCTCTCCCAGCCAAACGAGGTGCCCATTCTCCCGTAGGCCATCCAGCAGTTCATCCCCAATATTAAGGACCAGAACCTGGCGAGGGAGATTAATACAGGTTTCCATTTGCGGGGCGGGAGCAGAAGAGCAGGATTAAGAGAGTCTTTCAAAAATGCAAACTGATCGGGAAGAACTTTCGCCCAAAGCGAAGGCGCGCCGCGCCCCTCGCACTCCCGGGGTATACCTCATGAAGGACGCCGCTGGGCTGGTGGTCTATGTCGGCAAGGCCAAGGACCTCCGGCGACGCCTAGACTCCTATTTCGTGACCGCCAGCCGGCTCGCCCCCAAAGTCGCCGCCATGATGGAACGGGTCCGGGATCTCGAATGGCACGAGGTCCGGACCGAAACGGAGGCCCTTTTGCTGGAGGGGAAGCTCATCAAACGCTGGCGACCGAAGTGGAATATCCTCTTTCGCGACGACAAACAGTTTCCCCAAATCCGAGTCGACCTCGCCGACCCTATCCCCCGCTTCCGGATCGTCCGGGCCCGCACGACCGAGTCCTGCCGCTACTACGGGCCGTTCCCACACCAACAAGCGGTCCGCCGGACGCTCACCGAGATGCGCAAGCAGTTCGGGATCATCCTCGCCGAAGCGACCCCCACCCTCCTGCCCGATGGCCGTTGGCGGCTCTTCGACGACGCCCGCGCAGAAATTCAGAAATTCCCCAACGAGGTCACGGTGGAGGCCTACGCCGAACGCGTTCGCCTGGCCTGTGACTTCTTGGAGGGCAAGGTCGCGGATTGGACCACCCAAGTCGAAGCGGACATGCGCAAGGCCGCCGAGGAGCGCGACTACGAGACGGCGGCAAAAATGCGCGACTTACTCGATGCACTGACGCGGACGAGCGAGAAGTCCCGCCGCTTCCTGCGCGAGAACCCCCTGCCCCGCCGCGATGAATCTAGTGCGCTAACCGAACTAGTCGCGCGCCTCGAACTCGTCGGACCGCCGAACACGATCGAGTGTTTTGATATCTCGCATATCTCCGGCACGCTCGCGGTCGCATCCATGGTGCGCTTCGTCGATGGGCGCGCGGAGAAGAACGGCTACCGCCGGTTCAAAATCAAGACCTTCGAAGGCAACGATGACTTCCGCTCCATGCAAGAGGTGGTCGGAAGACGCTACACGCGCCTCCACGAGGAACACCGGGCCTTTCCGGAACTCGTCATTATCGACGGTGGACTCGGCCAAGTCGGCGCCGCTCTGGAGGCCTTCAAGGAACACAACCTTGCGCCCCCGCCGCTCATCGGCCTCGCCAAGCGCGAGGAGACCATCGTCTTCCCGGATGGACGTGAACTAAAATTACCGCGGCACGACGTGGGGTTAGCGCTACTCATGCGCATCCGCGATGAGGCCCACCGGTTCGCAAACGATTTCAACGCCGACCTGCGTAGCCGCAAGCTACGCGAATCCGTCCTCGACGAAATGCCGGGACTCGGACCCAAGCGGCGCGACGCCCTCCTTGCGGCGTTCGGTAGCATCCAGAAGTTGCGTAAAGGTACCGTCGAGGAAATCGCCGAAGTCAGCGGCGTCAGCGTGAAGCTAGCGGCCGATATCGTCGACTACCTCGTAAAGCGCGTTTAAGAAGCCGCTACGACTGGCTGTGCGGAGCTAATGGACTTCGCTACCAAATCCGCGATGCGTTCAGCGCCGCGGGCATCGCCGAGTCCGTCGACGCTGCGCTTCCATTCCTTCCACACGGCCCAATCATTGGCGAAAGCGGAGGCTACAATCGCCCGAGCGGCAGAAGGGGTAAGTCCATAGGCGCCCGCGCCATGCTCAGTGATGAGCCGACCGTTGCCGGCTTCCTGTCCGGGGATGACCTGGGTGATCACCATCGGGACACCGGCCGCGACGCATTCGTGGGTGGTCGCGCCGCCCGCCTTCGAAATCACTAAGTGGCTCGAAAGCATGAGGTCCGGAATGCGGTCCGTCCAACCCAGCACTTCGGCCCGGCCAGCGACGGCTTGCTCGACGGCCGCTTTGAAGTCGGCGTCCTTACCCACCGTCACGACGAGTTCCAAACCAAGGGTTGAAAGTGCGGCGGCGAGTTCGACTGCATCACGCTTGCCTGGGTTAAGCATTAGCAAGACGCGCGGCCGAGCTTCCCCCGCCACAGCTGAGGAGCGCGGAGCCAAGCGGGCAGCCACGGGAAACCCAAACGGCAAGACCTTGGCCGCGGGCACCCCTTGGCGAATCATGACGTCGGCCGTGGCCTGATTCGGCGTCACGAACCAATCCGAATGGGCACGATGCCAAGCGCGATTCACCGAAATCGAATCGGTGACCACGGTGATCAGGCGCGGACGCGCGGGGTCGGCGACGCTCCACCGACGGGCCATCATGTAATTATACAGCGGGTAGGCCGAAATGACCACGGGTGGCTGCTGCACATCGAGTAGTCGGTTTAACTCGCGTTCGACCGGACGGAGAAACGGCAGCGAGGCGCGCACGAGCGGTAGGCGATCGATGGCACCATAGAGGCAGCCCCAGAGGCGCGGATAGAGATTGGCCACGCGGATATAACTGTCGCGCTGCGAACGGGCCTTTTCCGCCCCATAGGCGTCCAAGAAGAGGTCGTGTAGTTTGCCAGAGAATGCCCCGGAAGGATGCCGACCCAAGGCCTCGACGATCGCACGGGCAGCCGCGTTATGGCCTTCGCCAAACCCCGCAGACAGGACCGGGACTTCGATCATTAGGCAACGGCCGGCACGCGGCTCGCTTCGGGATAGGCACCCGCTTCGTAGGCCGCGCGCTGGGCGGCAATCAAAGTACGCAATTCCGCGCGGTCCACGACGCGGAGGCGACCATCGGCTTCTTCGACGATGGCAGTCAAGGACTCGACCCAATCGCCGGAGTTTAGGTAGCGCATCTCGCCGATCATCCGGTCTTCGGCCTTGTGGATGTGACCGCACATCACGCCATCGCAGCCGCGCCGACGGGCCAAGGCCTGCAGGTGGTCTTCGAAACTAGAGATGAAACTGACCGCCGACTTCACGCGACCCTTGATCGCCTGCGAGAGGGAGAAGTACTCTTTGCCGCGCCAGGCGCGCCAGCGGTTATAGAAGCGGTTTAGGTCAAGGAGGAGCTGGTAGCTGATGTCCCCGATGACGGCCAACCAGCGCATCTTCGCCATGACTGTGTCGAAGGCGTCGCCATGGATGCAGAGGAAGCGCTTTCCATCGGCGGTCTCATGCAGGTGCTCTTCGGCGAGTTCGATGCGATCGAGGCTCAGCGGAATTAAGCGGCGAATAAAGTCGTCATGGTTACCACGTAGGTAGACGACGCGCGTGCCATCCTTTTCCGCCATCTTGAGAATGCGACGGACCACGGCGGTGTGCGCCGGGCCCCAGTGATTCTTGCGCTGCAAGGACCAGAGATCGACGATGTCACCGTTGAGGATGAGTTTATCGCAACGGATACCGCGTAAGACCTCCAAGAGCTCGCGGGCTTGGGCGTCCTTGGTGCCGAGGTGGAGATCCGACAACACGAGGGTGCGGAAATGGACCTTGGCGCTCAACGGACGTGGTGTGTCTTCCATGGAAACGAATCATGCCAGCGTTGGGTGACAAAACCGTGGCGAAACCGCAGGTATCCGGTGACGATTATGATTATTAACACCTAAACCACAGACTTACCCCCAATATCCCGTCACACAATCGTAACACTTGTAACAGATTGATGTTACGGATGTTACAGATGTGTTACGAACAGGTGTTGCCCTTCCGTTTTCGGGAGGCTTTGAAGGGCATACCCCACACACCTATGAAAGACTTCCTCAAGAAGGTCCTCGGTAAGGATGAAAAGTTCTACGAGCTCCTCGAAGCGAGCGCCGTTGAAGCGCAGAAAAGCGCTAAGTCGCTCTCCAAACTTTACGCCCAAGTCGGCAAGCCTGACTTCGAACAGTGCTTCACCGAGCTGGTCGTCGCCCGCCGCGTCGATAAGCGCATCGGCCTCTCGATCACCCAGGAACTCTGTAAGACCTTCGTGACCCCGCTCGAGCGCGAGGACATCGAGGCCCTGGCCAACGCTCTCTATAAAATTCCGAAGACCTGCGAGAAGATCGGCGAACGCCTCGCCATCTGCCCTTTACAGTTTTCGACTGATATCGTCGACAAGCAGGTCCGCATGCTCGAGCAGGCCACCGAAGTCACCGCCCGCCTCGTCGGCCGCCTCCGCAAGCTCTCCAACGTCGAAGAGATTCAGGACGACTACGAGACGCTCCAGACCATCGAAGGAGACGCCGACCGCCTCATGGTGGGCCTCCTCCGCGACCTCTACCAGGGCAACGTCGACGCCAAGGAAGTCGTCGTACTCAAGGACATCTACGAACTCCTCGAGCGCGCGATTGATCATTGCCGCGACGCGGGCAAGGTCGTGTTCCAGATTGCTCTCAAGTACGCCTAAGCCGCCGACCGACTCCGGCTATGGATCCTTTCCTGTTGATGATTTTGGTCATCGTGGTGGCCGTGGTGTTTGAATACATCAATGGCTTCCACGACGCGGCTAACGCCATCGCAACCGTCGTCTCGACCCGCGTCCTAACGCCCCGCCAAGCCATCATGCTGGCTGCGGTCACCAACCTCTTCGGGGCCTTCTGGGGCACAGCGGTGGCGAAGACCATCTACTCCGGCTACATCGATATGGCCGGCGGGCATATCGCCATCGAAGGCATGCAGCTGGCCATCGCTTGCGGCCTCATGGGTGGAATCGTCTGGAACCTCATCACCTGGTGGTTCGGGATTCCTTCCAGTTCGTCCCATGCGCTCATCGGCGGCCTCTGCGGCGGCGTCCTCGGGCTGACGCACCTGAACTGGCAAAGCCTTATCTGGTCGAGCACCGACGCGGCTGGCAAGTCCATCGGACTCTGGCCGAAGCTCATCAAGCCCATGGTAATATCGCCGTTCATTGGCTTCACACTCGGCGTGATTTTTATGATGCTCCTGACGGTGGTCATCGTCCGCCTGACGATTCGACCCAGCATCGTCAGCAAGGTCTTCGGCAAACTCCAACTAGTCTCGGCTGGCCTGATGGGCTTCTCCCACGGCTCTAACGATGCCCAGAAGACCGTTGGTATCATCACTTTTGCGCTCATTGTCGGAGTAGGCGCGGGCGCCTTTGATCCCGCCCATGCCCCCGATTGGGCGCAATGGCTCAAGCCTACCATCAACGCCAAGGGTGGGGTCGACCACGTCCCATTCTGGATTATCATACTCTGCGCGGTGACCATGGCGGCCGGCACCGCCGCCGGTGGGTGGCGCATCATCCGGACGATGGGGCACAAGATGGTCAAACTGCAGCCGGTCCACGGCTTCGCCGCCGAAACCGCCGCGGCCATTACCATCACGGGCGCCTCCGAACTGGGTATTCCTCTTTCGACGACGCACGTCATCTCGACCTCCATCCTCGGGGTCGGCGCCACCAAGCGCCTCGATGCCGTGAAGTGGGGTCTGGTCAGCCGTATTGTCTGGGCCTGGGTCCTGACGATTCCCATCACGCTTACGCTGGGTTACCTTTTCTACCGTGCCTGCGTGCTGTTCGGCTGGGCGAAGTAACGCTTAGCGCGGAGCGACCAACTGGAACCGCTTACTCGGCGCTTCCGCATACTGCGCGAGTAGCTCTTCATAAGCGACCGTACCCGTGGCATGCGCGGCCCGACGGAGGACGGGCATGATTTCATCGGGGTTACTGCCATGAATCTGCTGACCGGGCCAAGGCTTCGGCTGCTTGCCTAAATAGGGCACCAGATAATCCAAGGCGACCCGGAGTGAGCGACCGTCCTTAGAACGGTAGGCCCACAGGTCGACGCCCGCGTGCTGGCCGAGCAAGGCGAGGTCGGCCAAGGCACGGAGGTTGAAGCACGAGTAACTAAAGGAGGCCGTGCGGCTCAGTTCCAAGGGCTGCCGTCCATCCGGCTCAACCTGGACTTCGATTCGCTTCACACCGGCTTGATCGAGAAAACCCTTGGCCTCTTCGGTCCGCTTAAGCACGAGGGCCCAATGCACGGCCTGAACGTCATACCAAGTGCCGTGGTTGTTCTTAGCAGCCCGTTCATCCTGGCCGTTCTTACTGCGTAAAAGCCATTCGTAATACTGGTCACCCCAGCGCTCCACCGCGACTTGGTCGTCCTTCGTCCACGCTTTCGAACCAAGCAGCAGAATGGCGGCGTCGGCCGACACCGCCAACCCGCGGGCTTCGATGATGCCCGTCCCGCGTCCGTCGTTCACGCCGAGCACGGCTTGGGCGAACTTAAGATTCGGATTCATCCGGGTCGCGGGCGCGAGAAACCAAACGCGCAGATGCTGGGCAGCGTGCGCCGCATATTTTTCCTCGCCCGTGAAGTAGTAAGCGAGCGAGAGTGCTTCCACGGTCGCGGCCAGCGCACGAACACGCAGCGTATCATTGGCAGCGAGTTCCCGGGACTCCGGGTTCACTTCGCCGTCTTTGCGCAGATACGGCAAGCCTTTGGGCTTAGCGGGATCGGGCCAGAAATACGGCGCCAAACTCATGTAATCATGCGCATCGCCGCTGGGCGGAAGCTGCTTCTTTTCCGTCACCGAGGCGGGTGCGACCAAGAGCGCTTTCTCCGCGTCCTGCTTGAGTTTTTTCAAGGCCCCGACGAGCACCGGGTCACCGGCGGCGATGGCTTGCTTGGCTTTTTCTAACGCCCCGGGCTCAGCGCCAAAATAAGGGCGTTCGGCACGACCCCACGTCGGTAAAACTAAGACTAAAAGGAGGAGCGCAAATGGCTTCATGGCGAAATCAACGCGGCCGGACGCCGACCCGATCAGCCCAAGCATTCCATAGCGCCGCGAGTTCGGCGGTCTTGGCTGGCTGGCTCGCCGCCAGGTCGTGTTCCTCCGAGGGATCCTGCGAGAGATCAAATAACTGCCACTGCACAGGCGCGGTCTGGCGCTTGCCCCAGACGATTTTCCACTGACCGAGGCGATAACCACGGGCGCCTTCATGCGCCGTCGGGATGCCCCGTTCCGGCCACGCGAGGCCACGCATCAACGGAACAAGAGAGACACCAGACAGCGGCTTGAGCTTCACGCCCGCAATCTCCACCGGACGCACTGCACCCGTGGCTTCAGCGATGGTCGGGAAGAAGTCCATGACGTGCGCCGGGGGCCGGACCCACTCGCTCCGGGCGGGCCAAGCCGCCGGCCAATGCGCAATGAGCGGCGAAGTGATGCCGCCTTCGTTGCAGAAGTGTTTATACATCGCGAGGGGCGTATTACCGAGATTTGCCCAGCCCGAGCCATAGGACGAGAACGAGCCCGCCTGGCCCATCTGTGCCAGCTGTTCGCCCGCATGCAGAGTCGTCTTACCCGTGCGCGAGGCGCTATCGAAACCGAAGGGGCCCCATTCGTAGCAGGCACCGTTATCGCTGGTGAAAAGGATGAGCGTGTTCGCCAGCTCGCCGCTGGCTTCGAGGTCGGTGAGGATGCGACCAATGCCGCGATCGACGTGCTCCACCATGGCGGCGAAGGTGGCCATGCGGCGCGCGAGGTCTTCGCGGCGATCGGCGGGCAGGCTTTCCCAAGCCGGGTTTAGTTGTCCCGGATAACCGTTCGCAATGTCCTCGCGGTCCACGGGCACACGAGCCCGCGGCGGTAAGGTCGCGGAGGCTGGGACAAGGCCGAGTTTCTTCATCCGCTCCAAGCGTTCCGCGCGGAGCACGTCCCAACCACGCCGATAAGTCGCCATGTTCCGGTCGATCGAGGCTTGCGGCGCCTGCAGCGGGAAGTGCGGCGAAGAGTGCGCTAAGTAAAGAAACCACGGCTTGGCTTTATCGGTCCGGGCCTGGCGCAGAAATTCACAAGCGTAGTCGGTAAAGACGTCGGTGGCGTAGAAGCGGCCGGTCTCGTAGTTAAGCTCCGGCTTTACGGTGGCAGGTAGGCGCACGTATTTGGCCGCGTTCCACTGGCCTTCCGAATGCGCGCCAAAATCCTTATAGCCAAAATAATGCTGGAAGCCGCGGTCCATGGGGCCGGGCACGCCCATGTGCCACTTACCCACCATCCACGTGCTGTAGCCCCGCGCAGCGAGGAGTTCTGGGAGCGTCTGGTTGCTAGCAAGGAGGTGCCCCGTGTACGCTTCACCCGCGTTCGGCGTTGGCTTAGAGCGGACGAAATCGCCAATGCCCGCCTCGTGCGGATGGAGGCCGGTCAGCAGCGACGCGCGCGTCGGACAACACCGCGCCGAGTTATAAGATTTTTCGAAACGCACCCCGCCCGCAGCCAAGCGATCGATGTTGGGCGTCGCGATTTCACCGCCGTAGCAACCGAGGTCCGAATAGCCGAGGTCATCGACGAGGATGACGAGGACGTTCGGTGGGCGACTGGCGGGAGCGGCCCAGGCCGTGACGAACGAAAGGCAAAGGACGAGTAAACTTCTCATCGACGCGCGGCTTCAGCGCCCATCCAGCGAACGGCGTTTTCGATGACCTTCAGGTTTTCGGCCTGTCGGTAGATGGGATAAGTCTCATGCCCAGGACGGAAATAAAAGACGTCGCCCTGGCCGACTTTCCACAGCGCACCACTGCGGAAATGCTCACCTTTATCCCATTTTTCCTCGAAAATCACGCTATCAGGCGTCGGTACCCAGAAGGGCTCGCCGTACATTTCGGTCTGCGGAATATCCCACTTCGCCGGCAGGCCGGCCGCAATCGGGTGCGCGGGCAAGAGCGTCGTTACGTGCGAGGGCGCGCCATCCGCACGGTAGGTGGGGAACACGCACTGCGGCAAAGTCAGCTGCCAGACATCGCCGACCTTTTGCACGTTCGGGGTCGGAGCAGCGCCCTTCTTGGGCATCACGCGATAGGGCTTATCATTAAGGTACGTCCATTGCGCCGTCGCGCGTTCCGCCGCCGGCACTTGGGCGAGGGCATCGGCCTTGGCGCGTTCCTGCATCAACCGCACGAACGGCTTCGCCCAGTGGGCCGAGTGTAAGGCGATGAACCCCGTCTTACCCGCCATGACCTGCTGGACGAGGGCCTCCATGCGCGCGTCGTTTTGCTGCAAAGGGCGCTGATGGCACCAGAAGACCACGACATCCGTCGCCGCCAAGGTGGCGTCCGCCAAACCCTGATCCGGATCATCCATCCCGACGGACTTAACGGATAGCCCGGGCTGGGCGGAGAGGTGCTTGGCCAAGGTATCGCCCAAGAAGGCTCCCGCGTAGCCTTTTTTCTGCTCCGGCTGGCGTTCGTCCCAGACCAGGACGCGGAGGGGGGCGGGGGCCGCCGAGAGCCCTAGGCAGGTGGCTAGGAAGAAGAGAGCGAAACGAGGCATGGTTGGGGGTGAGACTATCCCTACCCCTTTGGCCACTGGTTAAAAGTCTCAAGTCAAACCACGCCACGAGAAATTCGGTTAAAATGTGCTTTTTGCCCTTCCTTCTTGCTCCCATGGGGGGCTGTCCTAACTTGCGGCAAACGACCATGGTCAAATCTGATTTCGGTTATAACAGCAAGATAGAGGGCGAAGTCATCGTGACCCGCGCCGATGCCGTCGTGAACTGGGTGCGCAGCAACTCCGTCTGGCCGATGCCGATGGGTCTGGCCTGTTGCGCCATCGAGCTCATGGGCGCCGGTGGCTCCCGCTTCGATATTTCCCGTTTCGGCATGGAAGTCATGCGCTTCTCCCCTCGTCAAGCCGACTGCATGATCGTCGCCGGCACGGTGACCTACAAGATGGCGGAAGTCGTCCGCCGCATCTACGACCAGATGGCCGAGCCCAAGTGGGTCGTCGCCATGGGCGCCTGCGCTTCGACCGGCGGCATGTACCGCTCCTATGCGACCCTCCAAGGCGTCGATAATATTGTCCCGGTGGACATTTATATTTCCGGTTGCCCGCCCCGCCCCGAAGCGTTGCTGGACGGCATGATGTTGCTGCAGGAAAAGATTCGCCAAGAAGGCGGCTCCCTTAAGCGCACCTTCCGCGGCCGTACCGTCGAAACCAAGATCGTCCGCTGATCATGGAAGCCGCCGTCCTAACCGACCGTTTTCCGCGCACGCAGGTCCTCCCTTCCCAGGACATGCCGACCTACCAGGTCGCGGGCGAAGACCTCCTCGAAACCGTCCGCTTCCTTCGCGACGCCCAAGGCTTTGACCTCCTCGCCGACCTCTGCGGCATCGACTGGAAGGACCGCACACCTCGCTTCGGCGTGGTGATTCACCTACTCAGCACGACGAACAAGGAATACGTCCGCCTCCACATCGGCGCCGTCCATGACGCCGTCCCGAGCGTGTCGTCCCTCCACCCCGGTGCGAACTGGCACGAGCGCGAAGCGTTCGACATGTTCGGCATCCGCTTCGATGGCCACCCCGACCCACGTCGTATTTTAATGTGGGACGCATATCCTTACCACCCGCTCCGCAAGGATTTCCCACTCGCGGGCATCGAGGTCCCCCTCCCTGCCGCCGATGTCGCCGAAGTCACCGGCCAAACGGTCGAACCCGCGCCGATGATGGGTGGACCGTTCGTCTCGCCGGGCGGCAAGATGTCGGAGGGCGAACCGAGCGCGCTCGACCAATCTTGGAACGAGGAGAAGCCTAAGGCCTAAGCCCTTTTCGACGTGAAGACTACTAAGGAAATTTCCCTCGGCGATATCGCCGCCCGCGCCGAAGAACTTCGCGGTGAGAACATGACCCTGAACATGGGTCCATCGCACCCTGCCACGCACGGCGTGCTCCGCCTGAGCCTCGAGCTCGACGGCGACAAGGTCATCAAGTGCGATCCAGTCATCGGCTACCTGCACCGCGGCGACGAAAAAATCGCTGAGAACATGACGTACAACCAGTTCGTGCCGTACACGGACCGCTTGGACTACCTCGCACCGCTCGCCAACAACGTCGCTTACGCCATTGCCGTCGAAAAGCTCGCTGGCCTCAAGATGCCCGAACGCTGCGAAGCGATTCGCGTCGTCTGCTGCGAGATGGCCCGCATTTCGTCTCACTTACTCGGCCTCGGGGTCTACGCCATGGATACGGGTGCATGGACGGTGTTCATGTACACTTTCAATGAGCGCGAAAAGCTCTACACGCTCTTCGAAGAGCTCACTGGTGCCCGTTTCACCACGAGCTACACGCGGATTGGCGGCCTCACCCGCGATCTCCCCGAAGGCTGGCTCAAGAAGGTTGAAGTCTTCTGCGACGGCGTCCTCAAGGTCATCGACGACGTGGATAAACTCCTGACGCGTAACGGCATCTTCCTCGAGCGTACCGAAGGGGTCGCGCCGATCTCGAAGGAACTCGCCCTCGCCTACGGCCTCACCGGCCCGAACCTCCGCGCCTCCGGCGTCGGCTTCGACCTCCGTAAGGACAAGCCTTACTCGGGCTACGAGAAGTATGACTTCGATGTGCCCGTGGGCACCAAGGGCGACTGCTTCGACCGTTACCTCGTCCGCATGGAAGAGGTCCGCCAATCCGTCCGCATCCTCCGCCAAGCCTGCAAGTCTATGCCAGGCGGCGCGTGGTACGCCGAGGACGCGAAGAAGATTTTCCTCCCACCGAAGGCTAAAATCATGACGAAGATGGAAGAGCTCATCCAGAACTTCATGATCGTCACCGAGGGTCCGCAGATTCCGGCTGGTGAAGTCTACTTTGAAGCTGAGAACCCGAAGGGCTCCTTGGGCTTCTACGTCGTCTCCAATGGCGGCGGCGTCCCCTACCGCCTGCGTATCCGCGGCCCGAGCTTCGTCTCGCTCTCGATCCTCCCCGTGATTGTCCCGGGCAACTACCTCACCGACATCGCCTCCATCCTCGGTTCGCTCGACTTCGTCATGGGCGAATGCGACCGCTAAAAAACATGCACGAAACTTCCCCTTCCGCCCCCGCCCGCGCGCTCACGCCTGAGACGCTCGCCAAGGCTCCCGTCATCGTCGGCCTGTACCCGCAAAAGCGTAGCGCGACGATGCCACTCCTGCACCTCGTGCAAGAAGACCGCGGCCACATCACCCAAGAGGATATGACCTGGGTCGCCGAGCTCGTCGGAGTGACCCCAATGCAGGTCCTCGAGGTCGTGACGTTCTACCCGATGTACCGCCAGAGCCCGATTGGCCGCCGCCACGTGCGCGTCTGCCGGACGCTGTCCTGCGCCCTCCGGGGTTCCTACGCACTGATGTCCGAGCTCGAGAAATCCCTCAACTGCGCGCGCGGTGAAACCTCGCCCGATGGCAACTTCACCCTCGAGTTCGTCGAATGCATTGCCGACTGCGGCTGCGGTCCGGTCGTTCACGTTGACGGTTCGATGCACGAGAACGTGAAGCCCGAAGACGCCGCTGCGTTCACGCAGCAGCTCAAGGCCACACTCACTGACCCGACCTACGGGCAAAAAACTCCCGTCCCCGGCACGCCCGAGTGGAACGGTTAATCTCTAACTCTTCTTAGCGACATGTCCGCCGTCGAACGCCCCCTCATCTACGCCAACCTCCGGAAGCCCGGGTATTCCGTCGACATCGACTGCTACCAGAAGCACGGCGGCTACGAAGCCCTTAAAAAAGCCGTGGCAATGAAGCCCGAAGAAGTCTGCAAGGAAGTCGAGACCTCTGGCCTGCGTGGCCGTGGCGGCGCCGGTTTCCCGACGGGCATGAAGTGGAAGTTCCTCGACCGTAAGTCCGGCAAGCCCATCTACCTCGTCGTCAACGCCGACGAATCCGAACCCGGCACCTACAAGGACCGCCAGATCATCTACCGGGATCCGCACCAGATGCTGGAAGGTATCGCCATCACGGCGTGGGCCATCCAGGCCAAACAGGCTTTCATCTACATCCGTGGCGAGTTCATTCACGGCGCCAAGATTCTCGAAAATGCCATCGCGGAAGCGAAGGCCAAGGGCTTCCTCGGCCAGAACATCCTCGGCTCAGGCTACTCGTGCGAAGTCGTCGTCCATCGCGGTGGCGGTTGCTACGTCTGCGGCGAAGAGACCGGCCTGATTGAATCCCTCGAAGGCAAGCGCGGCTACCCGCGCATCAAGCCCCCGTATTTCCCAGCCGTTCTCGGCCTCTATAACTGCCCGACCATCGTCAATAACGCCGAGACGATGGCCCAGGTGAAGCACGTGCTCGCCTTCGGTGGCGCGGAGTTCGCCAAGATTGGCATCCCGGGCGATAGCGGCACGCACATCTGGTGCGTCAGCGGCCTCGTGAAACGTCCGGGCTTGTACGAAATCGAAGCGGGTAAGGCGACGTTCGGTCAGTTGCTTTATGACTTCTGCGGCGGTCCGCTCGATGGTCGTACTTTCAAGGCGATTATCCCCGGCGGCTCCTCCACCAAGATTCTCAAAATCGGTGAACGCTTCAAAGGCAAGCTGCCCAATGGCCAAGAGTTTGACTGGGCGGTGGAGGATATCCCCCTCGACTCGAACAGCATCGCGGCGTGCGGCACGGGCCTCGGTACTGGCGGCACCATCGTCCTCGACGATTCCGTCGAGATGATCCAAGCGCTCTCTAACCTGAATGCCTTTTACGCCCACGAGACCTGCGGTCAGTGCACGCCGTGTCGCGAAGGCTCGCTCTGGCTCTCCCGCGTCTCCAAGCGCATCACGACCGGTGGCGGCCAGGAATCTGACGTCCCTCTGCTGCTCGATATCGCGAACCAAGTGGCTGGCCGTACCATCTGCGCCCACGGCGAAGCCGTCGCGTGGCCCGTGCAGTCCGCGGTACCGAAGTTTAAGGACGAGTATGTGGAATCGATCCGTAAGCGCGTGAAGGGCGAAGACCTGCCGAAACTGAAGTTGATTTAATTTTACAAGAAGGGGGCTGGTTGGCTGGAGTATGGTTGGCTAGGGGTTGTGTAGCGGCTGCGCCGCTTTCCACTCTGCATCTGGTAGGGTTGGCACTGCGTGCCAACCTAGCTGCCGCTTAAGGGTAGGGGCGTGGTAGTACCCTCCGTGAGTACAGATTGCAGAGTACGGAGTACAGAGGAATGGCCGCTTACAGGTAGGGGCGTGGTTTACCGCGCCCTTCTTGAATCGGAGTGCAAGGCGAAGCCTTGCCCCTCCCCCGAGCCAACCATACTCCAGCCCCCATCCCCTATCCCCTACCCGCCATCCCCTTTCCCCTATCTTGTTTGCCTCCGCTCGGCCTAGGCCCTATCCCCTATACCTTACCCCCTTCCCAGCCTTACCCCCTCGCCAAGCCCTCCTATGCCCCGCTGGTTCCTTACCCCATTGCTCGCGTTTAGCGCGACGCTCGCCTCCGCCCAGGATGGCAAGCTGCTCTATGAACAGAACTGCGCGGCCTGCCACCTGCCTGACCAAATGGTCGTGGGGCCCTCGCTCATTGAAATCACTAAGCTCTACGACAAGAAGCCGAAGGAGTTCGTCGCGTGGTCAATTAAACCCGTGAAGAAGCGTAACGGGGTTATTGAGATGCCCTCCATGGCGCACTTAGGCGAAGCCAACTTGCTCGCGGTCCGCGAATACATGATTAACGCGTCTCAAGGCCTGAAGGAAAAGCCCGCAGTCAGCAAGGACCCGCTCGCTCGCCCGGCCCGCCGACCAGAGATTCAACGCATGTTCCTGCCGAACGTTGGCCCAGCGGCCATCGCCGTCGCGCTGCCCGGGGACCTCAACTACACCTTTGACGCGGGCGACTGCCGCCTACGCACGGTCTGGCGGGGCGACTTCCTCGATTGCTGGGCCTACTACAAGAGCAATGGCAAGGCCACAGCCACGCCGCTTGGCACGACGCTTTGGCAACTGCCAGCCGATGAATCACTCCAGAAGCGGGTGAAGTTCCTTGGCTACTCGGTCGATGCAGCTGGACTACCGACCTTTGAATACGAGCGCGATGGCGCGCAGTTCCGCGAAAAGATTGTCACTGAAGGCAAGACCCTCGTTCGCCGTTTCGAAGTCACCACGACCAAGCCAGTCACCTTCACCCTCGACCCAGCGACCACTTGCTCGAGCGGTACCGTTCTCAACAAACTGCTAACGCTCACCCCAGCCGAAGCCAAGTCCTTCACCCTTACCCTCCGCCTGCTGTGATCACTCCTCTGCTCTTCCTCGCGGCCATTCTCGCCGCGCCCAAGCCCGCCGACGTCGCTAAACCCGCCGCGGCTGCCGATGGCTGGGACAAGGCTTTCGAGATCTCCAAGGTCGAAGTCCCAGCCGGCATCGACGACCAAGTCGGTGGGCTCGCCTTCCTTGATGACGGCCGCCTAGCGGTCGCCTTCCACCGCGGCGAAGTCTTCATTCGCCAAACCGACGGCACCTGGAAGCAGTTCGCCGAAGGGCTCCACGAACCGCTCGGCCTCCTACCCGACGGCAAAGGCGCGGTGCTCGTGATGCAGCGCCCGGAACTGACCCGTCTCGTCGATACCGATGGCGACGGCAAGGCCGACCGCTACCAAACCGTTTGCGATAGCTTTGGGATGACCGGTAATTACCACGAGTTCGCCTTCGGCCCAGCCCGCGGCCCCGATGGTGCGCTCTATATAGGGCTCAACCTCGCGTCCTCGGGTGCTGGTATCTTCAAAGAGATTCGTGGCACATGGTCCGAGATCGGCAAGGCCACGCGCGAAAACCTCGCCGCGGGCAAAACTGGCTCTGCGGGCCGCATGTACGGCCGCGTGCCTTACCGTGGCTGCATCTTGCGCATCGCCGACAATGGCCGTGGCCCGACCGAACTCTTCGCGACGGGTTTCCGTTCGCCCGATGGCATTGGCTTCGATGCGAAGGGACACTTGCTCGTGAATGATAACCAAGGCGACTGGCGCGGCAGCAGCCCACTCCAAGTTGTTACGAAGGGCTCCTTCAATGGTCACCCAGCCTCGCTGGTCTGGACTCCAGGCTGGAATAAGGGTGAGCCCTTGGCTCTTCCCGTGCCCGAACTCGAAAAGTTACGGACCCAGCCTGGTGGCGTCTTCATCCAAGGTGAGCTCTCCAATTCTCCAACCCAGCCCGCCGTCTTCCCGGCTTCCTGGGGAGCGCTCGCTGGCCAAGTCGTTTTCGGTGAAATGAACGCCGCCCGTCTCGTCCGCTTCGTCGGTGAAGACGTCGGGGGCGTACACCAAGGTGCGATGATTCCCTTCCTCGACACCAAGGCGCTCCGCAACGGCAACCACCGCCTCGCCTTCGCGCCCGATGGGGCGCTGCACGTCGGCAAGACGCACCTCTCCTGGGCTGGCAACAACGGCATCGTCCGTATCCCCGCCCCCAAGGCGCTACCGCCGCTCATTGAGTCCGTACACCTGACGGCAAAAGGTTTTGAAGTCCGCTTCACCGCCGCCCTCGACAAGGCTTCGCTAGCACCGGCCCTCCGCAGCTTCCGCTACAAGTATCACTCCACCTATGGTTCGCCAAAGGTCGATGAACTCCCGTTGGAGTCCGCTTGGTCACTCAGCGCCGACGGCAAACTTCTCACGCTACCTCTAAAAGATATCCGCGAAGGCTTCGTGCATGAAATCAAGCTCGCGGGCGCCAAGTCGACCGATGGCCGCGAACTCCTCGGCCCCATCGCCTATTATCAGGTAGTGAAGAGGTAGGGACAGCAGCTAGGGGACTAGTTGGCTAGAGTATGGTTAGCTAGGGGGACGGGCAAGGCTTCGCCTTGCACTTATTTATTGGAGGGCGCGGTAAACCACGCCCCTACCTGTTGGCCGCCATTCCTCTGTGCCTCTCGAAATCCGTACTCTGTACTCTG
>Ga0208810_1000039_pt1 | contig 32198 bp, 29 predicted proteins | sample Colrivmet1560A02_FD_187679 | JGI IMG/M metagenome (GOLD analysis project Ga0208810, IMG submission 187679) | Estuarine microbial communities from the Columbia River estuary - metaG 1560A-02 (SPAdes) (version 2) | ecosystem: Environmental > Aquatic > Marine > Intertidal zone > Estuary | place... | reverse complement strand
CAAGAAGGCAAAGTCTCCAAAACGTAAATCAATGAAACGTAAATCGTCCAAGAAGGCAAAGTCTCCAAAACGTAAATCGTCCAAGAAGGCAAAGTCTCCAAAACGTAAATCGTCCAAGAAGGCAAAGTCTCCAAAACGTAAATCGTCCAAGAAGGCAAAGTCTCCAAAACGCAAATCGTCGAAGAAGGCAAAGTCTCCAAAACGTAAATCAATGAAGCGCAAGTCTTCCAAGAAGGCAAAGTCTCCAAAACGTAAATCGTCCAAGAAGGCAAAGTCTCCAAAACGCAAATCAATGAAACGTAAATCGTCAAAGAAGGCCAAGTCTCCAAAACGCAAGTCTTCCAAGAAGGCAAAGTCTCCAAAACGTAAATCGTCCAAGAGAAAGTCAATGAAACGTAAGTCTTCCAAGAAGGCCAAATCTCCAAAGCGTAAATCTAGAAAGGCCAAGTCTCCAAAAATGTAAATCTAGAATGTATTAAAATAACCAGATGAAACTAATTAACTTTTTATTTTTTTTAAATAAAAAGTATTAATATGTTTATTTAAAAGAGAAAAAACTTTTATAGATAAAAGTTAGATTAGTTATATGAAAGTGTTTGCAAGAAAAAGTACCGCTTTAAAATATTTAAGACAAGATGATATATTGTGCAATAATGATATTAAAAAGTTTTTTATTTTGAAAAATTTCAAGGATTTTGAAAATCTAATAAACAATGGTTGCGGTGATGGTTTTGCGCCAAGTTATTATGAGTTTATTCACGAGAATAGTATTTTAAAATATTTTATGGATATTGAAATATATAAATCGAAGAATCCTATAGAATATGATAATGATAAAGAATTAATACATTCTATATGTGATAAACTTACTGATGTTTTACAAGGTATACAAGGTATAGATAATAAACTGACTGGTGTTATTTCAAAGAAGATTATATTAGAATCACATAATGATGAGAAAAAATCATATCATATAATTATTTGTTTGAACAAAAGTGATGATGAACAAGTGTATTTTAAAAATGTAAAGGGTTTTCGTAAATTTACAGAATATATGTTTCCAGATTTGGTTCAAATGAAAATAGTGGATGTTTCTGTTTATAGAGAAGGTTTATTTCGTACATATAAAAGTACAAAGAGTGGAGAGTATAGACCTTTAGTAAAATCCGAATTAAGTGATGATTTTGAGTTTTTAGATACATTTGTGTGTAATTGTAATAACGATTGTGTAATCATTGATACAAATTCAGATATATTTAAGAATACATTTGGTAAAGACAAGGACAAGGACAAGGACAAGGACAAAGATAAAACGAATAGTAAAAATGAAATTGGTAAAAATGAAAGAGATGTAGATGTAGAAGAAATATTAGATACGACATATTTGCCTATACAAAAAGAATTAACGGGAGCAGATTGTGATGTGATAAAGCATTTTGTAAGAAAGAATTATAAATATCGTATAAAGGATATAAGGGAGATACTTATAAATCACGAGTTGAATTGTATAAATGTGAATTTGTACGATACTTTTTGTTTTAATTTAGATAGAGAACACAAGACAAATCATCAATATATAATTATAGATACGTATAGTTCAAAACAGAAATGTCACGATATGGATTGTAAAGATTTTAAACATAATGAGATAAAGATCAATTCATTTCCAAAGGAATTAAATGAGATTATATTGAAATGTTTACGAGTGAATAAGATGGAACAAGAGTTAATACAAAAAGCTATAAAAGAGTGTAAGGATTACATTACAGAAAATTTTGATACAACAATAGATGAAATTAAATTTGACAAAGCAGAAATGGTTTTTAGGGGTGATGTGAGTCAAAATTCGTTGATTCGAATGAGTGGAAAATGTCCGGAATGTCACGTTGAACATCAGATAAGTGATAATGGGTATTGTTTAAAATGCAAGGTTTGTAAGAGTATATTTCCAAAGAATACATTAATACCAATAGCTGATAAATACAAGCATTTGAATAATTTTTTTTTAAATTACAATCAACTAGTTAATACTGGTACAGTTAATATAAATATTCAGAATAATTACTATAATACAGAACAAGAATTTAGTTGTGATGTCAGATTAGACAATAGTATTTTTAAGAATAAAGAGTTAACGAAATTGTACAATCAAGTATTAGATGGTCACAAGGTGATAAAGCTGAGTGAACTTTTACACAAGTTAGAAATAGACTTTGTGTATACAAATGGTATGTGGTATTATTTTAATGGGTGTATATGGAGATCGGATAGGGAATCTTTAGAACTACGTAAACGTATAGTGAAGTTGTCTAATAATTTTAATATGATTCGATCACATTATGAAAAACAAGGTGGTGATACGAGTAATAATTTAGTAAAAAACATAAAGAGTTTAACAAATAAGATTTATAAGCCTGGTTTTGAAGAGGAAATTATTAAAGGTGCAAAGATGTATTACAATGATGATTCGTTTATTCGAAATTTAAATAGTAAAAAACATCTTGTGCCATTTACAAATGGTGTGTATGATTTATTGGATAATAAATTTAGAAAAACACGAAAGGAAGATTATATTAATTTAACAGTAAACTATGATTTTGATGAAGGATGTGTAAATAAAGAAGTGTATAGTTTTTTAGAACAAGTTTTACCAAATGCTAGAGTTAGGGATTATGTTTTGAAAAAAATGAGTGAGTGTTTAAATGGTGATATTCCGAATACTCATTTCTTAATGTTTATAGGTGATTCTGGTGCAAATGGTAAAAGTCAGTTGTTAAACTTGATGAAACTGACGATGGGTGATTTTGGTGAAAAAGTAGAAGTAACGTTATTAACGCGTAAACGTAATAATGCAAATGAAGCAAACAGTGAAAAAATAAAATTAATGTATAAACGTTTTGCTTTTTTAAGTGAACCTGAAGATGGAGAAAAGATAAACATTGGTTTACTAAAGGAACTTACAGGTAGTGAGGAAATTGTTGCGAGGGGGTTATATCAAGAAGCAGTGAGTTTTGTAATGGAAGCCAAGTTGTTTTTAGCGTGTAATGAACTTCCAGAGATAAAAGGTGAGGATACAGCGTTATGGAGACGTATTCGTGTGATAGATTTCCCATCAAAATTTGTGGATGATCCAAAAGCGAGTGGCGAATATAAAATAGATCGTACTTTACCATCAAGAATGCGTGAAGACGTTACTTGGCGTCAAACATTTATGAAAATTTTGTTAGATTATTATTTTCGAGATATAAAAGAACCAATCGAAGTTCAAGTAAAGACAAATGAGTATCGTCAAGAAAACAATGATTTTTACAATTGGTTAGAAGAAAATGTTGAATACAAAGAAGATTCTTATTTACAATTAAAAGACGTAATTTACTTGTACACTGGTAAAAACAAAATGCATTCTAGTACAACAAGTAAAATACGTAAAGAAATAGAAAGGTGGATTAAAGAAAAACATAAAATTATTAAATGGGAGTATGGTGTGATAAAAATAAACAACAGAACATATAGAGGTTGGAAAGATTTTGGAATTCGTGATGAATAAAGTTATTTTATTTTATTTTTTTAATTAAATATAAGAATAAAACAATTAAACAATAAAAAAGTAGTAAAAAACAAGACCAGGTTACGCCAGTTACGCCAAGGTTACGTCTAGGTTACGCCAATTATGGTGGGGTTACGCCAGTTACGCCAATTTTGAAATTATTTTATAGAAAAATAATAGTAAAAAATATTAAAAGAAAAAGATGGTAAAATTGGCGTAACTGGCGTAACCCCACCATAATTGGCGTAACCTAGACGTAACCTTGGCGTAACTGGCGTAACCTGGTCTTGTTTTTTGTAGTTGTATAAAAAAAGTTGTAAAAAAGTTGTAAAAAAGTTGTAAAAAAGTTGTAAAAAAGTTGTAAAAAAGTTGTCAAATCCAATGTATTTCTATTTTTTAGATTAAGTTTTATATGAATTTAAAATTTATTTATAGTTATTAATAATGAATGTATTAATAACAGGTGTTGCTGGGTTAGTAGGTGCTAATTTTGCAGAATATTTATTAAAAGAAAAACAACAATTGGGTATTAACATTGTGTATGGTGTGGATGATTTATCTGGTGGATACATAGAGAACTTGCATATGGATGATCCTAATTTTACATTTGTAAAAGCAGATTTATCTAATGAAGATGAACAAAAGTCTGTAGAAAAAATTTTTATGGAGTCTAAAATTGATTATATTTTTCATTTTGCAGCTTATGCGGCAGAGGGTTTGTCACCTTTTATTAGACAATATAATTACAAGTCGAATGTGTTACCAACAGTCTTTTTAATAAATATGGGTATAAAGTATAATATTCGTCGTTTTGTGTTTACTAGTAGTATGGCTACATATGGTGTAAACCAAACACCTTTTACAGAAGATATGAGGCCAAATCCAATAGATCCATATGGTATAGCGAAATATGCATGTGAAATGGATTTACAGGTTGCGTATGATCAACACGGTATGGAATATTGTATAATATTGCCTCATAATATTTATGGGAAATATCAGAATATATGGGATCCTTATAGAAATGTGTTGGGTATTTGGATGTACAAGGCATTGTGTGATCAACCATTTACTGTCTATGGAGATGGAGAACAAACAAGAGCATTTTCTTATATTGATGATATTCTTCCTTGTTTATGGAAGTCAGCTACACTTGAATGTGCAAAAAATGAGAGGATTAATTTAGGTGGTAAGAAACACGTTTCATTGAATGATGCTGCGAAATTGGTTTCAAAGATTACTGGTAAAAATGATTTAGTATATTTGGAACCTAGACACGAAGTAAAACACGCGTGGTCATCTTATGAGAAATCAGAAGTTTTATTAGGATATGAAGAAAATACAAGTCTTGAATGTGGTTTAGAATTAATGTGGGAATGGGCAAAGAGTCAGAAATCTAGAAAAAGAGTATTTTGGCCAAATTATGAATTGGAAAAGAATATATACAGTTATTGGCAAGATAAAGATTAAAATGTAATTTAAAGATAAAAATATTAATAAATAATAAATGACAATAACTTATTATTTATTTGTAGATAAGGAATTTTGTATACGAAATGTGTTTGAAACCTTGCGAATGAATATATTAGAACCAGGTATTATATACAAAGAAATTAAAGAACAAACAATATTACCACCTTATATAGTAATAGTATCAATATATAAAGACCAATATTTATTAAATAAGGTTGGAGAAGAGTTAGACAATATAGGATATGATAAATCTTTTAAGATATTAAAACCACTTGTTAATGAAATAGAATAAATGTCAAAGTTTTTAAAGACTACAACAGTTACTACTTATTTAACAAGTATGGGTCTATACGGATATTACAGTGTTTACACAAAATTTTAACACATTGATGTGAAATTTAAACTACATTTTTATAATATATAGTTTAAATGAAATATAATACTAAAGGAATTTACTCAAGGAATTTATCCATTAATTTATCCATTAATTTATCCATTAATTTATCCATTAATTTATACACTTGTTGTATATCCACGGAATTTCATTGTAGAAGATGTCCAAGACAATTGGTTAGTTGATGTATATTGAATTTGTCCAGAAGCTGTGATACTGAATACGATACCAGTGTAATCACCGACGTACGAACTGTTGACTACCCAACCGCTTCCTTTTTGAATACCTTTGAGTTCAAAGTTTGCATACAAGTTACCACCTACTGATCTTACTATAGTGATAGATACCATTGTATGGAATGCTCTGACTACAGCATTATCGAAAACAAAATCGGTGACATCTGCAGCAGAAGATTGGTTGTTAGAAGCAGAGAATGAAAGTTCAGACCAAATATCACCTAAACTTGGTGTAATATTTCTGGTATTTGCATACAAAGAAGTTCCAACGTATAATTTTTTGGATACAGCAGCACCTCCCAAAACAGTAAGAGATCCTCCAGTAGCAACACCAGTAGCATCGTCTGTGTTTATTGCCAAAAGAGTTCCGGAAGTGACACCTGTAGTGACGTTCAAAGTTCCTGAACTACTAGCAGTAGAGACGATGTTACTAATGGTAGCCAAAGGAGCGTATACGCTAGCACTGCTGACTTGTGTGTTAGCAAAGATGCTAGCAGCAGTTACGTCGGTGACGTTAAGAGATCCAGAACTCATAGCAGTAGCGACGATGTTACTGATGGTAGCCAAAGGAGCATAGAAGCTGGCACTACTGACTTGTGTGTTAGCAAAGATGCTAGCAGCAGTAACGTCGGTGACGTTAAGAGATCCTGAACTCATAGCAGTAGCGACGATGTTACTAATGGTGGCCAAAGGAGCGTAGAAACTAGCACTGCTAACTTGTGTGTTAGCAAAGATGCTAGCAGCAGTTACGTCGGTGACGTTCAAAGATCCAGAACTCATAGCAGTAGCGACGATGTTACTGATGGTAGCCAAAGGAGCGTAAAAGCTTGCACTACTGACTTGTGTGTTAGCAAAGATGCTAGCAGCAGTTACGTCGGTGACGTTAAGAGTACCGGTGCTTGTAGCGGTAGCGACGACGTTGCTAATAGTAGCCAATGGAGCGTAGAAACTAGCACTACTGACTTGTGTGGTAGCAAAGATGTTAGCAGCAGTTACATCGGTGACGTTAAGAGTACCGGTGCTTGTAGCAGTAGCGACAATGTTACTAATAGTGGCCAAAGGAGCATAGAAACTGGCACTACTGACTTGTGTGTTAGCAAAGATGCTAGCAGCAGTGACGTCGGTGACGTTAAGAGTACCGGTGCTTGTAGCGGTAGCGACGACGTTGCTGATGGTAGCCAATGGAGCATAGAAACTGGCACTACTAACTTGTGTGTTAGCAAAGATGCTAGCTGCAGTTACGTTGGTGACGTTCAAAGTTCCTGAACTGATATCAGTAGCAACAATGTTGCTGATGGTGGCCAAAGGAGCATAAACGCTGGCACTACTTACTTGTGTGTTAGCAAAGATGTTAGAAGCAGTAATGTTGGTTGCCAAAAGATCTGTTACAGCAAAGTTTCCAGCAGACAAGTTAGTAGAGACGATGTTGGAGATTGTAGCATTTGTGGCATTAATTTGTCCAGAACTGACACTTGTGGAAGCGAGTAAAGTAGAAGTTGTGATACTGTTACTAACACGCATTTCACCAGTGACGTCAACGGTGTAAGATGGAGCAGTGTTATTTACACCAACGTTTCCTCCAGTTGTGAAGATAGATCCGACAGTGTTACTGCTTCCGTATGCGATAAAGTTTTGACTGATGCTAGCAATACCACCAGAAAAGTTAGTGTCGATGAGATTTGTTGTAGTGATGTTTACAGTTGTGATGGTACCAGCTACGAATAAATCAGAAGACAAGTACATATTACCACCAGTGATGGTAGAAGCAGACAACCAAGAAGCACCTAACGTGGAGAATGATCCTAAAGTGGAATGGACGCTTCCAACTGTAATACCTGTAGCTTTAATATTTTCTATAGTACCACTTGGGGCATATAAGTTACCAGCACTAATAGAACTGGTTGCCAAAATGGTACCAATGGTCATACCAGTGGCATCAATAGATCCAGAAGACAAGTTAGTAGCGACGACGTTACTGATGGTTGCCAAAGGTGCATAGAAACTGGCACTACTAATTTGTGTGTTAGCAAAGATGCTAGCAGCAGTGACGTTGGTGACGTTAAGAGATCCTGAACTGATATCGGTAGCGACGACGTTACTAATGGTAGCTAAAGGAGCATAGAAACTGGCACTACTGACTTGTGTGGTAGCAAAGACACTAGCAGCAGTTACGTCGGTGACGTTAAGAGTACCGGTACTTGTAGCAGTAGCGACGATGTTACTGATGGTGGCCAAAGGAGCGTAGAAACTAGCACTACTAACTTGTGTGTTAGCAAAGATGCTAGCAGCAGTTACATCAGTGACGTTAAGAGTACCAGTGCTTGTAGCAGTAGCGACGATGTTACTGATGGTGGCCAAAGGAGCGTAGAAACTGGCACTACTGATTTGTGTGTTAGCAAAGATGCTAGCAGCAGTTACATCGGTGACGTTAAGAGTACCGGTGCTTGTAGCGGTAGCGACGACGTTGCTAATAGTAGCCAATGGAGCGTAAAAGCTTGCACTACTAACTTGTGTGTTAGCAAAGATGCTAGCAGCAGTTACGTCGGTGACGTTAAGAGATCCTGAACTGATATCGGTAGCGACGACGTTACTAATGGTGGCCAAAGGAGCGTAGAAACTGGCACTACTGACCTTGGTGTTAACAAGAATATTAGAAGCAGTAATATTTGTTGCTGAGAGATCGGTTACAGCAAAGTTTCCAGAAGACAAGTTAGTTGATACAATATTACTAATTGTAGCATTTGTAGCATTAATTTGTCCAGAACTGACACTTGTGGAAGCGAGTAAAGTAGAAGTGGTGATACTGTTACTGACGCGCATTTCACCAGTGACGTCGACGGTATAAGATGGAGCAGTGTTATTTATACCAACGTTTCCTGCAGTGGTGTAGAGATTACCGAGGGTGTTGGAGTCGTGTGTTGCTCTAAGTAAACCGGTGATATATGCTGATGCGGAAGTAAGACCAGTTGATAAATCAAGAGATCCTGAACTTGCACTAACAGAGTAGATGTTTCCGGCGGAGATTTGGAGTGTTGCCAAAATGGTTCCGATTGTCATACCAGTTGCATCAATAGATCCAGTGCTGAAAGCGGTAGCGACGATGTTACTGATAGTTGCTAATGGTGCATAGAAACTTGCACTACTGACTTTTGTATTAACGAGTATATTTGATGCAGTAATACTGCTAGCAATAAGGTCTTGTACAGCAAATGATCCTGCTGTCAAGGAACCGGAGATAACTGCATTTCCTTTTACGTACAAGTTATTTTTAGTTCCGATACCACCATATACGACTAATGCAGCTGTTGTATCATTAGTAGCTTCAGTTGAGTCTGTAATGGTAGTGAGACCAGAAATGTTTGTTGTAAAAAGGTTAGAATTACCTTGTACAGTTGCTCCACCGTATAAAAATAATGATGCGGAACTTAAACTACTGGCTGTAGAATCTAAAATAGAAATAGGCTGATTAAAAAATAAATTTGAGTAAATATTTGCCATGTGTTGTTTTTTATACTATAGTCTAAGAAAAAAATAAACGCGATAATGCGTTTGAAAATGGTAATATAATAGTATATTATTATACGTGAAAAGTGAAATTCGTGGTTAATTATAAATTTTATTTGTGATTAAAATTTGTGATTAAAATTTGTGATTAAAATTTGTGATTAAAATTTGTGATTAAAATTTGTGATTAAAATTTGTGATTAAAATTTGTGATTAAAATTTGTGATTAAAATTTGTGATTAAAATTTGTGATTAAAATTTGTGATTAAAATTTGTGATTAAAATTTGCTTAAGAAGTGGCTTCATCATATGTTGGTGGAGACATAACAGATGTAGTTTCAGATATATTAGATACATTAGTTGATTGGAAATCAGATGTATCTGACTGAGTATATATATAATATGCTATACCAAGTAAAACGCCTCCTACAATTTGATGATATTCGTGAATTTTTTGTAATATATTATTGTTTGTATCTTTAGGGAATAGTGATTCTGGAGACAATAAAACAATCAAACCTAAAATTGCTAATAAGATACTTGCGATTTGATAATACATTTGTATAAAATACTAAAATAATTTTTTTTTTTTAAATGACTTTATTTAGGAAATTTGTGTTGTATGATAATTTTTTTTATTAATATAGATTAAGGATGTTAAGAAGTAGTATATTAGGTCAAGAATTTATAAATTATAGAAAGAATAATGATACACATACAAGAACACGTTTTAGTGAATCTGTTAGATCCAAGGGTATAGGATATGTACCTATAGTAGTTGATTCAGTTGATCCAGAATTAAGTAAGGCCTTAGCAACTTATGATAAAACATTTTCAAGATATATAAAATATGGTTTTGAGATAATGATGCATATGGATGAAACAGTAATAGACTTGATAAAGGAAATAAAAATAGATTTGATAAAGAAAGATTATGATTATAGATATTTGTCAATTGGTCTAGAAGATGGTACGATACCAGATATGAATATAGATTTAGGTACCTTATATAAGAAAAATAGAAACAAAGACGATAAGATATTATATGTGTTATTGACACAAGAAAAGACAATGTATGGTTATATAATGTCTATTATTCGATATTTGGGTGAAAATATAAAGACTTATATATGGAAAACTGAATAAAACGACTAATATTTTAATAAACAGAGAGGGATCTATCACGTGATTTGCTTTTCATTTTAATTAATTTATGTTTGACTTGATTTAAATTATTTTTTCCAGAGATGATATCTTTTGTTATATTGTATATTTTTTGTTCAAAAGGTGTGAGATCTTTGGAGCATTTAAATTGGTTTAAACCAATCATATCTCGAAATACCAATGCTATTGAATAAATATCAGGATTTATATCCGTATTTACTGTATCATCAGGATCGTGATAATCTAGTTCTTTTAATGAATAAACTGCAGTAGACATTGGAGCACATTCTTTTTCATCCATAAAACATCCTCCTAATAAGTCTATCAAAGATACATCTGGATTACTTGTTGGAAATATGTTCATCATTATATTTGCTGGTTTTATATCATGATGAACATATTTCCATTTATTATGTAAATCATCTAATGCATCTAATAATTTTATCATAATTTCTAATTTTAATTCATCATTTTTATTATCGGAACATTTATTTTTATTAATAAAAGTTTCTAAATTAATACCTTGAAAATATCTTACAATTAATCTAATATATTCTTCATTACGTTTTTTAACTATTCCGATATCAACAGGGCATAATATTAATTTTAGACAATTTAAATGTTTTGTTGTGATTTTTATAAAATTACTAATTTCTTTTATATTACTTTCATCATATGGATATTTAAAATCATATGCTACATATAATTTAGACATTTGAGAAACAGACATTTTTCTAGTTGTTTTTTCTATAACTAAAAATGCCTCTTTAAATGCCCCTCTACCAAGTAATACTTTTTCATTTGTTTTTAATTTTCTTTGTTCTACATATTTAGATGATATATCACCATATTTATTTTTAATTTGTTGATGTAAAATATCAGCTGGCGAGTCAACTTTTTCCATGTGTTGTAAATTCAATTTAGGAGAAAATTTTCTTAAAGGCATATTATAATAACCTGTAAAAAAATATTTAATAATAAAAAAATGTTTAATTTTAAAATACGTGATCAGAACCTTCATCATAATCGTAATAATAAGAATAAGACTTGTGTTTTTTTGATTTGCATTTGTGTTTTTTTGATTTGCATTTGTGTTTTTTTGATTTGCATTTGTGTTTTTTTGATTTACATTTGTGTTTTTTTGATTTACATTTGTGTTTTTTTGATTTACATTTGTGTTTTTTTGATTTACATTTGTGTTTTTTTGATTTACTTTTGTGTTTACTTTTGCATTTGCATTTGTAGTTTTTAATTTTTATATGCGGTTTATTTACACATATATCTATTTCTGGGGAAAGTTCAATGTCAATTGGAACTTTTTGAGGCGAGCATTTTCTATGTTCTTTATGTTTATTTGAACTAGAACTATGTTTATTTATCATAATTATTTATTATATTATTATATGAAATAATTAAAAAACATAAAAAGAACACATTTAACGGAAATCATTATTTTTTACAAGGTGTGCAAATACATACCGCATTATTTTTTAACGTAATCTTTGGTTTATCTATACACAAAGTAATATCAGGTTGTATTTCTAAATTCATAGGGACTAATATTGGTTCACATGGTTCAGGTGGACATTCATCAACAGGTGGATCAGCAGGTGGATCAGCAGGTGGTGGTACAACAGGTGGTGGTACAGTTGGTACGGTTGGTGGCGCAGCAAATTGTGGCGTAGTTGGTTCTAGAGTTGACATTTTTTATACATTATACAAATAAAATAAATTTTTTAAATTGATTGTAAAAAACAAATAAAATAATTTGAACGCGTTGTGTATATATTTTGGATACTTAGAAAAAAATGAAATAAAGGGGTGTGAATAAAAATTTTAAATGAAGACAAAAGTTATAAATTTTGTTGCGTCACCATCTTCTGGTAAAAGTTTAATGGCAGCTTTGGTATTTTCAGAGTTAAAGATGATGCATTTTAGGGCGGAATATGTTCAAGAATATGCAAAAACATTAATTTGGCAAGATCGTTTAGAAGAATTAGCTAATCAATATAATGTGTCATATGAACAATATAAGATGATTAAATCAGTTGATGGTAAAGTTGATTATATATGTTTAGATTCACCATTGTTATTAGGTTTATATTATAATAGACATCACGAAGATAATGTATCTGATATAAATAAGACAGAGAAGATGATTTTGTCTAAGATGAATGAATTTGAAAATATATATATTTTCTTGGATAGGAATGAAGAATATCCTTATGAAAATGCTGGAAGAATTCATAATGAATCTCAATCAAAACAGATAGCAAAGGATTTATTATGTTTATTAAATGATTTGGGTATAAAATATAAGAGATTCAAGTCAGATAGAAGAAGTGTAAATGATATTTTGCATTATATATTAAATGTATGATGATATTAATGTGTTTAAAGAAAAGGATATAGTATATTTAAGTATATATATTTATGATAAATATAAGATTGTTTTTTGTTATATTACTGGTATTGTTGGTAGTTGTACCTATAATATTACAATATATATACGGATGGGGGGTTTCATTCCCATTGAATAATAAGACTTATAATATAAGTGTATATGGGTTTTATTTATTTAGTTATATTTTAATCCAGGGAGTTTTTTCTATATTGAATGATATAAGTATTAAAGGTATAATAACTAACAAGAACAAGAACGAAAAGAACAAGAACGAAAAGAACAAAGATGGTATACCAAAGATAAATATAATGGTAGTGGGTTACAAGGAAGATCCTGTTTATTATAAAATGTGTTTAGAGTCAATAAGGATGTGTTATAAGAATGTTTTAAATTTGAATAAGATTTATATAATAATAGATGGAAATGATGCAGATGATAAATACATGGTAGATATGTGTTTTGAAGTTTTTAATGAAACAAAGTTTGTACATATTAATTTTGATGATGCAAATATGAGAGAAGAGGTATTATTATTAGATATGTCAGATGTACATCAAAATGATATAATATGTGTTAGTCAGAAGAATAATGGTAAAAGATCAGCTATGATGACGGGGTTTAAATTTAGTTTTTTAGAAAATAATTTATATAATACGAATGTTGGGTTGATTTTTTGTACAGATAGCGATACGTTAATAAATAATGAAAGTATAATAGAAATGAGTAAATGTTTTGGAAACAATATAGGTGCAATGGTTGGTGATTTGGGTATACATAATAAATATGATTCTTTAATTTCATTTATGAGTTCTGTGAGATATTGGTATGCGTTTAATTTAGAAAGAGCATATCAATCGTTTACTGGGAATGTATTATGTGTTTCTGGTCCAATTGGTATGTATAAGATGGATTATTTAGAAAAAATAATTGACGATTGGTCTAAACAAAGTTTTCTTGGTAATATATGTAGTTATGGTGATGATAGACATTTAACAAATAAGATATTAGAGTTGGGTAAAAATGTAAAATATGTATCGACTGCGTATGCTGAGACGGAGACTCCGAGTGATTGGTATAGGTTTTTTAAACAACAGAGTAGATGGAATAAGTCAGCTTTAAGAGAGTTTTTTTGGACTGTTAAGATTTTAAATAAACATTCTTTGTTTATGACGATAGATCTGGTTTATATGATGATATATCCTTATATAGTGATAGGGTATTTGATGTATATTTTATGGAACAAGACGATATTTGAGTTTAGTTTGTATTTTTCAATAGTTTTGTTTTTAGGTTTTGTAAAATCGATATATGGTGTAATAAGGAGTGGTAAAATAGAAAATATGTTTTATTTCACTTATATTTTTATATATATTACTACGATTTTTCCTTGTAAATTATGGGCTATTATAAATATAAATGATAATTCTTGGGGTACTTTGCCTAGAAAAATATCAAGTAATAGAACAATATCGTATGATATATTAGTTCCGATTATATGGAACATTATTTTAGTGACGAGTATAATATACAATATTTGGAATAGTATAAAAAGTGGATATAGTGATTTCGTGTTATTTATAGTTATAACAAGTGTATCATGTATTTCTATATTGTTATCTTGGTTTTATGTTAGTGTAAAAAGGAAAAATAAAAACAATGTTACGGAACGTGGTTTAAAGATTGAATAAAAAAATGTAAAATACAAACATTAAAAAATGAATTAAATTGTTAATTAACTAGAAAGTTATTATGTATTGCTTACAAGTTGTTATTGCGCATCCTAGTTATAAACGTCCGTCTGCAGAAGTAATCATTGAACATTTTAGAGATGAAAAAACAGCAATGATTCGTTTAAATGAAATAAAACTTCAATACATTGAAGATTTTAATATTGATAAAGCATCTGGTGAATTTGCGACTTGTCAAGAAGACGAATATGTTACAATTGAAGAATTTGATAAACTTGTTGAAAGTGGAAAATTATATGATATAGTTTACAGAGACTCTTATATGGATCAAAATCCATTCGAGTATAAAATTACAAAGATTGTGTTTTCATAAATCAAATATTTCATCATTAATATAAAATCAAATGTAAAAATACAAGTTAATATAAAATTGAAAAAAAATGTGTTAACAATAATTATCAATGAGTGTTGATAACTATTTGACTTACGTTATTGAAAAATTTTTTGTATTTCATCCTTTAGCAGAATTGGATGAGTCAAATACAGTTGATGACATTGATATTTTTAAAAGAGAAAATGTAAAAAATGTTAATACCAAAAAGAAAATGAATGACAAGAATATGATAGAATTAACAAAGGACATCTTTAACAAATTTAAGGTTTATAATATTTGTGTAAAGGATCCAATTGTAGGATATGGTGATAATTTAAAAACAGATAGAGATGCTGAGAATATTTATATGATGTTTAAAAAGTATAAAAACGCAAGTAGTAAAACAGTTTCTCGAAAAGATCAAGAAATGGATCAAGAAATGGGTCAAGAAATGGATCAAGAAATGGGTCAAGAAATGGTTCAAGAAATGGTTCAAAATACAGATCAAGAAATGGTTCAAGAAATTTGTCAAGAAATGAATGAACTTGTGCTACAAAAATACGAAGCGAAATTTTATTTAGATAATGATTTGGATAGTAATCATAGTTATTTTGTTGCAAAAGTTCATTTGAATTTTTATCAAATGTGGACTATATTTAGGGTATTACCTTGTGTATATGAATCTGGTAAATCTAAATATGAGTGGAAGTTTAAACACGTATCATCTGATACAGTAATAAGTATCTATGATTGGAATAACAAAGATTCATTATTAAATACAAAATTGTGGTATATAGGGTCATCTAGTAATGATAAGAAGATTGTTGGTGAATTTTTGAGTGTGTTATGTGATGCAATACAGACATATAACGTATATTATAAACAACCTATTGAAGAAAAAACTTTTACGAGTAATAATCAAGATGTAGATAAAGAGTTGAAAGTAATCAAGCGTAGTTTGGTTGAAAAAAGAGAAATTTTAAAGAAATTATAAAAATTTGATATATTTTATTAAAGTTAGGGAATATATAATTTATTGATATATATTATAAATAGAAATGGAATATATTGATAATGTTTAATGGAAAGTCAAATTGATATTATTGGGAAACCATTTAAACGTATTTCAGCTATTGTAGGAAAAGAAATGACTAAAGAAGAAATTAAAAATGTATCAACACCGTTTTGTAGCGTGTTTTGTACATCAAGTATGATTGGTATTTTTATGTCTCATAAAAAGGCTTGGGAAAATGTAATAAATAATAATGATAGGTATGCTATGATTATGGAAGATGATTGTAGTTTAATACCTAGTTTCCAAGAAGACTTAAAAAAATGTATTGATGAATTATTTTTAGTAGATCCAGAATGGGATTTTTTATATTTAGGATGTTTTGGAGGTTGTGATAGGAATCCAAATGAATATGATCCGATTGCAAAAATACAAGTTATTTTAATGAGTGCTACAACAGGTAAGATCAATCCTAAAAAACCTAACGTATATTCATTTACACCAGAAAATCCTACGGGATTCCATTGTTATGTAGTATCACAAAAGTGCGCTAAAAAACTTTTAAAAATGTTAGATAAAGTATCTTATCATGTAGATGTTGCATTTATAAAATATGCAAATAATTTTAATGTGTATAGTTGTTCTAAAACTTTAGGATATCAGTATACTAATTCTGAAAATTCTACACAAACAGAAAGTTTTCCAATAATTCTTAATAAAATATTAAATAATTTTGAATGTAAGAAAAAAATTTCTTATAGTTATTATTTTTCAGCACCAGCTTTTGGAATTTCTAAATATAATGTCAATTTTTACTTACTTTTTTTTACTTTTAATAACTATTATTGTATCAAATGATTATAAAGTTTATTTGGGTATAGTGTTTGCTTTATATTTTATAATAGAACTGGTTCTAGATATTTCAAATTATGATTATGTAATGTTTTGGTCGAGTTGTATTTTAACAATTGCTATTTTGAAAAATATTTATATAAAAAATGTAAAGTGAGCAACGTTTAAACTATTACTATTAGTATATAAAAAATTGATTTTTTTTTGTAGAAATTGATAAATTAATGTATACTAATAGTAAAACAAATAACATTTCAATGTTAATTAAGGAAGAAAATGAGAGACTTCTTGCAATTGAAGATGAAATTGAATCGGAAATTGAATCGGAAATTGAATCGGAAATTGAAACTGAAATTGAATCGGAAATTGAATCGGAAATTGAATCAGAAATTGAAACTGAAATTGAATCGGAAATTGAATCGGAAATTGAATCAGAAATTGAAACTGAAATTGAATCCGAAATTGAAATTGAATCTGATGAAGAGTTAATGAATTATTATTTATACGATAATTCAGATGGATATGCGTATGATGACGAAGGTTACCAAGATGAATGTTACGATTGTTTGGATTTATAATAAAATTTAAAGTTATTTTACACCTTGAAGATTTAAAATAGTTTATGTGAGAAATTAAGTATATTTAAGAACGTTTACTCGTATGGTATCATTTGTGTCGAAAACGATTCCTGATCCGCCATCAACAAAAAAAGATATAGTATGTATACCGGATGATAAAAATCCTGTCCATTCGAGTGTTTGGCAAGCTATATGTAGATTTTGATGTATGGTTTGTTTTATAAAAGTAGAACCATTGTTATCGAATGGTGCACCATCAATATACATAATGAATTTTTTGAGAATGAAAAGAGAAGATGTGGTACAAGTGAATTGTGATTTTACGTTTACGGTACACGATTCTGATAATTCGAATGCCAATGGCCATTTTCCATTATTGATTGCTGAGTTGAAATTTCCATTTCCTTCTAGTGCAGAGTTATCGAGTATACCTTCAGAATATGTTGTGTTATCGTATTTGAAGAGTCTTAGCATATTTAATCCTGGGTTTACTCCGGATCCACTTGGAAATAAAAATTTGTAGTATGTATAATCGATACTGTTTTCAGGTATTCTTGCTGCAAAATATCCTAAATAATTAAGAGCTGTGAATACTTTATTTTCGTGTATGTTAGTAAAAGTTAAGTTATCATTGCTACCTTGTATGGTTACGAATAATGGATCTTCTGAATTAATTCTTCCTTCTAATGCTATATATCTTACTTTTTGAGTTTGTGGTAATTGTACAGTAATCCAAAAGTTTGTGGTTTCACCGAGTGTTGACCAATCAGTTGGATTTTTTATATTACTCATACATTTATAGGCCAAGTATGTGCTATCGAATTCTGAACTAGCTGTTACATAATAGTCACCGTCATTTCCAGAAACTGGTCCATTTGAATCCATTACTGGGGTAACAAGATTCATAGGATAGACATTAACTTTTGTAGGTCCTGATCCGATGCCAGCTGAGATTGTTGTGGCAGTCCATTCTGATCCATTCCATATGAGAGCTTGTCCAGATAAAGGTGTCATATTTGTATTAACGTCTTGTAATACATTAATACTAGAGTTGATTTCGTTGGGTGTGATTGAGTTACAAGTGATATTTTTCATAACAGCTAGACCACCAGATAAAATAAGTGATCCTGATGATGTATCATATGAGTCTGTGGTGGAATAAAAAGTGGATGTATCATTTGAAAATTCAAGGAATGTTTTTGGTGTAAAATTGGTAGGGCTAGTGATATCAGATAATGTGATTTTTGTTCCAGTATATGTATAAAGACCTATACCACCTCCGCCTGCTAAACTAGCATTAGCGATGACTATTTTATTAGTGGTGGATTCTGTAAAAATGGATCCGTACCAATTTCCATCATCGCGTTCGAGTATAATTTGTCCAGAAATATTACCACCAGTTTGATTATCAACATATCCAATAGCTATAGCAGCGGAGTTTTCTATGGTTTGATTAGTACCTGGTTCAGGTTTTCCTTGAATATATAAATTAGAAGATTTTTGTGTAGTGACATTGGTATTATTTGCGGAGAGTGTAGGTTTGGATAGGTAATTGTTTGTCCAAAAAGATATGGTTCCATTGTTTGGTGTGGTGTTGTCTATAAATGTTATGGGTTGTATATGTAATGTATTTCCTGAAGTTGTAGATGGTATATATATTGTATCAGATCCTATTGTGATGTGTTTGTTGACTATTATACTGTCTGATAATATTAGGTTACTTGCTGACATATTATTTAATATAGTCAAGTTTGTGGCGTCAAATTTTGTTGCATTAATGTTTGTTGCATTTACGATATTTAAGTTGGATGTGCCTGTTGCAGAAAGTGATGCAGTGCTTACATTTGAGAATAATCCTGTATTAGTAATTTGTAGATTAACGGTTGATATATTAGTACAATTAAGATGTGTTGTGATAAGATTTGTGGTTGTTTGCATTGTATTATTTAAAATTGGTACGGTTAAAGAATTGCTTACATGTATATTACCAGTACTAAGATTTGAAGAATTGACAGTTGCGAGTATAGAAATATTAGGTACATTAAGATTGGATATTGTAGATGATATAATAGTTGCCCGGTTGAGTTGAGCAAGTGTAGTGGATGATAGATTACCTGTACTGAGATTAATACTTGCGACAGTACCTAATATGGTAGTGTTATTTACGTAAAGATTACCAGTGGTTAAATTGTTAGTGATTAGTTGTGTTGTGGTGATATTTGTGTTAATAAGGTTAGTGTTGTTTATACTAGGTACAGTTGTATTTGTCATTACTGCATTTATGGATGTAATGTTTGTCATTGAGGTGTTCTGTAAATTTGTGGTACCACTTACAAAAAGTGATCCGGTGCTAAGATTAGAAGAGTTGATGGTTGTTTGTATGCTTATTCCAGAAATTCTTAGTGTACTGGCTGTAATATTTTCAGTAAAGAGATTTGTATTAATGATGTTATTTGTGTTTATATTATTTGTGGTAGCATTAGTGGTATTTATATTTGATGTTATGATATTATTAACAGTTATGTTAGTTGATAATACGTTATTTGAAGAGATATTAGTTGATACTACGTTATTTGATGTTATAGAAGATGTGATTATATTAGTATTTGTGATATTAGTTGTTGCGATATTTGTTGTTTTTATATTAGATGATGTGAAATTAATATTGAATAAGTTAGATGTGGTTGTGTTTGTTAATGATGTATCAGTAGTTACAATTAAGTTATTTGATGATATTGATTTGAATGATCCGTATGACGAATTTGTTTGTACGGATAATATATTAGTGGAGAGTATTGTTGGCGCAGTAATATTGGATGTTATGTTCAAGTTTGATAATATACCAGATGACCCGGTGATATTTGTAAGGATAATGTTATTAGTAGTTATGTTTAATGTGTTAATTTGTGATGAAACGATGTTAGTTGTTGATATATTAGTGTTTTGTGAGTTTACAGTTCTTATGGAATTTAACAAGTTCAATGAACTTGCTGATATATTTGTGGATAGCATATTATTGTTGGTTAGACTAGTAGCGATTATATTAGTGGATGTGACATTTGTTGTTTGTATGTTGGTTAAAACGAGTGAAGATGCTGTAATATTTGTGAGATAAGAGTTTGTTGCAGTTACACTTGTATAAGATGCGTTATTAGATAAAATTGTATCGAATGACGAAGATCCGTTGATGGTGATATTACCTACTGTTAGATTTCCTTGTATGAAGAGGTCATTTGATACATTTATATTTGAAGTCCAAATTTTACCAGAAATGGATGCTCCTCCCAAGACAGTTAAACTACCACCAGAGCCAATTCCTATTGAAGTTTTTGTGTTTGATATATAGACAGGTGATGATACATTAAATGTATTGGAATCGAATGTTACTTCTGACAAGGTTATTAATGGATTAGTTCCATTACCAACGACAAAACAGTTAGGTGTAAAAGTTGTCTTACCTGTACCACCATATGGTATACTAATAGTATTTGCAGACCAAGTACCTGTATTTATGTTTCCTAAAGCAGTGACATGTGTTAAGCTAGAATTTACATTTAATGTGGTTCCGACTTTAGTAAGACCAGTTCCGGCTTCTATTTGAGATGGCGCGACTCCAGAAGCTACAGTGTCATCGACATATTTTTTTGTTGCAGCATCAGAGTTATTTGTAGGATAACCAACATTTGAAATTCGTGCAGAATTATTATCCATAAAACCTTTAACTTTAACACCTCCAAAAGTGTAGACAATATGTTGTGATTGGTTGGACATCTCTTATAATATAATAATTAAAATAAGTTTAATAAAAACTCAATAAATAAAAAATTGAATTTTTTTCTAAAATAGAAATAAATATGTCTATTTGTGAAGGATTAAGTGCAAAGTTTGAAAAGGAATTAACAAGTTTTATCGCCTGGTTACCATCTACAGAGTACAATGTATCCGATGTTGCAAATGGTTCCAAGGTTGATTGGAAAGATGTTGTGCTTTCATCATTTCAGGAACCTGGTCGTAATAAATTGGAAACCTTTATTAAAGAATTAATGAAAGTGTATTTTTTGCACGAGAATGGAGTTGAAATAACTGATGTAAAATTAATTGCTAAACAATTTCGAGAAGCTCCAAAAGAATCTAAAAAAGTTCCAAAAGAATCTAAAAAAGCTCCAAAAGAAACTAAAAAAGAAAAAGTAACTAAAAAAGAAAAAGTAACTAAAAAAGAAAAAGTAACTAAAAAAGAAAAAGTAACTAAAAAAGAAAAAGTAACTAAAAAAGAAAAAGAAACTAAAAAAGAAAAAGTAACAGAAAATACATTAGATAAATCAGAAGAATGTTTTATGAGAGCTTTACTATACTGTAGTAAAAAATTAGCAAAATGTTTTGGTAACAATATGGATGATGAATGGAAATTAATGATTGGTTCAAAAGTTTTTTCAATTGGTAATTTGATAAATGAAGATGATTTTGAAAGAAACGAGTGGTATTTAGCAAGTTTTGAAAAGAGATCACAAAAAGAAAAAGATTTATTATCTTATATGGATAATTTTATAAAAAACAAGGATATAGAAAATGTGATTGAAGAAAATGTGATTGAAGAAAATGTGATTGAAGAAAATGCGATTGAAGAAAATGTGATTGAAGAAAATGTGATTGAAGAAAATGTGATTGAAGAAAATGTGATTGAAGAAAATGTGATTGAAGAAAATGTGATTGAAGAAAATGGAGAAGATATAGATAATCTTATTGATAAGATTGACACAATTCATATTGAGGATAAGATCGATATTGAATTGGATTTAATCGATGACGATGTAGATATTAACATTGATGATATTGACTTTGATTTTTAATAAAGTTATATAACATAAAAAATACAATTTTATTATTTTATACATTTTTAATGTAATTTCTAATTTTTTTTTTCTTTCTATATAGTATATAAAGTATATAAAATGTCGCAAACAAATACAAACGTGAATACAAATGCCCAAGGTCAACTTCAAGGACAAGGTCAGGAACAGGGATCAATTGATCAGATAGAACAGTCAATTCAACCATCAAATACAAATATAATGCTTCAAATCGCTCCTCGTGAAAGAACATATTCAAGTTCTAGTTCCTCAAGTTCTAGTTCAACAGACTCGAGTTCTTCAAGTTCAAGTTCTAGTTCAACAGACTCGAGTTCTTCAAGTTCTAGTTCTTCAAGTTCTAGTTCTTCAAGTTCTAGTTCTTCGAGCTCTAGTTCTTCAAGTTCTAGTTCTTCAAGTTCTAGTTCTTCAAGTTCTAGTTCTTCGAGTTCAAGTTCTAGTTCTTCTTCTTCTGATACAGATACAGATACTACAGAAGACGCAGTTCAGTTATATTACACAACTATAGTTTAATGGGTATTTAGATCTAAAAAATGAGAGATTATGTGATTATGATAAAATATGAGACACGTCATAGATACGTATTTTTAAGTTAAATTAATTAACTTAAAAAAATAATAATATTATTATGATGGTGACGCAACAAAATTTATAACTTTCGTCTTCATTTATAATTCTTAAAGTAACTCTTTTATTTCATTTTTTTACAAAGTACCCAATGTGTTCAAGATATTTTAATTAGATTTTATAATTATTTTGAAAAATTTATTTTATTTGTATAAAGTATAAAAAAATGTCAACTCTAGAACCAACTGTGCCACCAACTACACCGCCTGTACCTGCTGATCCATCTGCACCACCTGCACCTGAATGCCCACCTGAAGGTGAATGCCCACCTGAAGATGAATGCCCACCTGAAGAATGTCCACATGGACCTATTTTTGGTTCTTGTTCTTGATTCACTTCTGCTTCAAGGCATCGTGTTCAAATTATATTAATCATTTTTTGTATTCAATTTGAAAAATTTATTTTATTTGTATAATATATAAAAATGTCAACTTTAGAACCAACTATGCAATCTGCCGCGCCACAAACTGTACCTACCGTACCACCTACCGTACCAGAAGATCCTATACCACCAGAAGATGAATGTCCACCTAAACCTTGTGAACCAATATTAGTTCCTATGAACTTAGAAATACAACCTGATATTACTTTATGTATAGATAAACCAAAGATTACGTTAAAAAATAATGCGGTATGTATTTGTACACCTTGTAAAGAAAAATGATTTCCGTTAAATGTGTTCTTTTTATGTTTTTTAATTATTTCATATAATAATATAATAAATAATTATGATAAATAAACATAGTTCTAGTTCAAATAAACATAAAGAACATAGAAAATGCTCGCCTCAAAAAGTTCCAATTGATATTGAACTTTCTCCAGAAATAGATATATGTGTAAATAAACCACATATAAGAATTAAAAACTTCAAATGCCAAAGTAATTGTAAAAGTGAAACTGAAAGTAAAAGTAAAAGTAAATGTAAATGTAAATCAAAAAAACATAAACACAAATGTAAATCAAAACATAAACACAAATGTAAATCAAAAAAACACAAATGTAAATCAAAAAAACACAAGTCTTATTCTTATTATTACGATTATCATGGAGGTTCTGATCACGTAATATTTTAACTTATTCATTATTATCTTATCAAATCGCAAGTATCTTATTGACAATTTTAGGTTTGGTTCTTTTATTCTCCCCAGAATCACTATATATTATAAACAATAATAATAATATATTACAAAAAATTCACGAATATCATCAAATTATAGGAGGAATTTTACTTGGTATAGCATATTATGTTTACACATTAACTCCGTCAGGAACCTCTGATTTCCAATCAACCACAGAACAATCTATATCCGAAACATCTATAGTTTCTCCACCATCATATGATGAAGCAACTTCTTAAAGCACTGATTTATTTATTTAAATTAGTGTCTATAAGAAAAATACGTTTTCTTAGAAATCAATTTTAATATGTTGGAGAAAAAAAAAGTGGATGTAATAAATTGTTATTTATTCTCGTAAATTTAAAAAAAAAAAAAATATTGTAATACAGTATAAAATGTCACAATCAAAAGAAAAAGCTGAAATGCTGTACGGGAAAATGCGTACAAGCCGAGAAAAACTTGTCAAACAATACGAAGCCAACGGAACCATTCGTTTCGATGTTGCTTGCGGTATAGCCGTTCTTACAGTTCCAGGTGATAACAGAAATGTCACTACAACCTTGCCTTCTCCAGTTACATACACTGGTTCTAGTCGTGATATCTCAATCACTACATCAACATCAGCATCATCGTTAGTTTATACTTCATTCCCTGATTATCGTGAAGATGGATTCCTCATGGGTAATCGTGGACCACTTAACTTTGATGCCATTAAGGCATACAACATCAGTCGTGGTGTTGCAAGTGGAACTATGGCCGATGCTTTCAAGCAATTTGCCAGTGGTAAAGTTGTCGAAGTATATAGTAACGATGGTGTTTTTGCTCGTGGTGCCGCAATTGTTGGTAATACACCTTGCTTAATCCGTTTCATGGGTGATATAATAGGTGTCTGGCCATTTGTACCACCAGCTCTTACTAACACAGATCTGGCTGGTTTAGTCCACTCTCTTGGTACAGTCAAAAAAGAAACAGCCATTGTACAATCGAGAGGGTTTTTCAAGCCATCCTTTTATCGTGGTGATGCTGACTTCTTCACCAACCCAGTGTCTTTATGGAGCGCTGCAGATAAATCATTTTTGTCTACATCCTTGTTTGGTCAAAACTCCTGTATTAAAATGTGGGGTAAGGATCAGATTATTGATCTGAATGGTAAAGAAATCGGTATTTCCCAGCGATCAAATCAAATGAGTGGTTTCTCTTCAATTATTGATTTGTCAGACTCTCACTTTGCATCTTTGAGTAGCTTCGGAGCCCAAAATGCACATATTTATAGTTCATCGAATGTTAGCCCTGGTATCTTAGGACGTAATAATCACTTTGCCATTCGTGGTCATTTCTGTAATGGTGTACTTGTAGAAAATGTGCAATCTGGCAGTCCAGCTAAAAATCAGGCTTCGTATTTTGGTACAGCTATTTTCAATCGATCAAACAACATCGTGTTCAAGAATGTCTATCAAACTCATCTGAATCAACATATTCCTCGTTCTTCTCTTGGTCTAAGTTGGATGGCAGATTTAACTATGCATGAATATTTTTTTGCAAAATTCCAAACTGCTAAGAACTTTTCTAACGCTACTGGTTTCTGGCAATGGATGAAATGGGACAACATCGCTGTTGGTGGTACAAACACTTATAGCAATGGTAAAACTACTCCTTATCCAGTTCTCCGCACAGCTGCTGAAATACAGAGTGCATTATCTGTCAGCGCTCCGGTTGCTGGAAATATTTATGATGCATTGGTTGCTGCTCAAGAAGCTTATCGTGCATCAAACAAAAATCATGATGATGCTTACATTCAAATTTCCGAAGCACGTAACAAAAACGCAGTCTCTACTGCGGCTCCACGTCACGATGTCAACACGTTTGCTGAGATGACTCGTACTACCAATTTGACCATTGCCAATCCTCCAAATATTGCTGGTGGTAACTACTACCCTGATTCTGTATCATATGGTTTCCGTGCTGGTAATGAACTAGAAGGTGTTGGAGAATTAGCTGTTGGTCCTGCAACAATTCAATCTGAAGGTGTTTATCTTATTGACTGTTCTTTTAACGGTATGGAAGCCAGTATGATGGAAGCTGTTAGCATAGCTTCAGACGCACACGGCCTCTTCAAAACGTTCAATGGACAAGCATTGCGACCATTTGGTTATTCTAATAGTAGAGATCCTGCGCAAGGCATTGCTTCATCAAGCATGTTATTCAGTCAAGCTGCTTTAGCAGAATTGTTTGGTCGAACCAGCGTAGCCAAATTAGCAGGTCCTTCTGCACCATATGTCGATTCTGATCTTGATACGGCAGCAAAGGCTTTTGCCAACACTAACCAAACTGGATTTACTAACACATATGCCGATGCTAAAGCCGTTTCTGGTCTTTACAAGGGTAATGATGTTCTTGAGAGTTCTTTGGCTACTCTGTCTTCTATTGCTATCTTGTCCAACACGTTACCAACAAACGCAATTCTTAATGGTGTTAACAACTCTAGTATGGATATTGGTATTCTAGCATGGCGTAAATCAATGATGAATGCTCTTGGTGCTGCTACTGCTTGTCACGTTGGTCTTAAGGGTGGTCGTAAGGGTGATATTAATTACCTGTCATCTCCTGCTAATACTGTCAACGATGGTGAAATATACCCATGGTTTGTCAGCAAGGCTACTTCAACAACTGTTACATACAAAATTGTCAAGCTTTCTGGTACTTCTGGTGCAACATATACTTTCGAAATGACACAAAATCTTCACAGTCTTGCTGTTAATGATAGTGTCACCATTTCTGATGGTTCTTCTACTGGTGTATACACTGTCACAGGTGTTGGTTTAGCGCCAACCACCAACAATTATCAAAGTCGTGCAACAAACCACGGAGTCAAGTTCACTGTGACTTCAACTGGTAGTGATACAGCACTTCTTGATGCTGCTGTGTCTGCAAGTGTTTCGATCACTCGATTAGATGGTACACAAACACCAACATTGATTCGAGATAAAGATCTTGACTTTTTTGCATCTGAAAGGACCAACCGTGACCGTAACAGTGTTGCTGGTGGTTATTTGGCATGTCAACTTCCTGAGCCATCAAACGATCTATACAGATTCGTTATAGAACTTATTGATACAAATGATGAAAATGCTGGTATCTACTTGAAGTTGAAGAAGGCTGTTTCTGGAGCAGCTGTCACATATGGTGATTGTGCAACTCTTCTTGGCTTCTCTGCTGTTGGGAAAAACTCTCGTACCAGTACTGACGAAGTTATTTATCGTATTGTCCAGAACCTTGATGGACAGAATCACGTGCACAAAGGTCTTTTCGGTATCCGATTTGATCAGATCCGTAATTGCGCAGCTATTCGTTGTAAGGCTGTTGAGTATCTCCAGGCTGGTTTGACTCCTGAAATGAACTTAATTTCATCCAAGTCTTATATGGAATCTATTGGTAAAGCAGATTCATTGCGTCCAGGTTCTCATGTGAATGACTGTCACGGTATATCTGTCAATGGTTCTGAAAACGTGTGTATTGAAGACTTTGAAGCGAATGAATTATCTGGTCTTGGTAACATGTATGCAATTGAAGTTCAGGGTGCTTGTAACAATGTGTCTATTTCAAAAGTCAAGGCTATTGGTATTACTGCTGGTAAAGTCTATCTTGGTGATAATACAGCAGAGGATGACTTCAGTCTCACCAATAAAGTTGGTGTTGAACACCCACATAGTCGTCAACATAGTATTGGTGTGCGTGTGTCGAGTAATTGTACCAATGTTCAAGTGAATGATGTGACTGCAGAAAATATTACATCTCCTGCTGTAGAACTTGCAAAAGCTGTATCATTGGAACAAAACTCTCACGTGCTTCAAAGCGAATCTGGTATAAATTTTGCTGTTCATATGTAAGTAAGTTTATTTTTATTATTTATTATTCTTTTATTTATTATAAAATAGTTTTATAATAATGGAAAAAAAATCATATGTAGTTGTTAGCATGACAAGCATTCCTTCGAGAATAAAAAGATTAACAAAAGTTATACGATGTATTTTAGATGGTACAGTTGTACCTGATCAGATTATACTCAATATTCCAAACACAGATAAGTACATTATTCCACATAATTTACAAAAACTTATTGACACAGAATCTATTATAATATTGAATAGATGTGATGACAAAGGACCAGCAACAAAGTTGTTACCAACGCTTTCTTTAGTAACTGATCCGGATACGTTTATTGTAACAGTTGACGATGACGTAGAATATCCTAAACATTTTATAGAAGGACTTGTTGAAAATTATATTCGAACGGATTTTCCTTGTGGTTATTCTGGTGTCTTTGTTGATGGTGGAGTTCGGGAAGCGGAAGAACATGATACAATGGTAGACGTTTTAGAGGAATATGCTGGTATTATTTATAAACGTAGTGATTTTCTTGAAGATTTTGAGGTATATTGTAATGAGATATTATTTGATAAAACTTTGAAAAAGTGTCCTGGTATTGCCTTTTCAAACTACTTGTCATATTACGGGAGAGGCCGTGTACATATTCAACTTGATGGTTGTAATAGAAATATTTTAGAAAATGCTGCTATGTATCCTTCACGACAAAATATTAATGACCCGAGACGTCAAACTTTATTATCTGGGTATCAATCATTACTTGAGTTGGGTATTAATACATTTCACTACGTGAAACGTCATAACATTATTTATACTGCAAAACAACGTGATATTGAAGTGGATGCAGATCAACTTATATTAGATGAGAGTATATCTACAACAGATGATTATGTTGCTTTTATTAACCAATTAGCAGATATTCGTAAGAAACTTGGTAGCCGAGATGTTGTATTGTATTTGAACATTAAAACTTTTACAAAAGATGTACTTCAGATTGTTGACTTTGCTTGTAAATTCATGTTTCCAAAACAGTTTACATTATATGTACAAGTTCCTCTAAATACTGAAATTCCAGATGACTGGATATATGACAAAGAGCGAGTTAAAGTTGCAGATTCTTTTGATGGATTAGAAATTCCTTTGAGTAATACAATACTTGTAATTCTTTCAGACAAGTACTTTTATCATCCATTTAGCATGTTTGAAATAGTGGAGTCGGTGTTAGATGACCAAGATAGTGTATACACTACTTCAAGTGGTACACAAAACAATGTTATCGATACACATGGTATAACTATAACGAATCTTGATGAGAAGGGTATGGTATGCTTGATAGGTGAAAATTTTAAAGATCTTGAAACGAAACAAAAAAAAGTTTGTTTGAAGCGATTTGCGAATAAATATTATATTAAACGTTTGTAGTTTTAAATGTGAAAAATCCCCCTTGATTTTGATTTTCAGTGTGAATACAAACCCTTAAATTAATATAATAAATGAAATCAAAACTGCTATAATATTTAAATATTATAATAGTTATTAGTAATCCTTGTCAATATTCGTCTTTGGGTTTATTGGAAAGTGTGAATGAAAAAATTATGCTGTATCATCCGATTCTTTTTCAGTCTTTTTTGGTCTTCCTCTAGATGTTGGTATAGCTGAACTGATAAGTGGTGTGGGATTGGGTGGTGGTAGTATATTTGGGTGTAGTTTTTTTAGATGTGTTTTGAGAATTTTTTCAGTGGATAATTGTGCTGAGCAAATATGACAACTGAATTGTTTAAGTTCTACGTTGGTAGCTTTACGTTTGAAAAAGTTATCTAATAGTGTGAAACTTAGTTGTGATAGAGAATTAACGTTAGATTTGATAATATCTAAATGGTGTCTGAATGTTTGTATATAATAATTGTATTCGATTTTGATATTTTGATAAAGTCTTTGATCTAGTATGATACAATCTGATTGTTTATCTTTTAGTTCTTGATGCATATTATAGATGATGTTGGTTGCTAATTTGAATGTACTTGAATCAAATTGGTGTGAATGAACGAAAACGATTATATTTTTATCTACGATGTCGATTTCAAAATGTTGTTTATTTGCAATACCACCAAAAGCATTACATAAAATACCTGAACAGTTATTTTGTTGTATGTCATTATAGAATTTGTCAAGATCTCTTTTTGGTACTGTTTTGCTACCAAAGTTTTTAGAATCAATAAGTATAGTTGGTTTGTTTTCTTTGACGAGTTGTATATCTCCGGAATTTGGGTTATGTGATGTATCTATAACTTCAGTGTCAGAAAAAGATTCTGTAAGTATATTTAGTAATACTGTTTCAGCAACTTGACCTTTTTTAGATGAGTTATTTGAAAAATTTTCGTTAATAGATGACAATGTGTTTTCTATAGAAATGATTTTGTTATTGATTTGATGTGAATCTAGTGATTTTTCAAATGTTGTTTGTATATTAGTCAATACGTCTAAATTTTTACGATCAATGTCGTTTAATTTTTGTGAATTTAAGATTTCGATACGTTCTCTAAAATTTTCAAAGGTAAATTTGAGTTGTTCGGTGTTGTTTTGTTTTTGTAGTTCTTTTTGTAGTTCTAGAAACATTGATTTGATTTCATTATTGGAAGTATCTTTGATGGATTCTAGTTTTGTTTGTAGTATGGTGTTTTTTGATGACAAATTATTGAGTTGGTTGTTTTGTTGGTTTAAAAAGTGTTTAATCTCATCTAATTTATTATATAAGATGTTTGAATTTGAAGTGTTACAACCTAGGATTTTATCAACTTCAATGTAAGTTTTTACAAAATGTATAATACTCTTTTGATTAGATGTAAAATAAGAGATAATGGATGAATCAGTTAATAATTTTTCTACTTCTGAAGTGTATGTTTCAAGAGTCATATTGAAAGCTTTTCAAGTCTATTTATTATATAGATATTATCTTTAAATAGACTTTTTTAATTTAATGTGAATAGGTAGAGAGTTTTATTAAGTAGGGTTAACATTTCGTCTCGAATATTTAACAAGTCAGTATCGGATTCAGATACGTAATTATTTATATCATTTGAAAGATAATTGATATATTCCTTGATGAGACTATCTGCGGAATTATCTGTAATTTCACGTATGGAGAGTTTGAATGAGTCTGAAAAATCTGGACGTTCATATCTTCCCATGTAAACTTCAATGAATTCGTCAATAAGTGGTTGTAATCCAGAGAAGAGATCATCGGTTGCCTTGTGTCTTGCAAAGTTTGTGGTTTGCCAATGATAGAGTTTGACAGAGTTTGACATGTGGAAGAATATTTTGATAAGATTTTCACAACCCATTTTTTTTTATACAATAATTATAGAAAAAAAAATTACACAATTAACAAAATGTACATTTTAAACATTTAGAATTAAATTTAAAAGTAAGATTACATAAAGGATAAAGGGGATGAATAATAATGTTGTATTAGTTCATACGGAATATGGTAGTATATACGTGATGAAAAATGACATTATTGGTTTAGAAATATTAAATAAAGGTTATCACGAAGACAATATAGTAAAAATATTATCCAAATATACAGATGGTGGTATGGTTATTGACATTGGTTCAAATATAGGTAGTACTTCATTAGCATTAATGACAATGGACAAGAGTTGTAAAGTTCGTAGTTTTGAACCACAATTATACTTGGCACAAATGCAAAAGGAAACGATGAAAAAAAACGATTATTTAGATAGAATTCGTATTTATCACAATGCGGTAGGTCATAAATGTATAAGGAGTATTACATTATCGAGTACATTTAATCATATAGATAGTTTAGAAGGACGGAATTCAGAGATTAATTATGATGATAATCACTTGAGAAACTATGGTGGTATAAATATAGGACAAGGTGGAGAAATTGTGGATATGATAACGATTGATTCTATTTTTTGTGATACAGAAATGACAGAAAAGATAAGTCTTATAAAAATTGATGTGGAGGGTGCTGAAAGTTTAGCTATTTATGGTGCAAAAGAGACGATAAAAAAATACAAACCAGTAATTTTTTACGAAGATAATTGGAAAAAAATTACACCAGAAATGTCATCTGTATTGCGTTTAACAAATGACAATATGATATTTGACATAACATTATTCTTAAAGGGTATAGGATATAAACAATGTAAAAAAGTGGATGATAATTGGTTATGGATATACTAAGAAAGATATACGGTAAAAAAGCACGTGTGAATGTGGTGTGTGGGTTGGTGTGTGGTATGTGGTGTAAAATGTTGTATGTAGACTCGGATATGGTTTCAATTCTGGTTGGTATATGGTGTTAAGTCTGGATATGGTGTCAGGTGTAAATTCCTTGGCGCGGAATCCATTTAGAATCCATACGAATCCATTTATTATATATAAAAAAATATCCTAACCACTAATATCCCTCATATACAACAAAATATACAAATCCTAACCATAAACAT
>Ga0208810_1000032_pt1 | contig 34143 bp, 56 predicted proteins | sample Colrivmet1560A02_FD_187679 | JGI IMG/M metagenome (GOLD analysis project Ga0208810, IMG submission 187679) | Estuarine microbial communities from the Columbia River estuary - metaG 1560A-02 (SPAdes) (version 2) | ecosystem: Environmental > Aquatic > Marine > Intertidal zone > Estuary | place... | reverse complement strand
CAAACATTACTGGCGGGTAACCTGTGGATAACCAGGTAAACAAGAGTTTGAGACCTGTCTGTTAGATAGTCTAATATAAAGCCATGAGCACAAGGGGTGTTCATATTAAGAGAAAGAACGGTTATGTTCACACTCAATGATATAACCTACTACGAGGAGAGCGACATCGCGACCCGCGTAGAGGAAGCCCGTCAGACGGGCAAGGAATGGGGCTGGAATACACTCCGTGCCTCTAATAGGGCTGATGTACTAGCCATATTCAAGTCCGAGGTATCGGACGGCTCAATGACGGAAGAAGATGCCGTCGAACTGTTTAATAAGATTGCGATTGCGTGTGGTTGGGATACCGCAGAGGAGTCCGACCTTCGGACACGATTTCGCGCAGAGGTTACTCTGTTCGGCTCAACGGTCATGGAAATCGTTGATATCGAGGCTGATGATGAGGACGACGCTAAGCAAAAAGTCCTAGATGACATCTCATTTGATGAGGTTATCTTAAAGGTAAGTATCTCATCACTAGGTGACAACGGTGATTACCGTGACTCAACATGGGAGTTGGACGACTTCCTTCAGGAACATGTTGATGTAACTATCTACGAGGATTAGTAGATAACCCTGCTAATAGAGCCCCTGACCATTTGGACTGGTCAGGGGCTTTTGCATGCGCAAATAGTTTGTGCTGGGACTATTAGATGGCTATTGAAGCTTTATATGCTTTGATAGATTTATCTATCAAAGCGCCATCTAATAGTCCCAGCACAAACAACCCTGTGGATAAGTAGATGAACAGCCCCCTATGCAGATGAGAGGTGGGGTATTAGTATTACGCCGTTACCTAGTAAAGGAGATACTATGAATAACACAGAGCGCAGAGAGCGTTTCACAGAACTAATGACTACGATAGAGTTATTAGGCAGTCAGGAAGATGAGAACTACGACCCTAAGTTCCCACGCGGGTCTTATGGTCTATCAGACGGCAACCTTAAAACCGCCGTCATGGCACAGGCTATGCGTGAGGAAGATGAGTTCGTTGGTAATCTTATTAACGCGCTCGCCAATACAGGCTTTGGTGCTTGCCAAGAAAAGCATGAGGCTGACCAACAACCAAGCGAGGACGATATATCCTCAGTAACCCTAGCAATCCATGTGGCGTGGGCTAAGGGTGCGTTTATGCCAATGGCGTTCCTAATGGGCACTTTCGCCAAGATGATAGATGTAATGGATATAGAAATCCCTGATGACCTCACACTTATCCTTCGCAGTAATGAAGGTATGCAGAGCAAGGCACAGCAGTTCGACCCAATAGCACTATTAGACATGACCACGAAAGACTTGAAGCGTTATATCGAGGAAGGGTTATCAAATGACAACTAAGGTTATTAACGGCAAGAAGATGGTAGAAGTACCCTTCACAGTCACCTTCAATGTGTGCGTAGAGGAACACGAATACCTGAAGTATGTGACTAGCGGTATCGTAGATGGGGCTATGGCACAAGCAGGTAAGGAAACCCTATTAGATAGCATTAAGCCTGTAATGCAGAAAGCCAATGAGAATTGGTCTTATATGATGATTGAGGTGGCGTAATGCAGATTAAAGACTTAATCACACCTGCAACCTGCAAAAGCACTATCGGTGGGTGGGTATGGTATTGCGACAGTTGCGATACCCACGGCAACGCTAACTCCGCAGATGAGGCAGACTTTATGGCTGAGTCTCATGCGAAGTACCACTCATGGGATGAGGATGGTAAGTACGACGAGGAGAACGACCCTGATGGGGAGAACATAACCTCGTTCATGGATTTATCACCTGAGGAACGGGAGTTCAACCTTACTAACTGGAGTATGGATTGCCTACACGCTACCTACATTATTAGCGTAGATGAGAACATTACCTACAACTATGGTGGTGACTACGAAGATAAGACTATTACACCGATAGATTTAGAAGTAGCCAACGAGATTAAGAAACGGATGGGATTAGCATAATGGGTATGGATGTCTATGGAAATAACCCTATTAGTGAGAAGGGTGAGTATTTCCGCAACAATGTATGGTGGTGGCGACCTTTGTGGGATTTCTGCGAGGAGATTGCCCCTGAACTGACACAAGGAGTCCAAGGTCATACCAACGACGGTGACGGTCTAGATGAGGAAGGCGCTAAGGCGCTCGCTAATATCCTCACAATAAGCCTATCAGAAGGCGTTGTAGATACCTATGAGCAGAAGCGTAACGAGTATCTAGCAAGCCTACCTAAAGAGCCGTGCAAATACTGCGAGGCAACAGGGATTCGTACCGACAATGTGGGCGTGGAGCACGGCATGGATGTACAAGTCTTAACAGATGCCGAGGCGAGCGCGTTAGGTAGGGCTATTGGATACTGTAATGGGTGTCATGGCAAGGGAGAAACAGATAGTTGGGAGACACACTATCCCTTTAGTAGGACTAATGTAGAAGAGTTTGCACAGTTTCTAGCAGATAGTGGTGGTTTTAAAATCTGCTAGGAAGTAGTATCTCCGTCCCCTTCGGGAATACCACCAAGCCCCTCTGCTAAGACTAGCAGAGGGGCTTTTTCCTGCCGCCAGCCTGGAATGTTTGTGTTGGCCCACCCATCGCATAAATGTATTCAATTATACATTTATGCTTTCCCACCCTTTTTGCCAGCCTTTTTAATATAAAAAGGCTGGATTCCTCTGTTGAGCAATAAGCCGTAGGCTATTGCTCAACACAAACATTTGCCGCCTGTGGATAACTGTATGAACGAGAGTTTGACAAGCAAAGAGAGCCAATGATAAGAGAGAAAGAGGGCGCATTTAATAGGCTTATTTAGCCGTTAGGCTACTGCCACCGAGCCGAAGGGAGTGTGCAGGGATAACACCAGATGTACGGCTATGGACTAGGCTTATTATGATGATAGGTGGCGGTGGTGGCGGTAGAGGTTGTTCATAGGTTGTTCAGGTAGAGAGGCGAGAGAGGCTGTGGATAACTAGATGAACAGATTTGAGAGCCGTCTTTAATATAGAGAGCCTATCCCCTAGTATCTATCCATGAGGTACAAGAGGGTATCTCTATAACCGCACCGAAGGGTCACAATATGCTCGCACTACTCGTAGTGTCTGACACCGAACTAGAAGGAACACCTGCACAATCGCAGACTCTCCTTATCGGTACAGATACAGAAGTTATCGGATACCACCGCGTATCCAATGGTCAGAAGGGGCGTGGTCAATCATGGCAACCCCTTACAGATAGCACTATCCCAACCGCCCCTATCACCAACGAGCCTTGCGCCGTAGTCCTATCAGATAGGGATATTGAGATGATGAAGTTGGGTCAGATTACCAATGTCGGTATCAAAGCCCTATATGCCCTAGAAAGCGCACCCGAAGCAACCGCGCCTATGGCACACAATGAGGCAGTAGATAGTCTTATTACACGCCTAGAGTCAGGCGACCAATCCCTAGCCGACTTCATTACCGACAAGCGCAGAACCACGGGTGTATCTATTAAGCCTATCGCGAAAGCGGTGGAAGCAGAGGTCGCTACTAAGGTTATGGAAGTATCCGTCGTGCCTACTAAGACTATTAACAATGCCGACCTATCTAATAGCCTCGTTACCGCTATGGTATCCGTACCCGACAAGAAGTGGGCTAAGGAATATATCAACCGCAAGGTCGTTAATAACCTTACCGACTTTGAGGTATATGACTACGCCCTAGTCAATGACATGAATATCCTTATTGAGGGTCACGCAGGGTCAGGTAAGACTATGAGCGTTCAGGCTTATGCTTCCGCTAGAAACATGCGCTACTTCAATGTCGCATGCCATATCGGGCTAGAAGCCTCACACCTAATCGGTCGTTGGATACCAACACCCGAAGGTCACTTCCGTTGGCAGGACGGCGCAGTTACAGAAATCGTCCGTAATGGTGGCGTACTCCTATTTAACGAGATTAACTTCGCACCTGAACGCTTCCTCACCTTTATCTTTAGCCTATTAGATTACCGCCGTGAGATACAGTTAATGGAAAATGGTGGAGAGGTTATCCGCGCCCATAAGGACTTAATTATTATCGCCGACATGAACCCTGACTATCGTGGCACTCGCCCACTTAATCAGGCACTCGCCGACCGCTTCGCAATTCGCCTATCCTTCCCATACGATAAGCCTATTGAGCAGAAGTTACTCGGTAACAAAGCCCTAGTAGATATGGCTAACCAACTCCGTGATGAGTTTAATAAGGGTACGCTATTGACTCCCGTATCCACTAGAGCGTTGGTCGCGTTCGTTAAGCATGCAAAGCAGTTTGGCATGGACTTTGCTACCTACACCTATGTCAATTCTTTTGAGGGTGATGAGGAACGCTCGGCGGTACGCCTAGTAATCAACACCCACCGCGACAATATCGCAGAGGAACTAGGACTAGAAGTTACTAATAAGGCTAGTGTGTTTGGTAACTCTAACTTAGAACAGGCTATTGCTAATACAGAAGTAGGCGCACAGGTCGCTTCCTACGAAGTAGGCATAGTGGCTAGCGACCCTGACATTACCGCTACACAGGCACTAGAGCAGGAACTTCAATCGTTCAACGCGCTAGTAGAAGTCCTATCAGAAGGAAATCAAAATGCCTAAGGCTAATCAGAACGACATATTAGATAACCTTATTAACGAACTTCGTTACGGGGGAGAATATAACTCCCGTGATGAAGAAGGTAATTGGGTTACCGACTACGACGCTATTGAAGAACGACAGGAAGCCGTAGCAAAGCATATCGAAAAGTTACAATCCGTCGGTATCGTGTATAGCAAGGCAGATAGGATTATTACAGGCGACCCCGTAGAAGTACGGGTTGAAGATAACCCTGAAATGGATACTACCGCCTATAACGACGGCAAGAATATCGTGTTCAACGCACACCTACTAGAAGATGTAACCGACGAGAGTATCGTGAGCCTTCATGGGTTTAACTACCATGAGGTCGCGCATGTCCTATGGACTCCGCGTGGTGGTAGTGAGTTTGGTACGACTATCAGACAGGAAGGCTTAGGCAGAGCCTTCAATATCCTAGAAGATAGCCGTATCGAACGCCTACTAATCGCTAAGTACCCTGCGACCGCACCCTTCCTAGAAGCCTCATGCCTAGAATATATCTTGAAGGGAGATAGCAACGAGTTTGCAGATTACTTCCCACTATTTACAGGTCGTAAGTATTTAGATATAGAGTTGCGACAGGAACTCGCAGATAGGTTTATTAAGAAGCATGGCGTTAATACCGCGCAGTTGCTATCCGTGATTATCCATGAGTACCGCACCCTCGTATTCCCACGCGACTACGCAAGAGCGTTGGATATTCTCCGACAGTTTGCACAGATAGTCGGTAAGGACGACCAACCAACGGGTGATAGCCCTATCCCACAGGACGGCGGTGGTCATGGCGACCGCAAGCCTATGGATAAAGGTCGCATGGAAGGTAACAAAGAGCAACAGAAACTACAAGATAAGGCTAGTAGTCAGGAAGCAGGTAGTAACGCAGGTAATGAGAAGTTAGATGAACCTGCCGATAACACTAACTCCAACGATACAACAGGCTTATCAGATGAGCAGAGCGCAGATGATAAAGCCCTCAAAGATAAGATTAACAATGACCTCAACGAACTACTAAAGCGTGAGGAAGTTAAGCGAGATACACAGGAAGTCCGTAAGGCTATCCGTGATAACTCTAACTCTCATAGTGCTATTAAGCAGGGCTCATACACTAATAGCGTTGTGAAGCCACAGTTACAGGCTAACGCTCGTAACTTCGCTGTGGCTATGGAACGCCTACGCATAGATAACGACCCACAATGGGAGTTAGAAGTAGAAAGCGGTCGCTTAAATATAGGTCGCGCTATGAAGTCAGATATTAACGACATTAACCGCCTATTCGATAGGTGGAGTGAAGGCAATAGCAACAACGACATAGAAGCGGTAGTCCTAGTAGATACTAGCGGTAGCATGGCGTGGCAGATACAGAGAACTATGGAGAGCGCATGGACTATCAAGCGCGGTATCGAACGCATTAACGGGCGCGTATCCGTCTATAAGTTTAACCACGACTCTCGCCTAGTTTATAGCGCAGATGAGAAGGCTAAGCCTACGGAATACCGCTTCGTAAATAGTAGCGGTGGTACTAACCCTTACAAAGCCCTATTAGAAGCGCAACGCATACTTCGCACTAGCCGTAAAGGTATCAAGATACTATTTATCGTTACCGACGGCTCATGGGATATGACAGAGCAGAACGATAGGATTATTAAAGACTTATCTAAAGAGGGAGTTATGACTAGCGTAGCCTTCCTCGGTGACTTTGAGTGGATAAAGGCTAACGACTACGACCGCTACAAGGCGTACATGAAGGAAGTACGACATGAAGCACAGGTAATGCGTGTAGTATCAGAGCCACGCGACCTAGTAGATATTGCTAAAGACCTAGTTAAGTTGGTCATGGGTAAGAGGCACTAACAATACGAACAGGCGTTCGGGCGGATACTTGCAGTTAAGGTGCAGGTATCCGCTACAACACAAACAGAAGGGCAACAAATATGGAATACCAAGACCCAAATATAGATTACAAAGAACTACTGAAAGAAGTATTAACCCGATTAAAGGCGCATGAGGAAATCGAAAAAGACGAGTACGGCGTTAATGCGTGTGATACCGCGTTAGATTATTTATTCTACCTAGAGGACAGAAGCAAATGAACCCACAATACCTAGCCCTATTTAATAAATATATAAATGGTGATGAGAAGGCAATAAGCCTATTAGATACCGCACTAGATGTAGCACTAGATACCGCGTACCTTCGTAACGCAGACGACCCACGCATAGAGAACCTTGATTACCATGACGAGCGCATGGTGATAGATGAGGCTAATGACAGTATCTATGAACTAATGACAGAGTTAAATATAGAGCCACCTATCGTGGGCTACCTAAGCCTATTAGAAACAGAAAGCGAGAAAGCATAATGGAATACACAAAGGAAAACCTATACTCAATGGTAAATGCCGTAGAGGAAGCACGATACGCAGTAACCGACCCTAAGTTAAAGGGTCGGCTAGGAGATGTAGCAGACCTATTAGATAGCCTTATTGTAGAAGGCGTTATTGAGCGAGAGGTAGAGGAATATGCCTAAGTACGAAGTAAGAGTTGTAGCGGATATATCAACCGCATGGGATACAGATACAAGCGCGGAAGCCCTAGCGTTAGCAGATGAGTGGGTGCGTCAGGAATACGGCGACCTTATCCACAAGGCTAACCTTATTGTAAAGGAGATAGCATGAGCGTAACAGAGTTATTAGATGAGTTAGATAGGCTTATTGAAGGACACCCGTTAGCATGCGGTTGTGCTAATTGTCTTACTAGGGATACAATTACAGAAGTTATGTATCAAAGAAACCTACGAACGGGAGTGTCTTACCATGTCTGATGAGTTTATCGGATACGACCATGAAGGTCACGAAGTATATGAAGGCGAGATTATAGAGAACCTTGACGACGAGTTAGAGGAAGTCAGCGACTATTGGAAGTTGGTCGCGTACCACTTACAGAATAATCTTAACCCACCCGTACCCCTTGCTATGGTAGAAACATGTATTGAGGCTATCGAACACGCCAATAAAGAGGAGTGGGATAGTCTTATTACACTACCCGAAGGAATTAAATATAAGGGAGAGAGTGAAGCCACAGTAGAAACTATTGTTGATAGTCACTACCTACAAGATTTTATTACAACGGCAAGAGAAGTGGTTACAATTACCGATAATGACGGCACAGTAATCTACAAGGGCTATGGTACGGAATATAAATTAGAACCCACCACTACTATTACAGATGAGAACCTAGAGGACTTTGGTATTGAGAAATGAGATGCGCCCGTTGTTTTATTGAGTATGATAACGGAGAGTTAATTGCACCCGAAGGCATGGATATTGAGCAAGCCGTAGCGGTTGGGTTAGCCTTTTGCGTAATGTGTATCGTACCGCAGGGTAGCCCTGCGTCTATTTAATAAGAGAGAGAGAGAGAGAGAGAGAGATGTCTGACGATAAAGAGAGTAAGTGCGGTTGCGGTAATTGCAGTTGCGGTAAAGACGAAGGATTAAAGATAGAGAAGAAGTCCGTATCGGAAATGGACGGCGTTAGTTAGTTTGTGCTGGGCGCACAACGCCCACTAGACAAGTTAGTTGTATAGCAGTACCCTTTTCACGCCTACCCTAAGGAGAAATTAAATGGCTAAGAAAGTAAATGTAGTATTTGACGCTACGCTAAAGAAGAACCCTGAGAAGGGTGGCGCATGGTTAGCCCGTGTTACCACTTATGATGAGGGCATTGACGAAGGTAATGTAATCGTATCAACCGCATGGTCTAACGCGAGCGCAGGTAAGCGTTGGATTAAGGAAATGGTTATTAAGATGACCACTAAGAAGTCTGTAAAGATGATTGCTGGTACTGACCTTGACGCAAAGGGCAAGCCTATGTCGTTTGAGGGCAAAGTATTGTTCAAGAGAGAGATTTAATAGTTAAATGTCTAAGTTTGGTTATTCGTTTGACCCTATCGTTCCTGAACCTGATTGGGGTAACCCAAGTCCTACAATAGACCCCGATGAGTGGGTAGATGATGATGAGTTAGAAGATGATGATTAAAGATATAAGAGTTCGTAACCCGTTTTATATTAAAGAGAGTAAGTTCGGAGATAGTTCTACTGTGCAAGTTCTATGCTTTCACTGTGGTAGCACTTACCGCACACACCCTAATAATCTGAGAGTTCCTAATTACTGTAATAAATGTAAATAACTTAATATAGGCGTCAAAGAGAGTGTTCCTCTACTAACACTTTTAAGGCTATCCATGACCCACCCCTTCGGATAGATAGACCTGCGCCTCTCCCAATAAAGAGAGCCCCTAGTTTTCGGGTAACTAGGGGCTCTCTACTTTTATATTAGTTTATTGTTTAGGTACTTCGCAGTAGTCTGTTGAGCAGTATTTCTCGCCGATTGCGTCCGCTGCCATTCCCGCATAGACATCAGTAAAGTCAATAGGCAGTAACTTCATAGTAGATTTGTCGTATTCTTCTTTAGTTATCTGTGTGTATGGCATTTGCGGGTAAGTCGCGTTCCCCATAGGTAGGAAGGAAACGGTTTTGAGTTGCCCGTCAAACATATGTAGCACTGTTCCCACGGCATCCTTTTCTTTGTCCGCGTCAAACGATACTGTAACGCTTACACTGTTGTCTGACCAATGGCGCTGAGCCATAGCCGCGAGAGAGGTCTTTTCATATATAGAAACATCTTTCTCACTGCGTAGCGCGGAGCTATGGATGGGGAAGAAGACTACAGAAGTTGTTTTTGGAGATTCCGAAGCCTTTTCTACTTTATAACCCGACGCTCTAAAGAGAGGTAGCATAGGGTCATCATTAGAAAAGCGGATTGCACGGTTAAAGTATTCTCCACCTGGCGTCCAATGCACTCCAGGAGATTCTCCAGCAAGGATAGATACAGTTCCGCTTGGCTTCACAGTAGTAGTCTTAATAGATTCACGGATACCTAGCCACTCTGAGTATGTGCGGTCGTAGTCTTGGATGACTTTGTAGCCAGAGTCCATCCACTCACGGAGAGTTGGCAAGCCCTTGCGGTCTGCAAAGTTAGCCACACCAGACATAGAAGTTCCGATACGACGATTGCGTTGCATGATTGCATTTGTTTCTTCCCAGTGAGTAGGAAGCAACGTGACAGTCTTTGCATATAAGTACGCAAACTTTAATGTGCGCTTGTAGTCATCTATAGAGTCGTGGCGGTTGAGGTAAGTCTCCACCAAAGTACAGCACTCAAAAGATTCAAGGGACTGTTCAGCGCATGGGTTATATCCAGAGGCTCGATGGTCTTTATTATTGATTGGGTCAATAAGACGACCATACTGACGGGTAACATCCATCCAGATAACCCCAGGCTCACCATTGAGAGCGATACCTTCGATAATTCCAGAGAAGTCATCTCCGACCTTTACCTCGACAGAGTTGTTAGACATCCATGCCCAGCCAGGAGAGGCGGGGTCATAAGAGTTGCGTTCAGGATATACAGCAGGGTTCTTTAAGTTTAAGAAGTCCTTGTCATCCAAACGACCCATGAGAAGTTCGGCTGAGCGGCGGACATTGCCAGAGACAACGCAAACGCCTATCAGGTTGCCTATATCTGCAATATCTTTGCGGGTTAACTTTTGATTAGCCCGACCTTCAAATAGGTTAGCAATATAGTCGTGTAACTTAACGAGAGGCCCTGGCCCAGCTGCAGTGCCGCCGAAGGTCTTGATTGGTTCTCCTTCAGGACGGATAAGTGTGTAATCAAATACCCATCTAGGCTGGTCTGGTTTTAAGTAGGAGTTGATAAGCATGCCAACAGAGTCCACCCATCCCTCGCGGGTATCTGGGATTTCCCACATCTGGTGGTTGGCTTCATCTTTAGAAGGCTCGTAAATAGGGAAGTCTTTGTCCGCACCCTTATCATCAAAGCCCACACCAACGCCTAGCATCGATGCTTCCATCAAGAAAGTAAAAGGCTTAGCAGGGTCTAACTTGGTCATAGAAGCGGTGGATACAAAAGAGCAGTTCTGCAAAGCAGCAGAGTTCTTTTGTTCATTCACTAAGGGAGTTCCCATTACCCAAAGTCCACGACCTGGGGGAGTCCACTTTAAGTTAAACAGGCGGTCGAAGGCTTCCTTAGCCGAAGCCTGAGCTCGTGAGTCATTCCAAGGAAGACGCTGGGACTTGCAGTGGTCTTTTTGGATTGAGTACATGCCTTCGATTACTCGCTGGCAAACATCAGTCCATGTCTCCTTAGTTCCGTCAGCCTTTAGACGGGAGTAGGTGCGAAGGAAGGTAATCTCACCGACGGAGTTACCGCCAGCATCCTTGTATCCCCAAGGCACTTGTTTAGCACGGTACTCCTTTAGAAAGTCTTCGGCTAGTCGGAAAGATAGTGCCATGTGTTCTCCATTCATAGGGGGTCGTATAGTGTAGCCATGAGTTACAGCCGATTTCAGACTGTGTGATTCCGTGCTTATTTAGTTGTTATTATCATGATAATAAAACTTACTTATCTTCAGTTAAATCCTTGATTATCTTGGTTGTTTCAGACTCATTTAGCCCGCCGTCTGGCAGTTCTTTTAGTGCCTGAGCCTTGTCTCCGAAGATGGAAGATAGCACACCTGAAGACCCTTGGCGCTCTACGGTCATGCGAATAAACTCACGTGAGTCGTCCAATTCTTTGGTGGTTTTTATAAGTTTGAATAGGCGGTCTATCTCCTGAGAAACGTTAGGGTCAGCGTATCCACCGTTCATTTCTTCAGCAAAACGCATAAAAGCAACGCGTTGTCCCTGCATTTCGATGATTGAGTTAATAAGACTCTTAAGTTGGTCTTTAGTCTTTACCTCGATTGGTAACTTAAAAGCGCACACACTTTGAGGCTTGTAAGCAGGGCAGTTAGAGGCAATAAAGCATGTATCGCATGCACGAATTGTGGTTGCTTGGGATGAGATATGGGTGGTATCTGATATGACTCCATCAGCATCAACTTCGGTCTTTATCTCGTATCCGAAGACTGGTAAATTGCCCATTTCTTCTGGATTTCGCGGATTAAGTTTCCGCATCTGGATACCCTTATTATCAGCATTGGTTGGGGTCAGTTCCGCGTTATCTGACATGTTAGTTTCATCGTTATTATCATGATAAGAATCGCCCACTTTATTTATCCTAACCTCAAACTGTTCGTATGACCATACTGCAAGGCGACACACTTCCTGTGGGTCATCTTCAGCAATTTTATCTGCATCTATGCCAGCCTTCTCATATACGTGGTTGTATCGTGAGCGAGCCTGTTCTTTCATACGCTTGGGGTAGCGCATAAGCCTAGTACCGTCCCAGACAATCGTTTCCCCGTGCATCATTGGCGAGAGCCATGAGAGGGTGCTAGCGGTCTCAAAAGGCACAGAGCGTAGGTTGTCTGGCTTGGCACAGCCTAGCGCATGGAAGCGGTTTCCATTGCGCTTAGCCATAAGTCTTGTGACTGAAGCTAGACGGGTCTCTACGTCGATTACATCGCCTGGTATGCCTATATCTAGGTACTTATCTCCCATGGCTTGTAGGGTTTCTAACTTAGATTCTGGGTTCCAAACTGGTAAGAACTTACCTGGCGGAACCTGGGACCAAGCTGTGCGGCGCTGCTCCTCCACGAATGACGGGGAAACAAATGAGTTATTAATCTCAGCAAATATAGAAATGCGGTCAATGTTCAAGGCAATCATGTGCTCGTAGGCAGCAGCAAACTCCTCGAGCTCAACCCTGGTCATGTTCAGGTTTTTAGGTAACCCTGGGTACACATAAATATAGGAATCCTTAGAAAAGTAGTTTTCTAATAGATACTCTTTGGTTTTAGGTAATCCGCGCTTTACAAGGCCGTAGAAGCTCAGGCCCACATGGTTAGCTGTGGTCGACTCTAGCAGGGTGCGGTTACTTGGAATCTCACATCCCAAATATACAATCCGCATTACAAGGTCTTTTCAAATACCAAAATGCGTCGTTCGCCCAATTCACTGCCAGCAACAGCTGTCCATAAGCGGCGGGTGTAATACTCTTCATTGGATGCATCTGTCCAAATATAGGCTTTCTCGTAGTTAAGTTCTTTTAATTTAACTAAAGCCATTTCCATTAAATAGTTGCCGATGCCCTGGCCCCTGAAGTCTTCAGCTACGTACAGGTTGCTTACCCAAGGTCCAAAAGACCAACTATCTATAGCAGGGTCAGACTCTATAGTTACAACCCCAGCTAATTCGTTATTTAATTTTGCAACGTAGGTGCGTGGAAGCCCCTCTTTATTTTTAGAATGTGACTCAAATTCAGATTGAAAGTCATCACTATCAAAGATGTCTGGGTATTGGCTACCCCAGTAAGCCTGGTTCCAACTAGCCACGATGTAGATAGTCTTTGGGTCGTCATGTAGCGGTTCAAATGTTAGTCTCATGATAATCGTTCATCCTCCTGATATTGGTCCTGTTGGCGCTCTAGTTCTGTGGTTATATCAGACCATGAGCGAACGCCTTTTCGACTATCTGGTCTAAACTCTTCTTTTGCATACGTAGGGTTAAGAAACACTAATGTTGTAATACCCTTTTCTAATAGTTTGCAAGTTAATTCTGGGTCGGATGTTATCACATACTCCACTGGGCCTTGGGACTTTACCCACTCTACCTGACGTAGTTTAGGAAATTCTCCAGGGGCAGGCACATCTGCAATATCAACCAAATCATCCATATTATTAATACGATGCTGACGTAGCCAGTGGTCGCTTTTTTCTTTATCTTCACACATGACTAGCACTCTGTTTTTTTCTTTTAATATCCTGTACAGAGCCATGCCATCAGCAATAGGAAATGCTTTGTCGTTGCGCAAAACACCTTCCATAAATAATAAAATTGCCACGATTAGTGCTCCTTATTAGTATTAACGTTTATTACTTAATGCACGTCTAATTAGCGTATCGGCAGTTGGCAGTTGTTGTCCATAGGTTTGTTCTTCAAATTGCTGTTTAGTCATAGTAGCAATCTCTTTCAATTGCTTTAGTGCCTGCACAGTACCAGATGCCTTGCCTGCTTGCCAACGGTAGTTATGAGCATCTGCATAGCCTTGTCCACTAGGGCTAAATGCGTATTTTCTACCTTGATGTATATCTTCAAATAAAGACGAACCTTGTTCTACCGCTAGTTTTAATGCGGCTTCAGCATTACGACGTGCCGTATCTGTACTGGCTGCTCCAATATCACTTAACGCACGTGAGTATCGTGAAAGTATTTCTAACGCCATTGATTTGTCGGAATCTACTTTTCTATCCCACTGCTTGTTGGATGGCGCACCCTTAAGTTCTGGCTGTACGGTCCAATCATCGTTTGTTAAAGAGTAAGCAGCGTACGGTTTGATATTGCGAATGTCTGACTGAACATTAACATAGAACGTAAGCTCAAAGGAATCTAAGAAGTTGTTAGTTGTTGGGTGTAGCTCTTGGAAAGTCTCATTGAATAGCTGTGATATTTGTTTATCACTTAACGCTTTGTATTCTGAATTAGATTGACGAAACTGTAAATAATTTACGCCAATCAGGCAGTCTAAGTCAGCTGGTTTACGAGCTGCAGACCACTGATAGGACACAGCAGAGCCCGCTAACCAAATGTGGATATAGGCCTCTGGGCTATTAAAATGGTTTTTAAGGTGCTCAAGAAGGATGCGAAACACCATAGAACGTACCGATGGAATCAACTTGCCATCGCGGAATAATCTAGGGTCTAATCCCGCCCCTGGCTTTGTGAAGTAGGAAGTTTCAGATGGCTCTACGGATATAGGTCGCGCTTGCGCAACAAGGGCATCGTAGAAGTTCATCTACGTATTATAGTTCTTTTTCCTTCTTTTCCTTGTACATAACGTCGGTTTCAAACTCAAATTTACGATGCTTCTCTGGTGCATCCATGCGAACAGGGTTCATATACCCACATTGTTGATGCGCACTAACGAATTGTTGGGCCCACATGATAATGAGCGACTCGTTAGCGGCATCAGAAACGTCCGCTTGAAAACTTGCTACACAATTACATGTCATCTCGATGAACGCCATGATTGCCGCCTATCCCTAGTATGTAGTTACAGTATAGCCTGAGTTACAGCCAACTGTAAGGGTTACTTAGGCTGGTTATCCTGGGAAGCAAGCACGTCTTTGACCATAAGAAGCACTTGGTGGGCAATATCGGTGTTATTCATGCTATCGGTAATGTCTCTACACCCATGCTTGATGTCTTCCATCTCGGCTGGGCGCTCAATATTAGGTCGAAGGTTAAGGTTAGCGGTGGCATACCACCCAGCGTTGTTAGGGCGCTTGATGACTAGAAAGGCTGTTGTACCCTCTTCTGGGTTACCCAATACCTGCTCTGGAGTAAGTTCGATGTTGATATCTTCTGCGTCGATAATCTCTTCGTGGTTTGACATTAGTTGTATAGCCCTCTCGATTGGTATGCTCGCTTTTGGTTGTACATCTTAACAGGGCAGAAGTCACATAGGTGAATCTTTGTATTAGTGGCTGCTAGACCTGCTTCTTTACGTTCTTTATTAGTATCTGGTTTCAGTTCCTTGCGGTCTGATTTGTAGTCTGGGCACTGACCTGTAGGGCGGTTGTGGATTGAGTAGCAACTCATAGCATCCGCTGAGTAGGTGTCTTTGACGTTGTAAAAGTTAGTTCCCAAGATGTCTAGTCCTTTAGACCCGCCACCTAAAATCTGCTCTTTAATCTGATTTAAAATCTGTTCTTTAAGTGGAGCGTTACCCATCCATGCAACAGTAAGGCAGTCTGTTAAAACACCAAAGTGACCTGCTTGTTGACAGGTTCCAATAAACTGCTCAATAAAAGGATTATCGGATTGGTCATATCGACCCTCACCCAATGCCTTACCAGTCTTGGTGTATGGAATTTCTTGGATAGTCTTACACTGCTTACATACAAGCAGGTTCATTCTATCTGGCTCTAGTTCGTCAATGATGTTACCCATGACGGTAGCCTACCACACTAGATTAGTCTTCTGCTAGCCGTTCTTTACGTAATCTGGCTCTTTCGGCTTTATCCGCTGCCTCTGCGTCCGCCTTCTTTTTCTTCTCCATCTCAATGGATTCTGGAGTAATGCGGGCGTTACCACCAACAAATAGGGATGCAATCTCTGACTTAGGGTCTGACCCAATGTTATTTGCAACCGCTTTGATAGGGCTTACAGGTTTGGTAGGGCGTGGGGCTGCTGGGCGTACCCCAGGCTTTGTTGAATCTTTTTCTGATTTACGTGGCGCAGGAGCCACCGCAGTTGACGGCTTTGGAGTCAATCCGCTGTAGGACTTTTCTCCACCACCAGTTTCTGCTGCTACTTCAAACTTTTTAGAGTTTTTTTCATTGTAAGCAACGGCTCTAGGCAGGGATACTGCTCCGCCTTGATGAAAAGTTAAATCGCCAATATCACCGTTATCATAAAGATGGTTAAGTAAATCTTTATGAAAAGGGTTTTTCATATCAAGCTTAAGACCTTTATGCCCTGAGACATCATCAGGTGTGCTTGTGCGAGGTTTAATAGTTCTTGACAATTTCTTTGTTTCGTCGCTAAATTGACGACCGCCTACAGTCTGTGGCTGTGGCAAGGATAATACAGACTCACGCAAGTTCTCGCGCTTTTCCGCATTAGCGGTAATCTTGCCAATATCTTTTAATCCCATTACTTGCCTTTTGCTGGGTCTGTATTAATCTTAATTGCAGGCTGTTTATTCATCCCTACAAATGTGGAATTCATCTCCTGTTGTGCATACTTTCCACTTTTAAGGTCATCTGTATGCTCTGTTGAAGCAGCGTTGTACGCCTTCTGACGAGCCTCAGATGTAGTATCTCCAGTTGCCTTCTTTACTGAACGTCCCATATTGGCAGTAACTTCAGGCTTACCATCATTTAACCATTTGTTTAAGCTAGCTTGACCGCTACCTAAAGAAGGTGTCAAAGAAAACTGACTTCCTTTAAAACTTGGGGAAGTCATAGTACCGTTGTGTGAAAGGTTTCTGAGCACATTCACATTACTTTTAGGTGTTTGGTATACGCGGTTAGCGTCACCCTCTCTGCGTTTCGCAGCCATTAGTTACCTGCTGGGTTTACTTTGCTTGGCTCTTCTGAGTTAATGAAGCCATAGTTCATGTATGGGTGTAGGCCAGCGCGGTTCTTTTGTGTAAGTTCATCACCCATTGCTGGGGCTACAGTTGTGTTTGGACGACGCTTACGGTACTTGCCGTCTGTTGCACCTTCATTGAGTTCAGCGTTCTGTGAACGTGAGATGTTAACTGTCATTGGGACATCCGTCCTTTCAATAGTTTTTGGGCCCGACGGCGATTGCATGTGGGGCAATTGCTTTGGTCCTTTAGCGATTGTACTGGGTTCATAGTAGAACCACAGCCTTTACAAGTCTTAGAACCGTTATAAATGGTGTTTTTAAGCTGTTGTTGAGTACTTAAAGCCACGTCTGTAGCCCCAGCCATGCCTTCGCCTGTGCTGTCTGTAAATAGCCCTGGGTCTTTACTCATTACCAATTACCTTCTGATTTAAGTCCTGCTTTTTTATGCGCTTTACGAGCGGTTTCTTCGCTTCTCTGCATGCCGCCAGACATAGTGCCTTCAGGTCTTAATTTATGGGTTTCATACCCTTGTGAATTCTTTTCTTTAGCCATAGCTGGATTAAGGTCATGTGCTTCTTCCATAGTAATTTTTCCATCAGCATATGCTGACTTTATATCTGCAATACCAGCAAACTGATTTCCATTATGGTTCATTAGATTGTGTTTCCTAACGTGTTGCGGCTAGTGCTCTGATTACCAGCAGGAGCTTGTGAGAAGTCTGATTCTACACGCTGAGCACTACGTGCACCAGGTAATCCAATGACATCTTCAATAGTTAATTCTTGGTCTGTATAACCATATCTATCTGGAAATAGGTTAATCTGAGGTAGATTAGGGCGTACCAAAGCTTGTAGTTCTGCACCGCTCATAGTCCATGTTGCCAAAGACTGATTAAGTAGGCGGTCTTGATTAGATTGGAATGGTCCTAGGTATTCCTGTGGAGGAAATGCCGCTTCCTCTGGAGTGTTAATTCCAGGGCGGTCTTTATCCCAGGGCTTATGACCATAGCGACCGTCTGCATATTTACCTGGCATGTTACTTCCACGCTGGTTTCATACGAGCCATCTGGTCTTGACGAGCCTGATTGATTTGCATAGGCGAATCGCTCTTAACTGTTGGGCCTGCTTTACCGTCATTAGGAAGGTGAGGAGCAGGAACTAACTTAGCAACTGGTGCATGGCGTGTTGAACGATACACATTGCCATCTAGTGCAGCTTTCATCTGACGACTAATACCTGCGTATGGTTCTAAACCTTCTGGGTAATAATAACTTTGCATATCAATACGTTCACCTTTGTGAACGCCACGCTGATATGAGCGTTGACCAATACGTACCTTGAGGCTATCTAATACATTTTCTGATTGACCGTTAGGACGACCGCGGTCATCACGACGTGTGCGGATAGTTCCTAAATAACCATCTGGATATTCTGCAGAAGGTTGACGACCAACACCCATACGCAAATGGTCAAGTTCACCACGTGCAACAGGAGTTCCACCTCCACCGTAATTGGTGTAGGTTCCTGACATGCCATTGGCACCTAGGTTCTGGGTGTTTTGATTAGGATTTGCCATACCACTATGGTAAGCGGTTTTCTCCCGCAAGTACTGCTAAATCACGGCGTGGGTCATAACCTTCGCCTACTACTAAAGAAACAATACCTGTTGGTGATTCTAGCCCGCTCTTATCACGGAACCAAGCACTTCCGCCATCCATGGCAGGCACTTGAATCCATAAACGTGGGCCAACTTGGTCAGCGCGGAAGTGGTGGAAGTGACCAGTTAACAAAACATCAGCTGAACCTACTGGTGTACGACCAGTTGCCTGTCCTGCAATCCACTTACCCATGTCTTTAGCTTGGTGACCGTGTGCCAAACCAATAATAGTTCCACCTAAATCTATCGCTAATGTAGCGTGGTCTGACTTAGGGTACATAAATTTAACATGTGACAACGCTGGGTTCTCTGCACACGCATCTTGCACAGCAGCTACAACCTCAATCTGCCATGAGTCAGTTGGGTCAATCATCATGATGCGATGTGGCTCATCGTGGTTTCCAGGAACAACTGGAACGATTAGCTCTTCACACAATGGTGCAAACGCCTTTACCCAAGCCATAAGTATGCGACGTCCAAGGCGCACCTGTTGTGTGACTCCAAGGTCACTACGACCAATCACCTTGCCGTGTTGTGAAGTAGTGCCTTCAATGCAGTCGCCAAGTTGTGGTAGTACAACTGTGCCAATCTTACGACCGAGCTTTAACAGCTCTTTATGACGTGCTACAGACTCTTCAATACCAAGCATGACTCGTGCAACAGTTGCCTCTGTTCCACCGCCTGCGTCCTTACCGTACTGCGTATCACCAATTGCATATATGGCATACAAGGGGCCAGTTGTTGCGTCTGTTTTTCCTGGCTTCCACTTGCTAATTTCTGCAACTAATGCGTCGTAATCTAAATCTTTACCGTTAACAAACTGGTCTGCTGGCTTTACGTTAACTCGTGCAGCCTCTAGCCACTCTCCGTCATAACGTTGCCAACGACTCTTACGAATACTTACTACAGTCCATACTGATGGGTCTAAATCAAAATCTTTAAACAGCTCAACCGCATCTGGGAGCTCTCCTGCTGTACGTGGTGTGGATACAAAAAATCCACCATCTGTACCAATGTCCATACGCGCCCTAAATTCTGGTGGCGTATTGGCTCTCTTTACTTCTTCTTCTGCGCCGTTTAGTTCGGCATTAATTAGTGCTTTAGTAATAGCATTTAATTTCGACATGTGCAATAACCTCTTAAGTGTGAGCGGAAGGCAGTTAATTTAAATGGCAATTCAGTTTCTTTGTTTAAATCTTTATATAATGATGCAACTACTACTTTATTGTTATTACGCAGTTCAATAAATGCATCTTGTTCTTCTTGAGGTAACTCGCTTATCCACTGACTTACAACGCATATAACGGGTTTTGTTGTTAAGTGCTTATTTAATACGTCTAGCACGAGCTCTCCTTGTCGTCATCGTGATTCAAACAATACCAGCCTAACACAGTATTTGGGTATGCACAATGAAAAACCCCCACCTAATTTAGGTGGGGGTCCTTGGTTGACAGCCTTATTTAATCTTGATTGTCTTTTCTTTCTTGCCTTCTGGAAGGATGCGCTGCAGCTCAATGGTCAAAAACCCATCGGCAAGCTTTGCCTCTCCCACAATTACGTCGTCCGCAACAGCAAACTTCTGTACGAAATTACGTGCTGCAATACCCTTATATGAGTATTCTGCAGTATCCTCGCCACGGTTGCCTTCGACTGTGATGATGTTTTCCTTGTAGGTAATAGTGACATCATCCTTCTTAAACCCAGCAATAGCAAGCTCAATCTCAGCTTTATCATCGGGTAGAGTCTTGATGTTGTATGGGGGATAGTTGGACTTAATACGGACGTCATCTAGGTTCTGCATGAACTCTAGGTGACGCTCAAACCCGAATGTCCACGGGTCTAGCATATTGTGTAGCGCCTTAAATGGGTCTGTAATTGTTAGCGCGGTAGTGTGTGGTACTTGCTTTGGTAGATTCCATTCATGCTTTGGATATCCACCCATTGGGTAGCCTGAAGCCATAATATATCTCCTTAGACGATATAACTTTTTGTGACCCTCCTAGTGAGCGGTCAGCAATAGTATACAACAATCTAATTTAGAATATATTCCCTTAATTCTTTTATATGCAAGAAAAGGTACATTTACTTGCAAATGAAATGCCAAAGGCCCCTAGTTACAGGGGCCTTTGCGCTATTTAGTTGTAACTACCCAGCCATTCCATCTTTGAAGTTAGGCGCTGAGCGTTTTACCGCTGAAGAAAGGATACGTCCATTGCTCTGTGTAGAGCTAGCTTCTGGAGCTGTGGACTTTTGGAACTTAACACGGATACCGTATCGTGCTCCACCTGTAGCAGTAATCTTAGTACGTGACGGCTTTGCCTGTGTGTATGGGTCTGTTCCACCCTTAGCATTACCAGTCTTCTTCACAAGTGTTCCCTTTACAGGCTTAGCAACTTGTGGCTTTGAACCTGCAGCGTTTGATGGTTCCGCAGATGTCGGAGCAATCGGTGCTGAGTTCTTTGTTGAATCTTTTGTCATTTGTTTTCCTTTGGCCTAGGATTACCTAACAGAGTAGGCTATTAAATGGGGAAATACAGTCTTAAGTCGCCTTGACATCAAAAATAATGGCAGAAATCTGCCCGTCATGGCTTTCAATACTGGTAAAACCTGGGATGCAAGTTAGGTCTAAACCGCGTGGGGCTGTGTAGCCACGTGCGATAGCGATAGCCTTTACTGCTTGATTGATAGCACCTGCTCCAACTGCACGGATTTTACAAGTGCGAGTTTCGTAGATGCTATGGGCGATGGCAGATGCCACGGCCTGGGGATTACTGCCCGCGCTTACACGCAGGATGTGTTCTTCTTGTGGTTGTTGCTCGGTCATGTGTACCTCGGTTTACGTATAGTGGAGCCCCGTAGGTACAATTATGAAGGCTATATTAAATTAGGTCTGTCTAAAGGTGTGGGTGCCTTGGCATAACTGCCACAAATTGAGCATTCCATATCCAACAGGTATTGGGATATTTCGTAGTCCTGGAAGCTAGCCTTGATGTTCCATAGGCTGGAGTCACAGTTAGGGCACTCATGGCAAACCACGTGCTCATAGGCCATAGTCCCTGTAAAATCGGGCTTTAGCTCTCTAATATTCCTAGCCATGTTTGCAATTAATAAAGTCGTTAGATATACGGTATGCAATATCCATATATACAGAAGCATTGGTAAACAGGTCTGTAGGGTGGTGCAAAGCCTCGTTATCTCTAAGACCCCAGTTTTCCCGCAGGTACTCTGTAAGTCCTGGGGTTAATTGAGCCATAAATTCATCAACGGTCATCCAGCCGTCTTCTCGTAGTTCTTTATCTTTATGCTTCGACATTATCGGATTCCCAATCAATCCACTCAAAGATTAGGTCATTAATATCAATAGTTCCTTCAAAACCTACTTCGTGAAGGTGCTCAATAAAGTCATCATCAGCTACTAGGATTGGTAACTCAAGTCCCATATCTTTCATTCCTGGGTATTCACGCATCCCACTTCTCCTTCCACTCTTCAATGAGCTTACGATTCTTCTCAATCTCTTCTTCTACCTGTGCAATCTCTTCTGGGCTCATCTTATCTTTATTGGCCTCAAAGAACTCAAGCCCTACATTGAAGTTAGATTCAAATACTGCTAGTTGTACTTGGCGACGCTCTTTAATAAAAGCGTCGCGTTCTGCAGCACGGCGAGCGCGTTTTTCCTGTGTCTTACTCATCCTTGACCTCCCCAGCCTCCGCCTTTAAATTGAACAGCAGGTGGTGTGTAGTTTTTTACCATAAATTCTCCGCACCCTTCACATGTAGGGCGTTGCACAGAGTCAAATGCAAAGTGCATCTCTACAGTGCGGTCACACTTCATACATGAAAAATCGTACATAGGCATTTAAATCTCCCTATAGTCTGGACTTTGTACCTGTTGGTAAATAGCCTTTTCATATGCAAGCGTACCATCCCCTGAGCATAGCCTTGCAAGTCCATATGCATCACAGGCGTTATCGTCAGTAAATGTTGGCCCCCACTTTTTGTAGGTATGCAAAATCATCTGGTTCTTCTGTCCCGTGCCTGCACCTGTTACATATTTCTTTAGCGTAGTTGGTGGAATTATCAATGGGTACTTGTCAATATCTGCCAACTCCATCTTAACTAGGCCACCAAGCTCACCTAGATGGAATACCTTGCCTTTAGCCCCCATCGCGTAGCCTTCCATGGCTACATCGATAATCTCTACCCTAGATAACCAGTCACGTATAAAAGCACGTATATCTAACATACGTGGCATACCTTTATTATTGGATTTATAAACCTCTGCGTAGTACTTATCGTCTTTATACGCACACATAGCAAACCCTGTAAAGGATTGGTCTATACCTAAATAAACTGGGCTACTGTCAGTGAGGTCGAGGCCTCCTTCAGTTTTTTTAAGGGACATATCTGTTAAACGAACCACTGCGAGCGTTTGAGGTACGACGTGTCAACTCACGGCTAGTGAGGGAGTAGTAGCGCTCTAAGTTCTCTAGGTGGGTCTCTAACAGCTTACGATAGGCGTAGGCAAAGTCCTTAGCCTTGGCTAGTTCAACTACCTCAGGCTCTGTTACAACGGCTGCCTTGAGCATCACAGACTTCTCTGTGCTCTTGCCCGTTGTCTTACCTAGTAAACCTTTGGCTACAGTCATGTCATATGCACTGTCAGCTTCAGCCTCTGCGAGGGTAGCGCAGGCTACCTGTGTACGAATGAAGTTTAGGTTCTCCATGTACTTGCTAGCCATAATCATTAGCTGCTGTTCATCAATAGCTGTGATGTCTTCTGGAAAATCAGGAAGCTCCAGCTTCATAGAGCGCTTGATAGGAAGACCTTGGTTTTCCAATACCTTTAGCACTTCTTCGCTAATACCTGTTGCTACTAAATCAGTCATTGTATCCTCCGCATCTTGAACACTGTCCCCAGGCATCAATATTACATGTTGGTGGCGTGTCATTTTTAACTGCTTCTACAATCATAGCAGCAGCCTCGAACAGTGGCGCAATAGCAAAATCAGACTTAGGTACTACAAATTCTTTAGCTGATTGGTCTGCTTTGTTTTCATAAATAAGCACAGCTTCCTGTGGTACATCTGGATACCCAATTAGCTCTGCCAACTTCATATAAATCTGTACTTGATTAACGTGCTTTTCAAATGGCGCTTTAATATCAGGCCATACCTTAGTCATGTCTCCGCCATGCTGAGCCATTAACTGTGGTGCTTCCCAGCGAATAGTGCCAGCACCAATAGACTTAATCTCTAACATAAGTGGATTACCTAGATTAACTAGCCAACCATCTGAGTGTCCTGAAATGCGTAGTGGCTCATAAAACAATGGAACTTCACGATACTCCAACGGACCATCATGACAATCAGACCCGCCCCAGAATTCTTCTTCACACTCAATGCAATACCACTTGCCATATAGGGTTCCCATTTCCTGAAACCACTTCTGCCACTTAGCATGGATAGCATGCCCTTCAGCAAACACGGAGTGTGTCTGTAACCTCATAACACGGTTGCTTATTGGTGCATGACCCTTTAAATGGAAGTAAGAAGCACGGTAGCACCACTCATCACTGACCATATCGGAGGGGTGTAGAACGTCTGTTCTACGGCTCATATCACGGGGCTTAGAGATTAGATGACGCTCTACAGAACCTATTACTCTGCTGTTCTTTTTAGCCACGTCGACGAATGCTTTCAGGGAGCCAGTAATTTGCTGGGGCTTGTTTGCTTTCATTGCAACAACCTATCACAACTTCTCCTCTGATACCCATTCTTTAAATGTTTTTCCTTCTTTATTTGCTTTGCGCTTTAATGCGTTGCGTTCACGGTGTGACATTCCACCCCAGATACCATGCTGCTCATCCATGCTATCTGCGTACAAAAGACACTGCTTACGAACAGGGCACTCTGGCAACCCATCTTTTCCATAGCACGTAGCTTTAGAAATGGTTGCTATCTTTTTATATTTTGCTTTGTCTCTTGGTGGAAACCAAAGCTCGGTATCCATGCCACGGCACTTAGCGTTATGACGCCATCCTTCTACGTGCCCGATGTCTTCGTACAATTACACTCCTGGAGGTAGTGGCGCAGCTCCAGGAAATCGTCTTCGGTTAACATTACGTAGTTCTCACCATCAAGGTGAAAGCCGAGGACAGGCATCCGACTCTCAACGATTGCTTCGTTGACAATCTTTTTTAGAACCGCAGCCTTAATGGTTACGGAGGTTTTGCCAGTCCACTTATGCTCTACGAGCAAATCGTCAGACCGAACATCGCCTTTACGACTCCAAAAGGCACCGCTTCCAGCTGAACGCTGTCCACCAATTGCCTTTGCAAGTCGGTCCTCGTGCTTCTTAGACTCTTTCTGTCCTTTAGTCCTCATCGGATGCTACAAACTTAGACCCTGCTTTAATAGAGTCCAGCACGTCGCGTTCTAAAGTTTCTTTAAGGTCTAACTCTTCCCGTATGGAGGCAAGCATAGCATCCTGTCCCATCCACTGTCGAGTCTCGCCTTGGAAGTCGTAGCGGTAGTAAGCACCTGCTCTGGTAATAACCTTGTTAAGGATACCCATAGCCATAATCTCTTTACCAAAGTCAATCTCTCCAGCAGGGATTTCTCCACCGTCTGCAAAGTAGAAATCAAAGACAGCAACCTGTGATGGTGGGGCTGACTTGTTCTTGATAACTCTAGCCTTAATACTCTGTCCTACACGGCGCTTATCCTGCCCAGTACCAACCTCAATCCACTCATCACGACGTACTTCCATGCGAGTAAAGAAAGCGTAGTCCTTGCCTAGGCCACCTGGGGTAGTGCGAGGGTCGCCATACATAACACCAATCTTTGAACGCCACTGGTTGATTAGGATGCCAATGAACGGGCGCTCAGCCTCAATGAGGGAGCGCTTAGATGCCTTACCTACCTTGCGGAAGAACTTGTTAGTAAGAAGCGCTGAGCGTCCTACAGTAGATTCCTCCATCTCCTTATCGTCTTCTGCTGAAGGGACCAAGGCAGGTAGCGAATCAATAACAATACAATCGACCGCTTTAGACCCAGTAATCTCGATGACTGTTTCATAAGCTTCCTCCATGATGTTAGTAGAAACTACATATAGACGGGATACATCTACACCGCAAAGCTCTGCATACTCTGGAACCCACTGCTCTGCTGCAATCCATACCGCAGTAAAGTTAGGGTCCTTCTTTTGATTAGCAGCAATAGTCTTCAATGCAATAGCGGTCTTGCCGTTGCTCGCTTCACCGATAATCTCATGCCACTGATTGGTAGGCCACCCACCACCTAGGGCTACATCTAATGACACTGAGCCAGTAGTCAAACGACCAATGCCTTCGGTAATCTCTGAACCGATAACGATGGTGTCAGAGCCGTACTTCTTATTAATCTTTGTTATTAGTTTAGTTAGTTCGGCATTCATTAAATGTGTCCAATGATTGTAGTTGGGTTAAATCCACCAGATGAAACTTGCTTTGCTGCTTGAGTAGGTCCTCCACCTTGATTACCTACAACACCTTTACCCATACCCGAACCACTTTGAGTAATTGGATATCCGCAATCGTAGCATCGCTTACGTGATTCAGGTGTTGCGCCACCATAGTTACCACTGCCACACCCTGGGCAACGCTCTGCTTGCGGTGTTGCTTGCTGTGTAGGCGGATACTGTGGCTGTGAAGGCTGAATGTATGTAGCAGGCTGTGGAGCTACATACTGTGGTGTTGGGGCTGCTTGCTGTGGTGCTTGTGTGCCTAACTTATTTGCCCACCAATTACTGCTCATCTAGTACTCGATTCTCCCACTCGGTCTTCTGTATATCGCCTGGCTCAATTAAACCTATTTCCATAGCCGAAGCGAAGGCTCCCATGATAGCGGATAAGCTGACAACTTTATACAACACCCGCATAGTGTCTAATTCACGCTCAATTTCGTCGGCATTGTTAGGGTTGTCTTTAGTAATCTCATCTACCTGTACACCAGTAATAACGTCTGCTGCAATGTCAGCCATGGCATTTAAATAAGGAAGTAAGTAGGCGATGTTATCCATACGCTCATCAGAGTCTTCACGCTCTTTCTCGTCACCTTCTTCACTAGCCCTATTAAGGCCCATGATTTCTACAACCTCGTTAGGTTCTCCTAACTCTGTGTCATAGATATACCAACGAAGGATGGTGCTAAGAGGAATGTCCCTAGTAAATATCTGAAAGTCTTCTTCTCTTTTTTTAAAGCGGTCAAAGAAACTCACTTGGCTTCTCCCCACCGTTGTACGACCTTAACGTCTGCAATCAACGGTACGTCTAGCATATTGATTCCTTCCATCGCTTCTCTAATTGCTTCCTTTGTTTCATCAACTAGATGGTCAGGTGTAATGGTGACCAATTCATCGTGGACTGTCAATAGGATGTGTGATTCTTTTGGAATCATCTGGTGTGCCCTAATCATAGCAAGCTTCATGATGTCAGCAGCAGAGCCTTGGATGCGTGTATTAAACGCCTGGCGCTCAGCGCTACCCCTCTCCCCAAAGTTCTTAGAGTTAATCTCAGGGATGTAGCGCTTACGACCCATGATAGTGGTGACGTAGTTCTTGACCTTAGTAGCGCCAATAACTTTAACCCTGTACCGATTAATGTTGGCAAACTTAACAGCAAAGTCACTGAGCAGGTTCTTAGCCTCTGTAATAGAACACCCAATAGAACGAGCAATCTTGTCTGGACCTACACCATACGCCATAGCAAGCACCAAAGTCTTACCACCCTGACGATTAACACCCATTACATCACCAACGGTTGTATAGATATCACTACCTTCTCTATAGTTTTTTAACATAATAGGGTCCTGAGACATCGACGCAATGATTCGTGGCTCAATCTGTGAGTAGTCAGCAACTACTAACTTGTAGCCTTCTGGAGCGTAGAAGAGGTTTCGAATAGCTTTTCCGTGAGCTGTGGCTGGATTTGGTACGTTCTGTAAGTTTGGGTTACGGCTAGAGAAACGACCAGTCTCTGCGCCATGTTGGATGAAGTCGCAGTGTAAACGACCTTTGACGAGGAGACTGTCTTTGACTTCAATCTTAGATTTTCCACCTGTGGTTCTGACAACTTCGCCTCCTAGATATGGGATTACGTAGGTGCTTAACAACTTGTTAAGGTCTGCGTACTCCAGCAATGCTTTTACTAATGGGTCCTTCTCACGGTATGGCTCAAGCGCCTCTGCTGATACAGAGTAGTCAGATACTTCTAACTCTCTACCTTCCATGTCCTTCTTAATACCTTTGCCTGTAAGAACCTTAGGCTTTAATCCGCGACCGCCCATGTCCTTAGATGTGTACAGCAACTCTTGCTTCTCTGGATTAGAGTTAAGATTAAACACACGACCAGCTACTGAGTAGATGGTCTCTCTTGTTGCCTCAATGTCTTTTTCTAACTGCTGATGTAAATCACCTAGCGCGTTCTCATCAATAGGTGCTCCTGCCAACTTCATATGGCAAAGGACTTCTAGCACGTCCATCTCTAGCTTCATGATGTTGTCTACATCTGCAGCATTAATCTTTTCTTTTACTACCTTCCATAGAGCAAAGGTGTACTTAGCATCTAGATACGCGTACTTAGCAACAATATCAAAAGCATGTATCTCTACCTGTGCTCCAACACCCTTAGTCATCTTGTACCCAAGCTCACGCTCTAAGCAATCATCTAAACCACACTTGTTCTTATTGCGGTTGTCGTAGATAAACGAGCCAACCATGGTGTCAAAATAAGGACCTGATGGAATACGACCACCTAAGTACTTTGCTACAGATGTAAGGTCAAAGACTAAGTTGTGACCTATAGTTAAAATCTCTTCGTTAAAAAACAACGGCTCTAAAGCTTTAAATACCTCTGTTGGGTATAGCTGTTGTGGGGCTGGACCAAAGACCTGCGTGGCTTTCTTATCGTCAGCCGAGTAATCCGCTTCTCGTACTTCTAAACCTTTGTCTTTGCGCTTTTGCCCTTGTCCTGTAAGCGGACGTATAGTTTCAATAAACTCACCATTGGGATGTCCCATTGGGATTACATCTCCACGACCATGTGTAGCAAAGCTTAACCACAGCACTTCATTAACTACTGTGACTCCACGGCGTGGGCCTACTGTTTCGCAGTCATACGCATACGCGTCCTGCTTAAGATAGTAAGCCACCATCTCATCTAACTGTTCTTTAGTCGTAATAATGTTCATAGGTTCCTTAAATAGAAGAAGGCTGGGGGTCTTAGCACGTGTTGCCCCCAGCCTACTACTAGAAATTAGAGAAGGGAGTTGGCAATTTCTTCAAGCTCTTCCCAAGTGTGCTCCTTAATTACAGAGCGCTCGAAAGGCTTGATAGCTGCTACGCCATCTTCTGCCATCTTCTCATCAATGCCCCAGTCTTCTAGGAGGTCGCGTGGCTTGATTGAGTTAAGGTTGTAAACAGTCTGTTGCATCTTGCCTGTACGGCTGATTGCCCAGTAGTTCTTGGTCAATGGACCTTGTGGTGAAAACTCTGCAGAGTGAAGTGTCTTATACAAACGTGGGCTTGCAATTAGCATCTGACGTTGTACACCTGAGGGTGTAATAACGGCAATTGTAAATGCTCGCTTGTCTTCAGGCTTGCTGCCAAGCTTTGTGCACAATGGGTCGTTAGCCCCAAGAGAAACGTATGAACGCTTACCAACAGTTTTTTGCTGTAGGAAGTGTTGCTTGTAAATTGCAAAAGGACCGTTTTGGTCGATGAACTTAATTACTGTGAACTCACCATCAGTGAACTTAAACTCTGTTGGAAAGTCACCTGAAGAAGTTGAGAGCTTATCTGCTGCATCCCAACCTGATTGTACTGCTGAAGATGTTGCTTGCTCTGGACGACCCTCGACAACTGCGTCGATTGTAAAGTCATCAGTAGCAGGCATGTATTCATCTGTTCTATTGATAGCCATTTGTTTCCTTTGTTTTAGTGGTTTTTATTTAGTTTCTTCTGCGCGGATGTTACTCCACGCCTCTGCAATTGCATCAGTCAATTGCTGGTTGGGCCACTTTATCCTAGTTTTATCTAGGGCGCCAGCCTTTCCAAACAACGTAACTGCTGCGTCAATCTGGGACCGTGAGTATAACCTACGGCCTTTGATTTCCTTTCCCGTGGCATCTTTCTTATCACCTAAGCGATAAGAGGGAGCAGGTAGATAACCCTCTTTCATCCAGTAACGGATAGTAACAAGTGGGCGACCTAACGCTACCGCTAACGCACCAATGGTGTAGAACTCCATGTCCCTACCATTAGGTAACGTCTTCTTAATTGGATTGATTGTCCAATCAGAATCTTTTTTATTTACCTTCTCTTCTTTTACGCGACGCTTGCGCTTACTGTTTGGATAGTACTCATCCAAATCAGATAAGAAGTTGTCAATCTTATCGGTCATTTACTTCCCTACGATGAACGCGTAACTTACCTTAGATGGGAACATAGTATCAATGTCTTCTTCTGACAAGTGACCGTTATAAAACGCAGCCATGATTGCTGATTCATCAAGGGTGGGAATCATTTTAATACAGGTATCTTTAATACCTTTTTTGTTAAGAATAATTTCTGCAGCAGCAAGGTCTAGGTTTTTAGATACACGACGTTGCTTCATTATCTGCTGGTCTTCATTGTAGTTAAGAACAATGTGACCTTTTTCGTCTTCTACACCAAACTCATCAATAGTTTCAGTGAGGCGCTTTTTAATAATTGTCTGACGTTCTGTCAGTTGTGTAATCTGGTCTTTGAGAACTGTAAACTGTTTTACATCTTCTACTACGGCATCTTGATTCATAAGTTTCCTAACGTTTAGGTTGTTAGGACAGAACTTAATGGATGCCTAGAAGGCTGTCAAGTTATTTAGCACCCTTAGCGCGATGTCCTCTAAAACCTGTTTTCTTTTTATTCATAGAGCCTGGCTTCTTGTAGCCAGCTCCGTTAGGAGTAGCTGCCTGGCGTTGTTCTAAAGCCTTAGCAATCTTATCGTGGTGTTTTCCCATTTGATTAGTCTTCTTTAATATAGGTTTCTAAAGCATCAATGATAATGCTGGTAACCGTAATCTTTTCAGCTGCAGCTTTCTTCTGGACAGCAGTCCATAGCTGGTCTGATACGCGGATGGTACGCGTCGGAGTCTTAGGTGCGTTAGGCATTGTATAAGTGTACACACCCAACAATAGGTGTTGGGTGTAAACGCTCCCCACCAAGGACTCGAACCTCGATTAACGGCGCCAGAAGCCGCAGTCTTGCCATTAGACGAATGGGGAATGGAGCGGTTGACGAGGCTCGAACTCGCGACCTGCACCTTGGCAAGGTGCCGCTCTACCAACTGAGCTACAACCGCATTGCTGCCCCACCTGGACTCGAACCAGGGACACTCGCATTAACAGTGCGATGCTCTGCCAACTGAGCTATGGGGCACTAGACGTTAGATGACTGAAGGAAGGACTTTAGGCTTCCTACAGACATTGACACCTTAGTTTCATCATCATCTACTCCTTCGCCATCAATAATAGCGTTAGCAATAGAACTCTTTTGTTGTAGGGCTTCCCATTGACGTTCTTCAATGGACCCTGCGATAACTATATCTTGAATTACGATAGAGGGCCAAGTTGATGAGGCTCTCTTAATACGTCCGTTACGCTGTGTGGCGGTACCTGATGACCACGGTAGGTCATAGTTAATCAGCATGTTAGCTGCAGGTAGGTCTACACCATAACCGCCAGCATCGGAAGAAATAAGAACACGAACAGTAGGGTCGCTATTAAAAGCAACTTTGTTATCTTCTTTAGTTTTAGCATCTAGTTTCCCTGAGTATAGTCGGCACTGCTCTGGCCCTAGAGCCTCGGCAATCTTGTCAAGCATGTCTACGTAGGTAGCAAATATGACTACTTTGTTTTCCTGATTCTGGTCCAAGAAGTCCTTAACATACTGAGTAAGATAGTCAAGCTTAGGCGAGTTACCAACACTATCAAGAAGACCCCCATCAACCAGTTCAGTGACATAAGCAGAACCCTCTCCTGACATTAGTTTAAACTTTGCAGCGCTACTCTTTAATAACTCTGGGTGTGAGCAGAGCATTTTTAATGCTCCAATCTTAGACATAATTTTTCCACGCATCTCATCCTGTGGCCCACCACGTGTGGACTCCATGCCGTAGTGCGCCATTACGTTGAAGTTAGAACCAAACAAGTCTTGAGCTTCATCAAGGTCCGCTAACAAATCTTGTGAGATGCGTGTGTATAACTTTGAGCATGCTCTATCAAAGACAATTTTTATAGGGTCTTTATGGATGGTGTCAGGTAGATAAGGCGACACATCTGGGTCTTTCTGCGCCTTACGTACGCAGACTTCCTTCATCCTTGTGTGTAGGGTAGAAAGGTTGCGGTAATACTGAGGTGCTCCCCAAGAGTTTCTTACAATAAAAGCAGCGTCAAAGATGTCAAACCGACCAAGTACGCTGGCGTCAACAAATTGCATAATGCTGTACAACTCTTCAGGCTTACCATTTTCAATCGGAGTACCAGTGAGTGCATATCTATATTTAGCATTGATTAGCTTCTTTACTGCTCGGGAACGTTTGGACTTGAAAGACTTAATAGCTGTGGCTTCGTCAAGGACAACGAATCCTCGTGGTAGGTCCTTGATGGTATCCCAGTCGTTAACAACTTGCTCGTAGTTAAGAATGATGTAATCAACCCCTGAATTCCTCCAGTCCATAGCTTCTGCGTATTGGGCTGCCCGCTTCTTTGGCGTTCCATCAATGACCAAAGCTTTAGAAGTTCCATCGGTAAATTTCTCAATCTGATTAGCCCACTGGTATTTTAATGAGGATAAGCAGATTATAAGACCTGGCTCTGTAACTTTGTTCTCATCCATCAAACGTTCTAAGGCTGCAATAGTAATAACTGTTTTGCCCAGACCTAGGTCATAGGCAACAAGAACCTTATGGCGTTCGACCATGCGGTCTACAGCTTCGGGCTGGTATGGGAGAAGAGTCCCTTTAAAAGTCATCTGAGTACTCTAACTCACGAGCGCTAGTTTTTCCAGAACGGGGTGGGCAACCGCCATTGTTATGGACGTTATAAAATCCTCGTTTAGACCCCTCAGGCATATTTGAATGTAAGTCTTCGTTCCATCTATAAAATATTTTGCCAAGCTTATTACAATGACCGCATTGAGTAACCAGGTAGTCTCCTAGAAAACGCTCACCTTTGTCTGTCTCCCAGTTAATATTACGTTTAGCCCACACCCAACAATGCTTACAATACTGATTGTGATGATGCTTGGTGTAGCTGTTGCGAGGGTTATCCCACACTATACATCCGCCCTGTCATCTCGACGCCAATGGATAAAGGATTTAATATAAACAGCAGCATAGGCTATAGCTGAAAATATAAAACCGTACTGCTTAGTAATCAAAGCATACGTAATCCACAAGATTTCATTAAAGCATAGAACAATCCAACCCCATATAGTCTTACGACCTACAAAGTAAATACCTGCTACGCCGATAACAGCTAACAGCCACGACCAATACTGCATCATGCGTATGCTCTCATCCTAGTTTGTATAAGAACTTTGAGGTCATCAAGGGTTCCATTGTTAAGAAATATCTGGTCAACCTTTTCCCCATCCATAGCAGTCTCTGATGCATGGGTGTTTACTGGATTAATTCCAGTGCGCTTTATGCGCCAAATTTGTGAGCCGTCATACTTTCTAATGGCCTTAGCTTCATTAGGGTATCTAACGTCTGTTATAACAAAGTTGCCTTCAAAATGAACTTGACGTAACGCCTGTTGTACCCAAAACATATCTCCAAAAGTTTTGCGAGCGCCAACACCTAGGGTCTGCAACAAAGTACGAACTTCAGGGAACGCGGTCTTTGCTACCTCCCAGCCATACCCGTCAACAACACCTTGAAGCCTATAGCCTCCGTCTTTAACTGTAGGGTTCATTTCATAAAGAAGTTTACGAATAGGGTCAGCAAAAGCAACTCGTTGATACCCATAGTTTTCTACAAGGATGTTGGCGATTGAGTCTTTGCCAGACTGTGCATATCCAGTTAGTCCAATAATCATTTCAACTCCTCAGCATGTAGGTGGCGTTCTCAAGTCCCCAGACTATCTCAGCTTGGGACATTCCGCCAACGTCTTTCATTTCTGTCTGAGAGTAGTTAAAGAACCAGCACTCAAGACCAACCTCTTTAGCACGACGCAGTAGGTCACGAGTAGCCTCGTTACCAGCCTTATCATTGTCCATAGCAAAAATTACACGCTGTCCACCGCGAATTAAATTAAACTGAGCATCAGAGACTATGCATCCGTATACCGCCACACCGCCTGTAAAGCCCACAGAAGCTAGACGAATAACATCTAGGGGAGACTCAACAACAATCATGTCTCCGCCCTCGTAGAGGTCGTAGCCAAAGAGTGCGTCGCCCTTCTTTACACGCGTAGTGTTTTTAAAGATGCGACGTTCGTGGCCTTTCTCTTGCCATCCCATAAGCTTATTAGTTAGCGGGTCTCTAATAGGAATAATCCAAGACTTGTCATTGGAGTTCCAACGTACGCCGTACTTCCAAACTAGGTCTGGTAATAAACCCCTACTTAAACATGTAGCTCCAGGCACTCCTTTAAACGCACTAAGCATAGACTCGTGGATGATAACTGGCTCTTCTTGCTTTT
>Ga0208810_1000026_pt1 | contig 37860 bp, 39 predicted proteins | sample Colrivmet1560A02_FD_187679 | JGI IMG/M metagenome (GOLD analysis project Ga0208810, IMG submission 187679) | Estuarine microbial communities from the Columbia River estuary - metaG 1560A-02 (SPAdes) (version 2) | ecosystem: Environmental > Aquatic > Marine > Intertidal zone > Estuary | place... | reverse complement strand
AACCCCGACTTGTTGTGGGGAATCACCCGCGTTCTTGCTCGCCGCTTGCGTGCCATGGACGAAGCACTTGCCGACAGCGTTTTTCTCGATGTCACTGGCCGCACAGCAAAGCGATTGCTTGAACTCTCTGAAGGTAAAGACGAGTTTGTACTTCCCGTTACTCAAGAAGAACTTGCCGGCATGGTGGGTGCGTCACGCGAGCGCGTGAACAAAGCCATTGCAAGTTTCATTCGTTTGGGTTGGCTCGAGCAACGCGATCGTCAATACAAACTCATCAACCGTCAAAATCTTGAAGTGCGCGCGAGCTAACTCGCGCCCCATACCGCTACTCCGCTGCGCTCAGCCATTCTTTTGCACGCCGAAAAGCATCGGCAGCATCTTCTGCACGGTGAGCAGGTCTTGTGGCATCGTGCGCAAAGGCATGTTCACCTTCAGGGTAAAACGCAATGGTTGCACCAGTAGCTCGTAACGCATCAACATCGTGAGCAGGGGTGTAGTGATCTTTCCCGCCAATTATTGCCAAAACGCCTGCTGCGTTTCCTGCCTCTAAATACTGCAACGGTTCAACTTGGCCTGCGCTGCGCCAAGCTTCTGGCAGCGTGATCATTCCGTAAAAACTTGCGATGCGTGCAAAGCGACCACTGCGCGCCGACTTAAAGCAATACATTCCGCCCATACAAAAACCCATCAGAACGGTGACGGGGGTATCGAGCATGTCGGCTGCCTCGTGCAGGTCGCTCAAGTGCTTATCGTCGTCGATGTCTTTTACTGCGGCATAGCGCGGTTCAATGTCGGCGCCAAGGCCCTTCCCAGGGAAAGGATCAACGGCAACAACGGCCATGCCCCACTCGGTGGCCCACTGCGTTACCAAATTGTCATAGAGCGGTCGCAACCCAAAAATGTCGGGGGTCACCACAAGCCCAATGCGCGGCGAGCCACTGGGGCGGGCAATTTCTACGTCGGTTCCTGAAGGCAAAGTATGTCGCACGCACTCATTGTGTCAGAGTGAGACTTGCGGTGAGACCTTCGGGGGGAACCGAGGTGATGCATGAGGCGCACGGTGCCACATGCAAACAACACACAGCACCGTCACCCACACCGACCCATTCAACAAATACGAATACGTACCCCTCGTTCGCGCCGATTTCACTACGCCTGCAGTCAGAGTGATGGTGGATGAGTGGAACGCGCTTGCGAGACGACCTTCTTGTATTGCTCATGCCAACGCCTGGGGGCTACCTGGCGAACCCGTCACTCATCTCGACCAAATGCTCGAACGTATGGGGTTCAACCGACCAGCCCACTGCGATGAAGCCGACCAGTATTTGGCACAAGTGGTGCGCATCGCTCGCACCGACGACCTCGCTGCACGCCTCGCGGTGCAACGCGTGGTTCCACATATTCTCGCTATTGCCAAGCGTCGTGGCCGCATCCACGCTGGCGGAGTCGAAGAAGCTCTGAACGCAGTAATGGCTCAGGTCTGGTTGGTCATTCGCACCTACCCGAGCGACAATCGACCTCGCAAGATTGCTGCCAACATTGTGCGCGATGTGGAATACAAAGAATTTGTTGTGCCACAAAGAAGAAGACGAACCACGGTAGAACACTTTGACCCAGAAATTTTAGATGGCTTCATACAAGACATGACGCGCGAACCAAACAGCATTCACACGGGTTGCGATGGCAGCAGCGATGCCCTCACTGAACTTGAAGCACGCAACATGGACCCCGAACGACTTGCCCTCTTAAAACTTGTTGCCGCCGGATACACCAGCAAAGAGATTGGTGAAATTTTACGCATTCGCGCCCGCACAGTGCGCTGGCAACGTGCTGAAGCACTGAGTTTTGCGCGCTCAGCACTATCGACTGAAAACTTTAAAGCGATTCGTGTTTATGAAGAAAAAGAACGTCAACGTCTCAGCGGTGACGCAGCTTCACGCGGCGCAAGCGCAAGCTATTCATCACCACAAAAACGCTTGAACATGCCATAGCGAGGCCTGCCCACATGGGGTTCAATCTTCCACTTGCTGCAAGCGGAATTGCTGCGGCGTTATAAGCAAAGGCCCAAAACACGTTGGCTCCAATAGTGCGTAGAGTTACACGCGACAAGGCAATGGCGTCGGCAACCAAGCGCAGGTCGCCACTCACAATGGTGAGGTCGCTTGCTTGCATTGCAACATCGGTACCTGTACCCATTGCAATGCCAACATCTGCCTGTGCCAGTGCAGCGGCATCGTTCACACCATCGCCCACCATGGCAACCGCGTATCCACGATCTTGAAGTTCGCGAATGACGGCAACTTTCTCGTCGGGCAATACTCCACCACGCACGTGATAGTCGTCGGCGTCGATGCCCACCTGCAACGCAATAGCCATTGCCGTTGCTTGGTTGTCGCCCGTGAGCAGTACCGGAGCCAAGCCCATTGCACGCAAAGTTGCAATGGCTTCTTTGCTCGTTGACTTTGGTTGATCTGCAACAACGCATACAGCTCGAGCAGAACCACCCCACGCCGCAACGACCGCTGTATTTCCTTGCGATCGCGCATCGGCAAGTGCAGTGCGCAACGGCCCAGGAATAAGAATGAGTTCCTTTTGCAACAAGCGCTCGTGACCCACCATCACACTCACGCCCTCAACAACTCCGCGCGCACCCATACCAGCGAGCGACACGAACTCTTGCACATCAGGAAGAGTTCCCGATTCTTTTTGGGCCGCTATTGCAATAGCACGGGCGATGGGATGTTCACTTGCTAATTCCAGTGCACCGATCATGCGCAATGCGTCGTGGCGGTCAATACCTTCGGCACACACCACATTACGCAACTGCATGACGCCAGTGGTAACGGTTCCTGTTTTATCGAACACCACAGTGTCAATACGGCGTGTACTTTGCAGCACGTCGACGCCTTTAATAACAATGCCCAACTGGGCTCCGCGGCCACTACCTACCATTAGCGCAGTCGGCGTTGCTAACCCCAATGCACAAGGGCAAGCAATAATGAGAACCGCAACGGCTGCGGTAAATGCCTTAGTTGCATCGCCATCAACCATAAACCAGGCAATCAATGTCACTAGCGAAATGAGCAGCACTACCGGAACAAAAATGCTGCTTACTTTGTCGGCAAGTTTTTGTACTGGCGCCTTTGTTGCCTGTGCTTCGCGCACCAATTTCGCCATTTGTGCAAAAGTGGTATCGGCACCAACACGCGAAACACGCACCTTCAAGCGTCCGGTCAGGTTGATTGTTGCACCGGTTACAGCGTCGCCTGCAACAACATCAACAGGCACACTTTCACCTGTGAGCATGGACATGTCGATGCTTGAATCGCCCTCAGTTACCACGCCATCGGTGGCAATCTTTTCGCCAGGTCGCACCACAATCACATCGTTCACCTGCAAGTTTTTGGCATCAACTTCACGTTCAACACCATTTTCCAAAACGACTGCGGTGTGTGCACCCAATGCCAAAAGTGCTCGCAGAGCATTGCCTGCGCTGCGTTTTGCACGTGCTTCCAAATAACGCCCGGTGAGAATAAAGACCGTCACGGTTGCTGCCACTTCAAAATACACGTGGTATGAACTATGGCTCATGCCCGACATGCCCGACATACCGCCCATTGATCCGTAACTACTTGCCGCATCTCCCCAGATCAATGCCCACAACGACCACGCCACCGCAGCAACCACACCAATCGAAATGAGAGTGTCCATGGTGGTTGCGCGATGGCGCAAGTTCATGACAGCAGCACGATGAAATGGCCAAGCCCCCCATGTCACTACCGGAGCAGAGAAAACAAGGGCCCACCACTGCCAATTCTGAAACTGCATCGACTCAAACATGGAAAAGAAGAACACTGGCGCAGTGAGCAACGCGCAAATAGTGAGCCGGTTGCGTAAAGCCAACAAGTTCTCAGCAAACTCTTCCTCGGTTGCCCCTACTGGCGCATCGGCCTCACGAAGCGCTGCCCCATAGCCTGCTTCTTCCACGGCGTGAATGAGAGCGTCAGTTTGTACGCCAAAACGAGTGCGCACGGTTGCGGTTTCAGTTGCGTAGTTCACTGAAGCATCGACGCCGTCAATTTTGTTCAATTGATCTTGAATACGCGCAGCACATGCACCACAGGTCATGCCGCTCACGGCAAATTCAACTGTGAGTGGAAGCTCTTCAAGTGTGCTCATGAATTTCCTTTCACCTGCGCTGGAAAATCGGGATGTCTTTTCTCGAGAAACGCTGCAATTCCTTCTTGCGCATCTGGCGTTACAGCTGCTGCTGCCATCATTCCTACCGCATAGGAATACGCATCGCTCTCGCCCATTTGTACTTGTTTATAAAAGGCAGATTTTCCTAGACCCTTTGAATGCGCTGAGCCGCGTGTTGCGCGCTGCAATAAATTGAGCGTTGCATCTTCAAGTTCGCTTGCAGGCACCACAGCATTGACGAAACCCCACTGCAATGCAGTTGCTGCATCAATGGCATCGCCAGTGAGTGCCATTTCAAGGGCACGCTTGCGACCAATGTTTCGTGACACCGCAACAAGAGGTGTGTGGCAAAACAAGCCACCCTTTCCACCAGGAATAGCGAAAGAAGAGGAATCGGCCGCGACAGCCAAATCGCAGGTAGCTACTAGTTGGCACCCAGCAGCCGTTGCCAAGGCATGCACACGCGCCACCACCACCTGCGGAATTGACTGAATGGTTTGCATCATGGTGGTGCAGGTATCGAAGACTTCGTAGGTGGTGGCATAGTTCGCCCCAAACATGTCACCAAAATTATGACCCGCAGAAAAGACCGGCCCATTGGCGGCAAGTACGACCCCGGTGGCATCGCTCTTCCCCACTGTCGCAAAAGCACGAGTGAGTTCCTGCAACACCGGCAGCGACAGCGCATTGCGTTTTTCTGGCTGGTTCAAAGTGAGGGTCACCACATCGCCCGTGCGCTCCATGAGTACCAGTTCCGCCATACCTCTATTCTGCCGTGAAACAAGAGCCAGCGAGATGGCATATATTGATAAGGCATGACTACCGCCACTTCAGCCACGTTGAGCACCCATTTGGCACAGTTTCCCGATGTCTTAGAGCAACTCACCGCCGCCCACGAGGCCGCTTGGGTAACTGTCGACCCACATATTTTGGAATTGTGTCGCCTGCGTATTGCCAGCATGCTCGGCGCAGAAGCCGAAATGGCTATCAACACACCACAAGCTGCGCTTACTGCAGAAAAGCGCAGCGCACTTTCGCAATGGCCACTCTCGCCACTTTTTACAGAGTCAGAAAAAGCCTGCCTCGCTTTTACTGAAGAATTCGTCATTGATGTTGCAAGCCTGCAAGAAACCACCGCCATCCGCGTTGGTGAACTCTTGGGCCAACAAGAGCTTGCCGACTTTGTGAGCGCACTCTTAGTTGTTGAACAACGCATTCGTATTTCCCTTGCCTGGCAAACTCTTTTTGGAGAAGAACAATGAACACACGTAACGCACGCATCGCTCCAAAAACTTATGCAGCAGTTCCACTGCGCACTCCACTTGGCGACTGGCAAGCAGCGGTGGTGCGCATGACCGCACTCGACCCCATCACCACAGAACTCGTGCGGCTGCGTTGTGCGCGCTACCACGACTGCAAAACTTGACTCTCTGTTCGTTTGGCAGTTGCCAAACAAGATGGTCTCGATGAACCCACCATCGCCGAAGTAGATCATTATGAAACAAGCAGCCTCTCAGAACGACACAAAGCTGCTTTGCGCTACGCCGATGCCCTCATGACCCAACCCGGTGGCATTACCCCACAACAAAAAGCAGACCTGCTTTTACATTTCACGCGCGACCAAATTATTGAACTCACCGTCGATGTGATGAAATGGAACTACCAAAAAGTTCCCGTCTCTCTTGGTACCGATGTCGAGGTACAAGAAGGCGAACTCACACCACTTATCTTCGACGCACAAGGAAACTGGGTTAAACCAACATGAAAGCCGTTCTCGTTGTACTAACGAACCCTGCAAGTACAGAGGCAGAAGTTGCTTACAACGACTGGTACACCAATATTCATGTACCCGATGTGCTCGCTGTTCCTGGCTATGTTGCGGCCACGCGCTACAAAGCTTTTGATGGCTGGCAAGTGTTCGACCAGAAATATCTCACGTTGTACGAACTCGATGTGCGCAACCTTGAGCATTTACAAGAAATTTCCGATGAGCACATGCGTCGTATTGCCGACGATGAAATGCGCCGCTCGCCCGACAGCGTGATGGACCGTGCCACCATGCGCGCGCTCTACTACGTTGAAGAAGCTCCACGTCACGTTGGCCCAAATACCCAACTCCGTGTGCCTAATTCGGTGTTCATGGCCTATTCCAGCCCAACCGACCCCGAGCTAGAAGCTGCTTTTCACACGTGGTACGAAGAAACACATCTCCCCGAAATTCTTTCCCTACCAGGCTTTCTTGCTGCACAACGTTTTGCCGCAACCAATATCAACATGGTGAAACAACCGTGGGTCACAGAGCATCAATTTCTTGCAATCTACGAACACAATGCAAGCGACCTCGACAGCTACAACGCTTCATTTGCGCACATTGTTTCTGGCATTAAATCTGGCGACATTCACATGTCAGATGTCATTACATCAAATAACCCAGCACCCGCTTACGCGCGCATCAGCGAAAGAATTACTCAGCAGTAGTTGGCTCTGCTTTTTTCTTCTTTTCAGCAACAGCTTTCATCTGCGCAATTTTCTCGCGCAAAGCTTCCTGCTTATTCAGCGACCTTTTCGATGCCTCTGCATCTTCACGTTCATGCCATTTCATTGGGGCTCCCTTTGGCGCTATGCCACTTCGTAAAGCCCCGTCTGGGCATGAAAAACCGGCTTGGAGTGTTGAAGGGTTGGAACAACGCACACAAGCCGGCGTGAAAAGCCTACGGGCTTCTTTCTCAAATGCCCACGCAAGGGTGCAATGATGAAGAGATGAAGGCTGTACTCCTTGTTCTTACCCAAGACCCCTCTATTCCACCGCTCCCTGCGGCTGGCGATGCCGCTCTTTACACGGCATTTGATGGCTGGAACCCATTCCCTGAAACCCATCTTCTTGTGCAGTCATGTGAAGTGGGCAGTGCATCGGAGCTTCCCGCCATCGCTCGGCAACATCACTACCCCGATGCCCGCTCAATGTTTTATCTCCCCATCGAACTCGAACTCGCCAGCAAGGCAAACCCCGCCTCAACACCACGCGGAGTTTTCGTTACCTATAACCAACCGCTCACCCCAGCCGATGCCGACGAATACCACCGCTGGTACAGCCAACAACATTTACCCGACGTACTTGCCTGCCCTGGTTTCATTCGCGCGCAACGCTTTGGTATTTCCGGTGTTTCCTTGTCGCCATCGCCATGGGTTACCACACTGGAGTGCATGAATATTTACGAGCACTCGTGCGAAACCGTGGAGGAATACAACAACGCATTTGCTCACGTGCGCGCAGGTATTGCTTCAGGAAAAATTGGTATGACACCAACGCTCACCCCAGGTGCACCCACAAGTGCTTACGGCCACCGGAAATAGCCAGATACAAGTGCGCCCTCTGGGGCTCGAACCCAGGACCTGCGGATTAAAAGTCCGTTGCTCTACCAACTGAGCTAAAGGCGCAGAACGATTGGAATGCCGAGCAAACACCGCTCGGAACTCCGAAAAGATCCGTTTGTATGTTAGTTCCCCCGTGCCCGAAAACGCCCATTGCTGATCCAAGGCCTCATATTTTTGGCCGCTTCAGTGGAATTTTCCTGAATTGTGAACCAGCCAGCACACAGCGCTGGTTCTTGACTCTTAGGAATAGGGGCGGTGGCGTCGCTAATTCGTCTTTGTCCGCCGTGGGTTAGCAGTAAAGAAACCAATGAGCATCAGAACAATGGCAAGCAGCAAAAACGACTCGACATCATTTCCTGTTGTAGGTAGTACAGGTGAGCTGGAGGTTGGCGCTGAAGCAGCAGTCGCTTTTGCTGGTGTTGTTGCGACCGTTACAGGCGTCCATTGCGCATGCACCACCAAATTCCCGTCCGATGGCGAGAACGATGAGTTGAACTTTGTTCCACCCGTTTGAGCAGAGAACCAACCATTAAACGTGTAACCAGCACGAGTCGGATCAGCAGGAAGAGTGACAGTGCCACCAGAAACAAAAGTCGCATCAGAAACTGTCGAACCACCGTGCTCCTCAAACGTCACCGTAAATGGATTCTGAGTCCATTGCGCATGCACCACCAAATTGCCATCTGATGGCGAGAACGATGAGTTGAACTTTGTTCCACCCGTTTGAGCAGAGAACCAACCATTAAACGTGTAACCAGCACGAGTCGGATCAGCAGGAAGAGTGACCGACCCACCAGAAACAAAAGTTGCGTCAGACACCGTGGTGCCTCCATGCTCCTCAAAAGTCACCGCAAATGAGTTAGACGGAATCTGCGTCCATTGTGCATGCACCACCAAATTGCCGTCCGCTGGAGAAAATGATGAGTTGTACTTTGTTCCACCCGTTTGAGCAGTGAACCAACCGTTAAACGTGTAACCAGCACGAGTCGGATCAGCAGGAAGAGTGACCGACCCACCAGAAACAAAAGTTTCGTTAGGAACCGTTGTGCCTCCATGCTCCTCAAAAGTCACCGAAAACGGAATCTGGGTCCATTGTGCGTGCACCACTACATTTTCGTCCGTTGGAGAAAATGTTGAGTTGTACTTTGTTCCATCCGTTTCCTCAGTGAACCAACCGTCGAACGTGTAACCAGCACGAGTCGGATCAGCAGGAAGAGTGACCGTCCCACCAGAAACGAATGTCGCATCAGCCACCGTGGTGCCTCCATGCTCCTGATACGTCACCGAAAATACCGTGTTTGCCGAAATCTGGGTCCATTGCGCGTGCACTACCAGGTTGCCATCCGGCGGAGTGGAAGTTGAGCCGTACTTGGTTCCACCCGTTTGCGCAGTGAACCAACCATCAAAGGTATAACCAGCACGAGTCGGATTAGCAGGAAGAGTGACCGTGCCGCCAGATACAAATTCTGAGTCTGAGACCGTTGTGCCGCCGTACTCCTGATACGTCACCGTAAATGGATCTCTCGTCCATTGGGCGTGCACCACCAAATTGCCATCCGGCGGCGTGGAAGTTGAGCCGTACTCGGTTCCACCCGTTTGCGCAGTGAACCAACCATCAAAGGTATAACCAGCACGAGTCGGTTTAGCAGGAAGAGTGACTGTGCCGCCAGAAACGAATGTCGCATCAGGAACCGTGGTACCTCCATGCTCCTCATACGTCACGTTGTGCAGAACGGGCGACCATTGAGCAAAGAAGTCGATATCTCCCGTGTGAGGACCATACGTAGCACCCACTGGAGAACCACCTGTTGGTGTTGTAAACCAACCGTTAAAGTTGAATCCTGCTCGCGATGGAGCGGGAGGAAGAGTGATTGTTGCATTCGACCCAATAATCCAACCAGCTACTGGCGTGCCGCCCTGAGTTTGAAATGACACTTCATACGGTGTCCACTGCGCATAAATCACTTGGTCTTTTGCTGTCGGAACATAGGTTGCTCCGTATCGAGTCCCTCCCGTCGGCGCGGTATACCAACCTTCAAATACATATCCTGCTCGCGTCGGGGTAGGGGGAAGTGTGATCGTGTCACAAGTAGTGACACAGTTAAATGTTGTGTCACTCACCGTGGTTCCACCACGTTCGTCATACGTCACTGTGTAGGGCAGCCACTGCGCATAGATAGACACGTTGCCATCTGGTGGTGTTGTCGTTGATCCGTACTGGGTTCCACCATCTGGTGCAGTGAACCAACCCTGAAACGTGAAACCTGCTCGAGTGGGAGCGGCCGGCAGCGTCACTGTGCCACCCGAGATAAACGTCGCATCGGTGACAGTTGTACCACCGCGCTCCTCGTACGTCACGTTATAAATAAGAGCCCATCGTGCAATCAATTCAACATTGCAACCTGCTGGCGTATGCGGCGATGTCAGCGCGCTTCCGCCAGTTGCAGAAGTGAACCAGCCGAGGAACGAATACCCGGCACGCGTTGGCGCAGCAGGCAACGTGATAGTTCCAGGCTGAAAGAAGTCTGTGTTCGCAACTGCGCTACCACCAGCCTCGTCGTAAGTGACGGTACACAGGACTCCGCCAATTGTGACCGTGTATGGCTGCGTTGCAGTGCGACCGACTTCACCAACCACACGACTATCGGTGGTCTCAACCGTGAATGAGTATGTACCCGCAGTAGTAGGAGTTCCAGAAATCTCACCCGTGAGAGCATTCAAGCTGAGGCCTTGTGGAAGTGTTCCGCTTGTGACAGCAAATGTGTAAGGGGCGATGCCGTTCGCTGCGACCGACGCAGTGTACGCAGCAGTGGTGGATCCATTAGGAAGAGTTTGTGTTGTAATCACAACAGGAGGAAAGACTGCCTGTGAATCCACAGCGAGGTTCCATACCTCGTGCCTATTCGTCAATCCACCTGATGCCGCAGAGAAACCAAACCTCACTGTTGGCTCGTTCAGAAGTGCCGCTGGTGCGTTCACTGCAAGGTCGGGTGCTCCCGCTGTAGAACACGTGGTGTTTGCTGCACAGATCCATATCTTCACTTGGGGAGTTGTGACAGTGGATGGGTCGACAATAATGCGAATTGCCTTAGCACGATTTGATCGAGTTGACGAGGTGTGACTAGCACCGCTCGCCCAGTTGGTTTTCGTATTTTTCAGTGAGGCAAGAATGCAATATCCAGCCTTCAAACTTCCTGGGCCTCGGATCACGAGAGCATTAGGAGTCTCAGTGCGCACTGGAGTGGTTGGACAACCGGTTCCGCTAAACGTTGGGAGGCTGTGGTTGCCGTACATGTCAAGACCAATGCCCAGCAAACCATTTCTGAGGCCATTGGCTTGACCAGCTGAGTGACGATCGGCGCTGTAACCGAGTGTTCCTCCTGGAGGGAGAACAGAAGATGTTTCCGTTCCCTTTTGCAGGAAGAAGTTCATGCCGTCTGCACCTGTTCCTCCCCACATCGAAAATGTGAACGACACATCAAGTCCTGAACTAGTTGGGATAGGCCGGTTATAAATCAAACCACCAGATCGTGAAGTTGCAGTCGATGTCAAACGAAGCGCATATTGCGGAGTTTGGGCTGCTTCCGTCCAAATCTGAGCTGTGTAGTTGGCACCAGTTGCAAGACTCCAAGTTGATCCCGCTGTCCATCCCTGAGTGAATGGCTCATAGAAGATTGCCGTTGCGGCAGAGACAGAAGATTTCTCTGTTGAAAGCAATGTGAACATCAACATCAATGCGACCAAAAAACGTTTGGATACTTGACTAAGCGACAACGAATCTGACTTCAATCCAAGCGACATGATTGATCCTCTTTTTGAAAATAGCTATAAATAACGGTTCCCCGGATGGAGATACGGACTTGAAAAGAGTACCGATATTTAATAGGTGGTATCTATTTTTAGCAAATATTAATTATTTAAAATAGAGTCTTGGCCTGAGAACCTCAAAATCCCAGTTCCAGCAGCTTTCCCGCAAGATTTCACCTCATTTCAGTGGGATTTTCATCAATCTGTGAAGCAAGCAGGGAAAAATCTCAGCCCATTACGATTGGCTCATGGCGCCAGCACCACGGAAAAAGTCTCCACCTGTACCTATCTCAAAGAAGCCCCGCCTCAGCCAGGCCGAGGCCACCATGCGCATGTTGAGCACCACCACGCAACTACTCCTTCAGTACCCACCCGGCGAGGTCACCGTCGCAAAAATCTGTGACGCGTCAGGTGTTCACACCGATTACGTGGCCCGCTACTTCGGGTCTCGAGAAGAGCTCTTAAGCCAAGCAATCGAAGCCGCTTTCCTCGGAGTCTTTCTGAAAACCGGTGGCGACGATACGACAAGACTCAATGTGGTTCTTGAAGGCAACGTTGACGTGATGCAGTTGTCGCAAGCACGGGTGCGAACAATCGCGTACTTAGTGGGTTGTGGTGTGAGCCCTGAGCGATTCCAATCGAGTCAGAAGTTAGTTCTTGAATCAGTCTTTTCGCAGTCCGTGAACCCCAACGTCAACGACCGCACGAGGATGAATCTCATTCTCGCGGGAACATTACTCATTCAAGCGTTGGGCACATTTGCCGAGGTAAACGATATGACTGAGTTGCAAAAGCAAGACGTCCTCTCTTACATCGGGTACATGAGCCAGTCCGGTGAATCAGTTCAGGCTGCTTTGGAGTGGGATAAACCCAAAACCAAGAAAAAGAAATAGTCATCAGAAGTTTAAGAATATGAGTCGTTCCGCACAGACCAAGAACGGGTTTCCACCCAAGATCTGTGCAACATGTGGGCGACCCTTTGAGTGGCGACGCAAGTGGGCCCGCGACTGGGGAAACGTTCGCTATTGCAGTGATCGGTGTCGCACAAGTAGTTCACATACCTGAGCAGGAACACACAGATTTATTGTGTGATGCGCTCATTGCACCATTGCCACAGTGCCCCACGAGCTTCAGGGGTGTCTGACTTTCGTGTGCGAGACAAGCGATGGATTGTTCGAACGGCGCGGTCGCACCAGAACTTGCCCGAATCAATAGTCTCACTGCGCGACGCCAACCAACTGATGGTGTCGGCGCCTTGTTCAGAACTACGCAAGAGCGGCTTCATGAGACGGCGAAAAGCTGGAAGCGACTCTTGCACTCCAGGCGTATCAGCCCAACCAGGGTGCATTGCCGCAAATAAAACTTGTGGTTCGCGAACAGCCCACATCTCGTTAAGTGTGACTTGAATACGTTTAGCAATTGCGTATTGGCGTGTGCCGTCGTAGCTCACAGGCGACATTTCTGGAGACTGATTGCCTGCAATATTTGGCAACGTGGCGCCATACATGCCACCCGAAGAGACTGTGATTACTCGCCCTGAAGAAGACCTCAATAACGGAAGAAGATCTGTCGTCATCTGATGCGGCCCTAAGACATGGGTGGCGATTGTTGTTTCATAGCCCTGCGGCGATTCTTCTCGAGTCTTCAAAAGAGCACCTGCATTGTGAACTAACGCATGAAGAGATGGCGCGTATTCAATAATGGACCGAGAAGCTTGACGCACTGCATCTAGATCGCCCATGTCGGCTACCACAATGTGAAACTTCTGAGTTTCTAAGCTTTGAACAAGTTCGCTCTTCGTGCGTTCAAGTTTCTCTGCAGATCGACCAACCAAAATGAGATCTGCGCCCATCGCTGCAAGTTGATGTGCTGCAGCTTTGCCCAACCCCGACGTGGGGCCAGTGATGACAACTGTTTTTCCTGCCAATGCATTGTGGTCAAGTGGATCAAATTGTCCTGCTCGCACGAGGTAACCAATGCGTGAAAAACCGGGAACAACAAGGGTGTCTAATGCATCGTCAAGAATCTTCGGTAAAGCCATAACCGCACGGTACAGGGTCTAGTAATTCTGTGCTCACACGTGATCTATTGTCATGTCATGGGGTTTCCAACTACTACTACCGAAGCCGTCTCTCTCATCACACCCACCGTGTGTGATACCTATGCACGTGATGGCATCGTCATTTTGCGCCAGGCACTTCACCCGGAATGGTTACTCCTCCTCCAACTCGGGCTCGACCGAGTGATGGGTGATTCGGGCCAGAAAAAACATCTGTTCTATGACGGCACCGATCAGGAATTTATTGAATTGGTGCGTACTACTGAAGTGTCGCCCGAGCTGCAGCGTTTCATGTACGACTCACCTCTTGCCGACATGATGGCGGTACTACTCAACTCATCTGATATTTGGTTGTACTCCGATGAGTGGTTTGTGAAAGGCCCCAATGGTGGCCGCACACCTTGGCATCAAGACCTTCCCTATTGGCCAATGGAAGGAAGCAAAATTGCATCTGCATGGATCAGCCTCGACACGTTGCCCGCACATGAATGTTTGGAATATGTACGCGGCACGCATCACGGTGTGCGTTATGACGGGTTCAACCCACGGCGCGTGAGCGAAGACCCAACACTTCCCTATTTTGGAAGTGAGTATCCACCACTACCCAACATTGAAGCCGACCGCAGTGCATGGGACATTGTCTCGTGGGACATCACCCCTGGAGACATTATTTTGGCGCACCCTGCAGTGCTCCACGGCGGCGGCCCCACCGGGCCCAACAGCAGTCGTCGCGCAATTACCATTCGCATGTATGGTGACGACATTGTTTATGCACCACGCCCACCTGGCAAACCAACGGTGCCGTTAACGCCTGGGTTGTCGTTGCAACTGAAATACGGCGACCCACTACGCAGCCCGTGGTACCCACGTTTGCGCCCCGTACCACCTTGGCAACAAGCTCACTAGTGCAACTAAGGCCGCAAAATCGTTGAAATGACCTCATAAGAGAGCGCATCCCAATGTTCCAGATCAACAAATCCTTCGTCCATTTCAGCAACGACACGGCCAAGAATTTGCCCGTGCACCCAATATGCCGTTGCCATCGGATCCAAATCGCTGCGCACCCACTTGCGTTTCTGTGCTTCTTTCATCGAGTCAGCGACACTCGCTAGAAACTGTCGATTGATGTCGTTAATTGTTTTCGCTAATTGTGGGTTTCTTTGTGCTGCGCCAAGCACGGTGATGCGCACCGCACGAGCCGCATGTCGATCTTTTTGATAGCTCCACGTGACCGACTTAAAAATTGCGCTGAGGTACTCCTCTCGGTTATCCACTAGCGCCATCACAGTTGCCATAGGAACTTGTATTTCTAAGCAACGCCAATACCATTCAGCGTACGCTTCTTCAACAAGTGCGGCTCGATTCGTGAAGTGGTGGTAAATCGATGGTTCAGCAATGTCGAGTTTTGCAGCGATTGTTGCAACACGAATGGAAGCTTCACCACTGCTTTCCATCATTTCAATTGCAGCGTCGAGAATGCGCGAGCGGGTATCTTCGCCTATTGCCATATTTTTAGACTAATGCACAATTCAGACTGCTCGTGTTACACCATTGTTAACAGTGGTGAATGACGTGGGGCTCTGTAGATCTATTTACCCAAATAAGAAATACGAAACTGCAGTTTCAGAGATTTGATTCCATTTGTCTAAATCCACTCGCTCTTTGTCCATCTCGGCCATTACACGACCCAAAATTTGGCCATTGATCCAATAGGCAGCTGCGAGCGGATCCACCTCTTTGCGTATCCAATTCTTTTCCTGTGCTGTTGCAAACACTTCTGCGACTTTGCTGAAAACTTCAAAATTGATCTGCCGAATTGCTTCCGCGATCTTCGGGCTTGTTTGTGCAGCACCCAGAACGCTCATTCGTGTACTGCGAATATCCTCGCGTTCAGCGGAGTAAACAAGACTTAAAATCTTCTTGACAATTCTCCGAAAATCTTCTGCGTTATCGGCCAATGCAGCCCCTGCTTGAAATGGCCGAACCATTTCCAGGTGGCTTCGTCGGTACCGCTCGATATGCGCTGCCTCAACTAGTTCTTCACGATTTTTAAAGAAGTGGTATACCGAGGGTTCACGCACTCCCACCGACTCGGCGATTTTTTGCACCCGTAGAGCACCTTCGCCGGTGTCTTCAATAACAGACATTGCGGCTTCCAATATTCGGGTCCGGGTATCACTTATATCGGTCACCTAATTACCTTACAGCACAAAAAATCCACTCGTTAAACAAAGTATTAATTAACCGTGCCCCGGAATAGCGCGCCATGGCCCCGCATCGGCCCGTGGTTCCTTAGGGAGTCCCAGTATTTGCTCACCAACAATGCCGCGTTGCACCTGGCTACTGCCGGCATAGATGGAACCCGCACGGGCATTGAGAAATACGTCTACCCAACTTGCACTCGAGTTCGGCGAACCCACCGCATCGGAACGCAAGTAGGTAAGTGCCGGCTTGCCACTGGGGGTTAATGCGTCGGCACCCAAAATATCGACAGCGAGTTCCGTCACTTCTTTGTGATATTCGGCCCAAAAGAGTTTGCCAATTGAGGCATCGGGGCCTGGCTTTTTGCCGTTTAAGAATGCAGTCAATGCGCTGTAGCCAAGAAAGCGCATCACTTCAACCTTCGTGTAAGCAACTGCCAACCGTTGGCGCATCACAGGGTCATCGGTAACACCTTTTTCACGCGCGAGCTCAATGAGTTTGTCAAGCTCTGCACGAAAACCAATGGCGTTAATTGCTGCACCGGCTCCGCGCTCATTACCCAGCAATGTCATGGTGACCATCCAGCCACCATTCACTTCACCAACAACATTTCCTTTCGGGCAACGCGCATCGGTAAAAAAGACTTCGTTAAATTCCGAGTCGCCCGACATCATGCGAATGGGTCGCACTTCAACACCTGGTTGACGCATGTCAACGAGCAAGAAAGTAATTCCGCGATGCTTCACTTCATCGGGCGCTGTGCGGGCGAGAACGAAAATATGGTTTGCCATGTGGCCACCGGTGTTCCAGGTCTTTTGCCCGTTAATGATCCACTCATCACCGTCGAGCACTGCACGACAACCGAGGTTGCCCAAGTCGCTGCCTGCGGCTGGCTCACTAAAACCTTGGCACCACAAGTCTTCACCCGACAACACCCGCGGCAGGTAATGCTTCTTTTGTTCTTCGGTTCCAATGGCCAAAAGCGTGTTGCCCAACATGCTGATACCAAACATGTCGTTCGGGCCAACGGTGGGCACGCCTACGCGAGCAAATTCTTCCGAGATGACCGCTGCCTCAATAGAGGTGAGCCCCTGACCGCCGTATTCCTTTGGCCAGTTCACTGCCAGGAAACCATTGTCGCGCAATGTTTCGCGCCATGCATCGGTAAAAGCTGCAGCTTCTTCTCTGTTGAGTGCGCCAATTCCCTTCCAGCCTGCAGGTAGGTGCTGGTCTAAGAAAGCGCACACTTTTTTGCGATAGGCATCGGCTGCGGGAGGGTAATTAAATTCCATGCGAAGTGGTCTCTCTTGCACTAGGTATTCATTGAATGCTCACCGAGTTTAGCGATGCATCAAAAAGACAGCCGAGTTGAACTCAGCGCAACTTCCCCCACCAAGCGGCATAAATACTGGCAAAACGTGGATAGATGGCTTTCATTTGGTCTGTTGCATCAGCAGGCAACGGCTGGTTGTTTGTTGGCGCCAATGGCGAAGCCTGGCCAATGGGGTCAACCCATTCCATTGTGATGGCTTCAATGAGCTCACGGAAATCGGGCCCAAAATGATGATGGTGCGCACTCGACTGATGTTTTAAAAAACCCACTACGTCGGCATACGACTCGATGCAGTAATACGTACGTGGCTCAGCACCCCGCCAGTACTCATAGCGCCGCACATCTTCTTCATCGGCGTGCGTGCGTTCGTACATTTGGTGCGCAACTTCTTCGAAGCGAGCTTCGCAGCCTTCTTTAATAGTGACACGCGCTAACAGTGTTGCCATTGGTATACCCCCTGGCAAAACAATAGAAGAGGGGCCGCGCCCGCACATCAGCGGACACGACCCCTACTTCTCGCTACTTCGTTGGCTTTTTACCAATCTTTAATTTCATGATGCGCTTTGACGGTGGAATTTTCTTTCCTGCGTCGTCAACTGCTTTGGCAGTATTTGGCCACAACCGCTTGAAGTTCAATTGGAAGAGCTGGCCGATCTTTTTGCACTGCTAGATGCAAGGTAATTGAAACAATCGCATCGAATTAAATGGAGTAAATTAGCGAAGTGCCAAGTGCGAAGAAGAAACCTGCTGCGAAAGTTGAGGCAAAACCTGTCCGCTATAGCCGCGCAGCTGCCACCCAGAAGTTTCTTGATGCCACTATTTCGCTCGTTGCAAAGAAACCCATTCCCGATATTTCCCTGCAGGAAATAGCGGAAATTACTGGGCTCAACCATGGCTACGTTTTTCGCTATTTCGGTACCCGCATTGACCTCTTTACTGCCGTCACCGACGAACTGGCGCGTTTGGCGCAAGCGGCCACCCAAAAGGAAATTGAGGCCCGCATTAAGCGTGGTGAAGAGCCAGCCTCATTCGATCTCACCGTCTTGGCAGTCGGTCGGAAATACACGAGCCAACGCCAACAAGTGATTCAGTACCTCATTACCTGCGGGGTGAAGCCGAAGAGGTTCGCGGAGAAATCACGTGAGCTCAATGGCGAATTAGCCATTCAGTTTCAAAAAATGGGAATGAACCCCAGGTTCGCCCAAGCGCTTGCAGTGAAGTCGGGCATTCTGTTGTGGTCTGAATTGTTTCTTATGGAGAGTTTCGGCATTACGCCTGAAGAAGCAACCGATATACGCACCATGGCATTCGATGAAATTGCTCAACACAAAGCAACAACGAAGCGCCTGGGTTGGAATTAACTTCCCTACGCAATAAAGCCGCCGTCAACAATAATTTCGGCACCATTCACGTACGACGCTGCGTCGCCTAGCAAAAACATCACTACCTCGCCCACTTCTTTTGCATCAGCAGTGCGTTGCATGGGCACTTGATTTGCGATGGTGCTCTCAATGCCTTGGGGCAACATGTCGGTTTCAATAAAGCCAGGGTGCACCGAGTTCACACGTACGTTGTGTGCGCCAAGTTCTCGTGCTGCAGTTTTGGTCATGCCGTGCACCGCCCACTTACTTGCTGCATACGCAATGGCGCGCAGGCCACGCATTCCTGCAACCGATGAGATGTTCACTATGGAGCCCGACTTTTGCGCGATCATTGTTGTCGACACTGCTTGCATGCCAAGAAAAACACCAACTTGGTTGACATCAATAATTTGACGAAACTCTGCTTCGGTTGCTTTTGTGATGCCACCTGGTTTCCAAATGCCTGCATTATTCACAAGCCCGTCAATGCGGCCATAAGCATCCAGTGTTTTCTGTACAACGTTTGCCCATTGTTCTGAAGAGGTGACATCGTGAGAAATGAAAAGGCCACCTACTTCTTTTGCAACATGCTGACCATCAATGATGTCGGTCACCACAACTTTTGCACCTGCTTGTGCGGCCAGCACTGCCTCTGCTTCGCCTTGTCCGCGCGAGGCCCCGGTAATGATGATTACTTTTCCGTCAAGTGTTCCCATGTCACAACAATAGAACATCGACTAGTGGGGTTTTACGGGCAGCCGATTCCATTCAGGGTTGCACATGTTGGGCATAAAAGGGCTTTTCCGTCTGGGGTGCTCCATTCCTTGCCGTAGGGCGACTCGCACATCAAACAAGTAGTACTAGCTACTTGTCGATTTTCCGTTTCAGACGTAGAAACGCTTTCCTGAGACACTTTTATTGCCAGCCTAATTTCTCAGCGTTTTTCTTGGCGTCGCCGAGTTCATGGAGAAAGAGGTTGATGATGTCTGTACGAGTGCTTTTGTCGATGACAGAAGCAGCCAACAGTTTTTCATTGGCAAGTAGAAACAACATGCCAATTTTTGCGCGATACACCCGAGCTGCTCGCTTATCGAGATTGAAGGATGCAGCAAAAAATGCTTCTGTATTTGTTCGCTGCTCGAGAGCAAGCACGGCGAAGCGTTCTGGAGGAAAGCCTTCAGCGAGGAGATATTCCATCAACTTAAAGCGCAAATTGGCATCTGGATCTTTCACCAGTGCTGCGACATCGCCAGCATCACGATGCTTCTTCAATCGTTCCGACATGATTTCCACGACGCAAAAAAGCATCTCGTGGTTACTGCCGAAGTACCGAGCGATGTAGCTGTGGTTGAGCCCCGATTCGTGAGCAATTTCACGACTAGAAACTTCTGAAACTGGCCGATCACGAAGCATTGCGATTGCAGTATCGAGAATGAGAGTTTTTGCCTGCTCTTGGCTCACGCGCCCCAACGCAGCTTTTCGTTCACGTTGTTGAATTGCTGGCGCATGGTTGACTGGCTGCTTTTTCGGGCCTGGCTTTTGCCGTTCTGCAGTTTTTGCCGGCGCCTTCTTTGCCACTACTTTTTTTACTTTTTTTGCTGCAGCCACAATGCAACCTTAGTCGGGGCTTCTCCCCCGCCTCATTTTCTATGACACTCACTGTTCATCTTTCCATTGCGTGAAACCCAATGTCTATAGGCTAAAAAGGAGCATGCGCATTTTAGTAACAAACGACGACGGTATTGATTCAGTAGGACTCCATGTCCTTGCCCGCGCAATGAACCGCCACGGTGAAGTAGTCGTGGTAGCACCCGATCGCGAATACTCAGGCGCGAGTTCTGCTGTGGGGGCATTACACGTGATGCAACCAGAAGTGCACAAAGCACACATCGAAGGAATGAAAGAGTCATGGGCATTGAGTGGTCCGCCTGCATTGTGTGTGATGTTTGCTCGACTCGGCTTGTTTGGTGCACCGTTTGATTTGGTTGTTGCTGGCATTAACCCCGGGGCAAACGTTGGCCGCAGTGTGTATCACTCAGGAACCATTGGTGCAGCGCTCACTGCTCGCAATGCTGGCATTAACGGCGTTGCTATTAGCCAAGCAGTCAATGGCATGGGCGTTGAAGGCCAAGGCTGGGACGACATGGTGAAAGGTCAACTCTGGGAATCTGCTGCAACAGTGGCCGACGCTGTTGTTGAAGGCCTCATTGCTCATCCACCGTCTGAGCCCGTTGTGGTGAATGTGAATGTTCCGAACCTGCCGGTTTCTGAAATCAAAAATTGGCGTCGCACCGTGGTGGGCAGTGACCCCCCACGAGCAATGGCCACTGCAACCATGGAACAAAAAGAAGGCCACAGCGATTCCTATTATGTGCGCATGGCGTGGGGCGATGAACTCACTTTGCCCATTCACACCGACGGTGGTGCAGTAGGTGCTGGCGAAGTTTCTATTACATACATCAGCAGGCTCGAAGGCATCGAGATCCCTGCCGATTCCGGCCCAGAGCGTGCCATTGCATCGCTCCTCAAGTTGTCTTAACCATCACCGGTCATGATCTCTGAAAACGCCGAGTGGCTCGATCTCACTCAGCGAGCCGCATTTGCATCGCATCAACTCATCGGCTGGATTTTTTGGGACCCACGCGCTGAAGCACGGCATAAAGCTTTCGGAATTCAAGACGGCATAGGACATTACATTGCAAACCGAGCTGCACCTCTTGCGGCTGCTGGCATCGATGCAGTGCACAGTGCTTTTTATTCCATTTCGCATCACCTCATCCACTTTTCACTCGACCTCGCTTCGCCACATGCCACATGGCAAGAAATGTCTGACGCCCGTAATGAATCTGTTCACGAAGGTCTCTATGAGATCGCTCCAGAAATATGCGAACCGCTAGGGAACCTTGCTTCTGAACTCTGGCGCACTGTAGATGCGCTTCCACAAGAAGGACGCGTGTTGTTTGCCGCTCACAAAGCATGGGCACGACCATCTGACCCCGTGGTATCGGCGTGGCTAGCAGTAAATGCTCTACGTGAGTGGCGAGGCGATACACACTGGGCGCAATTAGTAACTCATGAAATTGACGCAGTAGAGGCTGGACTTTTACACGATGCATGGATGGGCTACCCGAAAGAATGGATTCCGCGCAGCAGAGGTGCGAACGATGCACTCATTGCATCTGCGCTCGAGAATCTCAGTGCACATGGTTTTGTCACCGATGGGGCAATCAATGCCAAAGGTATTGCATTTCGTCAAGAGCTAGAAGTGCAAACAAACGAACTCTGCATGCGGCAATGGAAAACATTTGGCGAAGACAACACTCGCACATTTCTTGAGATCATTGAACCAGTAGGTGCGCGCTTTGTTGAGCGCATCAATGAAACTGCAGGGCCAAACTGGATGCCTGCAGCTCGTGAACGACGTCTATAAAACGCGATACACGTCGTAGTCAACTGCATCTTTAGATGGTTGACCAATGGCAACCGCTTGCACATCGTTGAGCCACGCGTAGCGTTCATCACCCGTTTGGAAAAGCGGTGCAGTAATAATGCGCACACCAGTGTCGCTTGGCGCCATGATTCCCTCATACGCCATGTGAATAGCAACGCCGTCGTCGGTGATGAGAAGTAAGCGCACGTCAAGATGCGCAGAGCCTGTTGTGCGCATGCTCAGCCAGTCGCCGCCCATGCCGACAGTTCCAGAAACTTTTGGACCTTGAAAGGTACCGCCCGTCACATTCACGATGACTCGTGTGCCTGTCGGCCCACCGGGAATGGGAACGGGAGCAGCGACAGTTGCATGAATAGTGAAGAGATACTCAACGGGGAGTGACGAGAGGATGTCAGGCATGCCTAAATCTTACGTAGTTCTTTACTGCAGATGAGACAAATGTGCTTTCAACTGACACACTGTCAATATGCCCATTTCGAAAAATAGCCCTCCTATTTTTCAGCACTACAACGGCAAGTGGCGCCCACTGTGGCGCGGACGCGTGCACGGCATTGCTGCTTTAGTGGCCATTCCGGCGGGAACATTGCTCATACTGGCTGCTGAAAGCGCAATTGCTCGAGTAGCTACCTCTATATATGTGTTCTCGCTCTTTGCGCTCTACTCCACCTCAGCTTCGTACCACCTCTTTACTCGTGCACCACACGTGCAAAAAATCATGCAAAAACTCGACCACTCCATGATTTTCATCTTGATTGCTGGTACGTACACCCCGCTTTGCCTTCTTGCTCTTCCTCACTCATGGGGAATCCCCTTCCTTTGCTTCGTATGGGTAGCCGCAATCATGGGGATGGTTTTCAAGTTTGGTTGGGGTGCTCGACGCATTACCGGCGGTTTGTATATTGCCCTTGGTTGGGCGGGAGTTTTCATCTTCCCCACCGCAGCCAAAAATGCCGGCTCAACAGCCATGGTGCTGCTTGGAATTGGTGGCGTGCTCTACACCGTTGGGGCCATTCTCTTTTATCTGCAACGCCCCCGCTTGGTGCCACACATTTTTGGCTACCACGAGATCTGGCACGTATTCACCGTGCTTGCAGGAATCACCCAGTTCATCGGCATTGGGTTCATTGTTGCCCAGGCAAATTAGACCTCACCTCTGAGCAATCATATATTTGCACTAGTAGTGCAAATATATGTGAAACTGTCTCAACAGCGCGGGAGGTTATATGGGGCTCGAAAAGAACTTCACTGGTCGTATTGGTCGTACATTCGAAGACTCTGAAGCGGCGTGGCCCGACCTGCCTCAACCACCTCAAGGTGCGCCCAACATTGTGATGGTGCTGCTCGACGATGTGGGCTATGCGCAATTTGGTTGCTATGGGTCAGACATCAGCACACCAACATTCGATGCGTTGGCAGCAAACGGTTTGCGTTACGCAAACTTCCACACCACTGCACTGTGCTCACCCACTCGCGCCTGCTTAATGACGGGCCGTAATCATCATGCAAGTGGCATGGCACGAGTGGTGGAAACAGCATCAGGCTTTCCGGGTTACGACGCAAACATTCCCGATGAAAATGGTTTCCTCTCAGAAATTCTCGTGCGCAATGGTTATGCAACCTACGGGCTTGGCAAGTGGCACCTCGCACCTGCATATGAAAACAACATCGGCGGGCCGCGCACACACTGGCCGCTCAACAAAGGCTTTGAGCGTTACTACGGATTTTTGAGTGGCGAGACCGACCAGTTCCACCCCGACCTCATTCACGACAGTCATATTGTTGACCCGCCGAAAACTCCTGAAGAGGGTTATCACCTCACCGAAGATCTCACCGATCAAGCAATTGGTTACATCAAAGATCTGCGTGCATTTTCACCGACGAAGCCATTCTTTGTGTACTACGCACCAGGTGCATGCCATGCTCCGCACCAGGCGCCAAAAAAATACATCGATGCATACCGCGACAAGTTCAACAAAGGTTGGGACGCATGGCGCGAAGAAGTATTCGCCCGGCAAATGGCGTCGGGTTTGTTGCCAGCCGGCACTGTTCTCTCTGAACGACCCACGTGGGTACCTGCATGGAGCTCTCTCAGCGATGATGAACGCCGTTTGTATACGCGGCTCATGGAAGCATTCGCCGGGTTTTTAACTCATACCGACTCTGAAGTGGGTCGCTTGCTCGATTTCATTAAATCAATCGACGAATACGACAACACGCTGGTCATCATTATGAGTGACAACGGCGCATCTGCCGAAGGTGGTCCTGGTGGCAGTTTCAACGAGAAGTATTTCTACAACTTCGTTCCAGAAAGTTTGTCGGAAAACTTAAAGCGCATCGATCTCATTGGCTCTGAACATTCCAACAACCACTACCCATGGGGTTGGGCATGGGCCGGCAACACGCCGCTCAAGCGTTTCAAGCGCGATACGCACGAAGGTGGCGTGTGCGACCCACTCATTGTGCAATGGCCAAATCGCTTAAAGAATATTGGCGAAACACGGCACCAGTATTTGCACATCATCGACGTGCTCCCCACGCTCTTAGAAGTCATCGGCATTGAAGCGCCCGAGCACATCAATGGCATCGAGCAATCACCGTTGAACGGTGTCAGTTTTGCCCACACGTTAGAAAGTGCAGAAGCCCCAAGTAAACACCTCACGCAGTACTACGAAATGCTCGGCTCGCGTGCGTTGTATCACGATGGCTGGAAGGCTGTGGTCTTTCACCCACCAGGGATGATGAACTACGAGAGCGGCAATGTGAACCCATCATTCGATGACGATGTTTGGGAGTTGTACAACATCGCCAACGATTTCTCAGAGTGCAATGACGTTGCTCTGCAGTTCCCCGACAAGTTGAAAGAGCTACAACAGTTGTGGTGGACCGAGGCAGAGGCCAACCAAGTTCTTCCGTTGAACAACCAGCCAGCTCGTTACGGCGATCGACGATTCTTGCGCGATAGGTACGTGTACCTGCCCGGCATTTCGCCGCTGCCCGAATCCACAGCACCGAACCTCAAGAATCGTTCGTTCCAAATTACTGCTGCTTTACACGTGCCTGCTGAGGGCAACTGCGACGGCATCTTGGTATGCCATGGTGGCCATGCAGGTGGTTACGCCTTGTACATCAAAGGTCGCCGTTTGCATTACGCATACAACTTCCTTGGCGCACTCACCACCACAGTTTCAGCAAGCGTTGAACTTCCTGTAGGTGACGTAGATGTGCGTGCAACATTTACCGCAACTGGCCGTTTCAAAGGTGACATGGAGTTGTGGTACGGCGATGTTCCCGTTGGGCGCAGCGCTATTCCTTTCACGATGCCTGTTACCTACGGTGTTGACCCCTTCACTGTGGGATACCAACGCATGACGCCCATTACACCTGAGCTACTGGGCAAGGCAGAGATTCCCGAAGGCGTGCTAGTTCGTATTGTGATTGATGCCATTGGCCGCGCGTACCGCAACCCCGAGGGCGAAGCACGCGCGGCACTAGCTATGCAATAGTGCCCGGTAGAAGTACTACAGGAAGTTCTCGCTCACTTAATAGTGATGGTGATCTTCTTTGTAGTTGTCTTTGGCTTTTTCACTTTCTTCGTTGCCGGTGGAGTTACTTTCACCGTCAACGAACACTTACCAGCCTTCAGACCCTTCACCACATTTGTTTTTGAAACTGAGCAAACTTTCTTTGAAGCCGCACTCACAGTGGTCACGATTTTTGATTTTGCTACCACTTTGGTGCCCAGTGTCTTCAAAGCAGAAGTGACAGAAACAGTTTTGCCTTTCTTCACTGACACCACTTTTGGTACTACAACTCCAGGAGTTGTTCCGCCAACGCCAGGCGTGCCTGCGCCAGGAGCAGTTCCCGTAGCGCCTCCACTTGTTGTTGCCTTAAAGGCTCCGCCACCAGTTCCTACCGACATCGGCAATGACGCCGCAAATTTCCTGAGCCCAAGTGCACGAACACTTGCTGTACCCACTTTGTCACCCGATGCAGGTGGAAGTTCAACGTCGGCAACAGCGCCGGTGTCTCGCCCCTTAGAGCTTTCGTTAATAGAAAGGGCTTCAGTGGAGTCAAGTGTTATCTGAGTCGTAGGCGTCTTCGCAGTTCCACCGGCTACAGCTGCCCCCGTTGTTCCCAATTTAGTCAAGGTTGTAGAAATTGCAATCACACTTGAATTTTGAGTGCCTTCCACAATAGTTACTTCACCAGTTGTTTTGTCTGCTTGAACATCAACGGCTGTTGCATTGTTTGCAGGAATTGCCGCAGGTGTTTTCACTGCAATGAACTTGTCACCGTCGAGCGAGAGCGAAGGGCCATCAGATGTAACACCAACAATAATTCCAGTGTCGCAGTCGGCTTTCAGGTCTTTATACGTTCCCGTTGTGGTACTGGTAGCCGCATGAGTACGTGTTGACGTGCTCACTCCACTGAGCACGTAAATGCCCTTGCCAGCCACAGCGATGAATGCCTTATCAGCAACTTGAGTTGCCGACCCCGTTGGGCAATATGCAATTGCATTAATAATGCCCGTATACGTAGATGACTTGCTTACGCCAAATTGGCTAGTTGCACCCGTGGTGACACCACTTGCCGAGACTTCTGAACCGAAGTACCTCACACCAGCAATTGTGGCGCCACTAGAGGTGGCATCGGCCGTCAAGCCAACAACACCAAGTGTTCCTGTACCGCTATTTTCTTGACCTTTACTTATAGCAACAAGCATTGCGTCGGTGCCAGCGACTCCTGCCATCGCTGTCATAGACACGTCATTAGTGGATTGACCCGACGAACAGTTCACTCCAGATTCATAAATGAAGTCTTGCAACCCAAAGCAAGTTGACCCAGAAGGTATTGGAGCAGTGTCGTCAAATGCAAACCTCAAGGAGGCGTCGGTTTTGCTTTCACGAGCAGCAGCAGTAGTTGCTAGCTCTTCGCCCATTTGCGTTTTCCCTGTTCCTGTTGCTGTACTGAAATTTTTTGTACGGAAGAATTGCTTAGAATTCAATGCGTATCCAGCAGCAATCCATTGCTTGCCACTTGCACCATTCCACCAATCAACGCTGTCGCTACCACCTGCACCAAGGGTGCTAAATGATGCACCGCTATCGGTGGTGAGCAACGTACGACTACCACCAGTGGCACTTGTGGAAACCACATAGGTACTTCCATCGGTGACATTGGGTGAATACACCGTGTCGCGCACTACTGCACCCACCATTCCGTTCACGGCAATACCACCCGAATCTGAACCTTTACCCGAACCAGCTTGTGCTGTGATGAAATCATTTGCACTGCGAGCACCCGCTTGTCCAAAACTTGGGCGATAAGACGGTGCCGCCATGCTTGCTGACTTTCGGATACCAAACTGACCGTCGCCAGATATGCCCACCATGTTGTCAGAGAAGTTAAACCCGGCATCAAATGCAAAGCCCGTGTTGTTGTTTGCCCCAGCCATTGGCAACACCGCAACTTTGTCTGTCGCAACAGCTGCGCCCGATTGGTTGGCGTAGTTCGCAGACGCTCCACTTGTGTTGAACGCAAAGAAACAGCCGCGGATGGTGCCCGCCACTTTGAAGTTAGCCATTGCGCCACTCGATGGCGCCAAGTTTGCGATGGAGCCCACTGGGGTGGTCTCATTTTCACCACATTGCGATTGGCCGCTTTGACTTATATTGGTCCATGAAGCGGTCCATGAGTTCAGAGAGTTTTGATCCGTAGTTCCGGCAAGACCTGTACTTGTGAGCAGTGTCGCACTAGATGTTGCTTTGTAACCAACCTTCAAAGTTCCCGTGGTGCTGTTTCCAGTTCCTTCACGGTCATACACCACAAAAGCAGAAACAAAGTCTTGCCCCTGTGTTGACATCATGAGAAGGTCACCTGAGTTTGTTGCTGTTGCACTTAAGCCGGCAACAGTTCCAGAAGTACCAGTGATGGCAGCAACTGTTGTTGCTCCTTCAGCTAAAGCAGCAAGCTTGAGATCCGACCCATCGGAAGGCAATGCGCCCACAAAAATCTTGTTGCTAGTTGAGATGCCATTTGCAATAGCCCATTTACCGTTGGTATCCATTCCAGATGGCGCAGTCCAATTCGACAATGCAGGAGTATCAACATTCATCACCGCTGCTTGCCACGTCGCACCATTTTTTGCAAAAAGATACGATGACGTTCCTGAGTGGCCCCACAAGATGGTCCCGTAAGCACCCGTTGTTGCAAGTGCTGTCCATGTGTTTCCGTAATCTTTGGAGTAGTACAAACCATTTTGTAGTCCAACAGCTACCTCGCCGGCATAGCCTGATGTTGTAACTACGTTTGCTTGAGCTTGTGGCAAACCATTGGTGCTATCGGCAAGGGTCGGAACTGGCGCCCACGTTCCGGCGTAGTCTGTTGTGCGCCATACCGACGGGTTGTTGTCAGTTGTCGCATAAAAAACACCTGTGTCGCCATCAGCTGCAAAGTTGCGCACTTGTGCGCCGTACGCATTGGCAAATCGCAGACCCGACGTTGTAACTGCCGTGAGTGTTACAGCGGTTGTTGCCGACACCGAGGAAACTCCGTTGGTGTTATATCCGGGTTTCGACACCACAAGTTTTGTGGCAGTGAGTGCCGTTGACCCCGAATCTAAGTTGGCTACACCGCTCGCGTTAGTGATTGCAGCATCAATTGCTTCCTTCGTTGTTCCATTAACCAAGGCAACGAATGCGCCTGGAACAGTTCCCGATGCATCGGAAACGGTGACAACAACAGCAGCTGCGCGCACTTCACCTGGAACGGCGAAGAGCCCGAGCAACCCAACCGTTGTAATTGCGCCGAGGGCGGCCTTAATGCGATGAGACAACATGTACTTCCTCCAAGAAATAGCACTGGAAATTCTCGCTGAAAGAATTTCAATGAAACGCTACTTCATTATTGAAATGTTCTCAACGATGGACTTGTACCTAAATTAAATAGGGATTCAGTCATAATTCGACCCCTGCCATGCAACGTCCTGAACGATCACATAGTCTCTAAATGAAAATTCAGGCTCAATCAATAAGGATCCTCATGCGTCTTCTTCGTCTTTGCACCGTCGCTTCTCTGGTTTTTGGGGCAACTGCTCTTGTCAACCTCAACCCCCTGGCCGTCCAGGCCGACATTTGCACCATTACCGGTACTGCGGGAGATGACATCTTGACGGGAACCGAGGGTGACGACATCATCTGCGGCAAGAGCGGCAACGACACCATCAATGGCCTTGGCGGTAACGACACCATTTATGGAGGGAACGGAAAAGACATCATCGATGGTGGTCTAGGCGACGACATCATTGAAGGCGACAACGACAACGACGAAATTAATGGCAGTGACGGAGCCGACATTATTTACGGTGAGTCGGGAAACGACACCATGACCGGTGGTGGCGGCAACGACACTCTGAATGGCAAGAACGGTAAAGACCTTCTCTATGGCAACGAAGGCAACGACGTTCTTGTTGGCGGCACCAGCAAAGACGTCATTAACGGTGGCGACGGCATTAACCGCTGCACAGTAGAGAAGATCGATGCGGTAGCAAAAGGCACGTGCGATACAAACGGGCCACGCCTCACCAAAATTTCACTCATCACAAAATCGGTTGATACTTCCCAAGGCCCAGCAGAAGTAAAGGTGCGATTCAGCGTTGTCGACGACCTCTCGGGAATCAAGTTGTCTCTCTTTAGCCTCAAAGGACCAAAAGGAGTGAAGGCACAGATACTTGGTTGTATTGGTGACGACCCCACCGGCGCAGAACCCGACGGTCGTCTCCATGAGTGGGGCAAGTGTGAAGCTGTAGGTGAAGTAGTGCGCAACCCTATTACTGGGTTTGTTACACGCGGTGATTTCATTTCCACAATGACCATGCCCATGAGTTCACAAAAAGGTTTGTGGTATCTCGACTCCATCAGCATGTGGGATGGCGCAGGCAATGACGGTCTGATGGGATACAACGAGTACACCAAGACATATACCTACGATTCAAACTCCACAAAAACGATTCAAACCAACGTTCGTCTCTTTGGTGTCACACAAAGAGGTGAAGGCGACAGCGAATCACCAAAACTGATTTCACTCAGCACAACTACTCCAGTTGTCGATGTGACAGAAGATTCTTTTGCAGAATTCACCGTGCGTGCAACCGACAATTTCGGTTTGGCAAAAATTGGTGACTACAGCCAGTTCCAAAACTCCATCAGCGTTGAAGGCCCAGGTATTGCTGAAACCACTTCCTGCATCGGCGATAACCAGGGAAGTTTCCTCATTGGCGACAAAGCTCTTGATGCACTTGCAACCTGCAGCAGAGTAAGTGGCACCGCTAAAGATGGCACGTACAAAGTGCGCGTACCAGTTGCCAAAAACTCACCGCGCGGAACCTACAAAGTGACCGCGGTGTATTTGCGCGACTCAGCAAAGAACCAGACTGAACTCACTTCGTGGACAGACCCCGAACGCAATGACGACAACCCCAAATTGAAGAGTGAATTCATGGCAAGCTTCACGGTGAAGGGCGGCAGTAACGACACCGCTAAGCCTGTTATTGCTGCAGCAGAAGTTCTCACGCCCACCATCTCAACGGCGTCAGCAGCTGCGACAGTTCGTGTGCGATTCAAAATGAGCGACGCCTCGGGCATTGCGTTTCGCAACTCACAATTTGAATTTATTTCGCCGGCCAACTCAGGTGCTGGTAAGACCATTACCAACGCCAGTTTGGTGAGTGGATCCGTTCAAGATGGTGTGTGGGAAATTTCATTCAACATGCCGCAGTTCTCCCCCATCGGAACATGGAAGCTTTCGCGTATTTATGTGAACGACCGCGTGGGTAATGAACAGCATCTCGATGCCCGCACTATTGGCAACGACATGGCTTTTACTCCGCTCTACGGTGCAACGTTTACCAACTCCTAACGTTGCTCATTGCGTGCAACAAAAACATCGGTTGCTTTACATAAGCCCAGCACTGTGGTTCCGGGCGCGAGTGCGAGTGCATTTGTTGCTTCACGCGTAATAGTTGCTGTCATGGATTGCCCTGGCTCGAGTTCTAATTTCACTGTCGATAGAACTCCGCCATGCTTAACCGACAACACTTTTGCTCGCAGTTGATTTCGCGCACTGAGTTGCAAAGAGTCTTCCCGATCACCATTTTTCGCCGAATGAGATTCTTCACCAGCCAGCTCGTCGAGAAATCGCGCAACAGCTCGTGCTTGTTCTCGTCGCCACATGGCAACTGCGTTTCGCGCGGGGTTGGCAAGTAGTTGCGACAGCACATTGCCGAGTGCATCTCTTTGCAGAGCAATAAATTTTTTTTGTTTCATACCTGCTAGATCTCGAAGATGTAACTTCACTAAAAATTCTGTTCGTAAGTCTCGGATATGCATTGCTGGAGCATTGAGCCAACTGTCCAATACGCGGCCACCTTCTTCAGTCATCGAGAGTGCAAACTTCAGTTGCTTGCGTACACCGAGCGCATCGGTACTCTTCACCAAATGCGCAGCTTCAAGTGACTTCAATGCGCGATAGACCACAGGGTTGGTCTGCGTGAAGATCTCGCCAATGTCGCCATCGGGATGAAACCTCTTAGCGATGTCGTAACCATGAGTGGACCCTTGACTGATGAGAGCGAGGCACGCTGCTTCAATGAGAGTGATTTGGCTGTTCCGTATGGCTTCCATACCTGTTTATATCACGTAATGAACTATCAGATAGTTACAATTGAACTAATAGCCTGAGAGGGTGATGACCGCCCCCCTAGCCCGTCGTCTTTTGTCGATGGGGAGTGCTATCGGACTCTTCTGCACATTGCCAGCTTGTAGTCGCAGTGACGCCAAAACGAACATCGACCTCTACGCCGCTGCCTCACTTTCTACCGCGATGACATCTATGGCAGAAGCCTTTGAAAATGCGGAGCCGAACATCCGTCTTGTTCTGAACTTTGCGGGAAGTGCAACATTGGTTGAACAAATCAAACAGGGTGCTCCCGCCGATGTCGTTGTCTTCGCTGACGACAAGCAAATGGTAGATCTCGTCGAGAATGGCAATGTCGCCAAAGACTCAGTAACCACCATCGCCACCAACACGCTCACACTGATTGTTGAAAAAGGAAACCCACTCAACATCACAAGTTTGAGCGACCTCGCTTCACCGCAAATACGCACCGTTCTCTGTGATGTCACCCAGCCATGCGGAAAATACTCCGCTCGCATTCTGGAACGCGCAAACATCGTTGTGGAGCCTCGCAGTAGGGAAACAAGTGTTAGTGGGGTTACCCAGAAAGTTTCCAGTGGCGAAGCAGATGCCGGGATTGTTTATGTGACTGATGCTTTAAATAATGCGTCAAAACTCGATGTTGTATCTATTGACAAAAACATCAATATTTCAAATAACTATCCCATTGCTGCCCTCACAGAACTTTCCACAGTTGAACAAAAAGCTGCACAGACTTTTATTGATTTTGTTCTGGGTAATGGGCAAATAATACTGAACGACTATGGGTTTGTAAGCCCATGAAAAATTATCGTTCGCCGTTGAGTGCACCTCGTGGCCTCACTGCACTTGCAGCAGCATGTGTTCTTTTCATTTCTCTTCCCTTACTTGCCATTGTCATACGTGTTCCATGGTCACAGTTTTTTAGCACCATATTTGAGGCATCGGCTCGGGAAGCCCTGTGGCTTTCACTGCGCACTTCACTCATCACAACAGTGCTCGCAATTGTTACCGGGCTGCCACTGGCATGGATGTTTACTCACCGCACCTTTCCACTCAAAAACATTTTGCGCACCATCTGTGTATTGCCAATGGTGTTGCCACCTGTTGTAGGTGGAGTTGCTCTCATCTATGCCTTTGGGCGCCGAGGTCTCATAGGTTCCACTCTCGATGATTGGTTCGGCTACCGCATTGCTTTTACCCAAAGCGCAACTGTGTTGGCCCAATTCTTTGTTGCCGCACCATTTTTTATTGTGGTCATGGAGTCGGCTTTTTCTCAGGTTGATGCATCTACTACTTGGGCTGCCCGCACCTTGGGCGCTGGTCCGTGGCGGACCTTGCTGAAAGTCAATATTCCTATTTTGTGGCCGTCGTTGATTGCTGGCATTGTGCTCACTTGGGCTCGTGCGCTTGGGGAATTTGGCGCAACCATTACCTTTGCTGGCAATAGTCCGGGTTCCACACAAACGCTGCCTTTGGCAATTTATAGTTCCTTAGAGAGTGGCAAAGACGCTGCAGTGAGTTTGTCATTTTTGATGATGGCCATTTCGTTCATAGTGCTCATTTCATTGCGTCAACGCTGGATGACCGCATTTCAACGAGGTGCCGCATGACCTTGAACATGCATTGCACATTTACTCGCCCACAGTTCACACTGCATGCCGATGTATCTGTGGCTTCTCAAGAAGTTCTTGCCATTACCGGATCAAATGGTTCTGGGAAAACAACGGCGCTCCTTCTCATTGCTGGTTTACTCAATATTTCCTCAGGCAGTATTGAACTTCACGGGCGAATCTGTGATGGCGAAACTTTTGTGCAACCCGAAGATCGTCATGTAGGAATGCTGTTCCAACATGGTGCACTTTTCCCTCATCTCACGGTCACGCAGAATGTGATTTTTGGTCTGCGTGCTCGTGGCCTGCATAAAGACGATGCAATGAGCCAAGCGTTGATCACGATGCAGACACTCGATATCTCTTCGTTTGCAAACAAGCGCCCTCATGAATTGAGCGGCGGCCAACAACAACGCGTTGCTTTGGCGCGTACATTGGTAACTCAACCCAAAATTTTGTTGCTCGACGAGCCAACAACGGCTTTAGATGCTCACGCCCGAGAAGCGACGCTTGAGCTTCTTGCAGAAATATTTTCGCAATTCACCGGCCCAGTTGTTTTGGTGTCACACGATTCACGCGATATACAAAAATTGGCCACCACAGAGGCACGTATTGATGTTCAACACGGCACCCTTGTGGTGGCCAATTTAAAGAAGTGATATTTACAAGTGAGTAATGATCATGTCGCAAGACGACACAGAAATTCCTGCGCCCTCTTCAACGTCAAGACGCTCGATAACGCCATTGTTGATGATGGCTGCATAACGCTGCGAACGTGAACCAAGACCAAAACCTGAACCGTCTAATTCAAGACCCATCGCTGCAGTGAAAGCACCGGTTCCGTCGGCGAGCATGGTGATGCCATCGGCACTTTGGCTTTGCTTCCATGCATCCATTACCCAAGGGTCATTCACACTGATGCATGCAACCGACTCCACGCCTTTTGCTTTGAGTTCATTGAAGCGCTGCACGAAACCAGGAAGGTGCACTTTCGAGCAACCAGGTGTGAATGCACCAGGCACTGCAAAGAGCACTACTTTGCCCTTGCCAAGTGCTTCAAGTGAGCTCACTGGCTGTGGCATGCCATCGGCGCCAAGGAGGTGAATTGTTACATCGGGGATTTTGCTTCCAGCTGAAATTGTCATGGAGATATGGTGCCACGAACTTCCGACTCGCGCCACCCCTAATGCGACAAATCAGGCGTGCAACATGGCTTCAAGTTCTTCAAGGGCTACGCGGGGGTCGCCCACATGGATGACCTGCATACCAGCTGCACGAGCACCTTCAATATTGCCCATGAAGTCGTCGAGGAACACCACTTCAGCGGGGTTGGTGATTCCCAATTCCTGCAGGGTGTGCTCAAAAATGCGTGGCTCTGGCTTGCGCATTCCTACGAGTGCAGAGTCGATGTACACATCAAAGAGTTCCTCGGGAACAATGGTTACGAGATGATCATGAAATTCACGCATGCCGTTGGTTAAGAGACCAGTTTTGTATCCACGTTCTTTTAAACCCGCAATGTGATCGAGCACATAGTGATTGATGTTGTAGGTGCTATTGAGCAAGAGCACCTCAAATTCGTTGCCTTGAAAATGCACCCCTTCGGCTGCTGCGATGGGCGCAATAAGACCTTGCAAATCGTCACGCGCAACTTCACCGCGCTCCATGCGATGCCACGGATGGTCGCCCGACTCATGTTGCGGACCCATCATGATGGAATGCAGTTGCGGCATGGGGCAACCTAAAGAATCGGCAATGCGCTGAATCTTCTCGGTAATGGTCGTAATAATGACACCGCCAAAATCGAATACAACTGATGTGATGGCGGGAGATGAAGTCATCTGTCTATTCTACGAATTTTGTCGATGGTAAACCGACACGAACGCTCACCCCAGGTGAAAATAGTGCATGAACCTCACCAGTTGGTGTTGGCAAACCTGCAGCTTGCACTAGTGAATCATCAACGTGCAGTGCATTAGCACTATGCAGCGGCCATGGTTCATGCGACACAGGGGCATAGCGAATTTTTTTGCGCAATGTTTGGGAATACAGCCCCCACCGCGCAGAGAGGAAGTGTTCAAAGTCGCTTGGTACTTCAATTTTGTTGCCCACTTCAACACGCAGTTCTGTAGACGCTTCCACTCCTTGCGGCCATTTCCTCTGCACAAGCGTTTCCACCACTGAAGTGTTGCTCACTTGCTTAATGCCGTGGCTTACTTTGCCAAAGCAATACGGCAATGAATACGTTGTGCGTGCCACAAACGTCGGCAACATGCGATTGATATCGAGAGAGAAAAACCACACTCCGGGAATGCCATTACGTATGACATAGGTACGCACATTCACTTCTGGAAATGTTCCTAAATATGGCACGGCGGGAAGGTGCGGCACCCCGATACCTCGCATCTGAAAAGGAATGAGACCCACATACGCATTTCCTGCGAATGTGTCAACGAGCAAACCCTCGGGCAACAACGACTGCACCTGTTCAGGCTCATATGCCCAATGCAGGTACACAAGATTTTCCCATGTCTGAACCATCACCGCACGCTTTACCGGCACTGGGCACTCGGCTTGGTACTTGCGTGTCATGTTGCCTGCAACAACATGATTGCTGCGAGCACACCACGCAGTGTCCAGGCAATAGTACGGGGCCAATTGGTACGCACGAGCCGAGCACCAATATCGGCGCTCGGGCTATTGGCCATTTTTTCGTGCAGCGGTACCGAGAGAAAAATGGTGCTGCCTAAAGCAATGGCCAACAGAACTCCACCCACATATGGCAAAACGGAATGCACACCATTGGGCGAGTCGAACACAAGCCACAAGGTTGTGACTCCCTCGGCAGCCATAGGCAGCCCCACCACCCAACCAGTGCGACGTTGGTGTTCCTGAGCAATTTCCGATGCGCGATCTTGCCCAATGGTTGCAAGGAGTGGGTAATGCACCACTTGAACAAACCATATGACGCCAACCATGACACACGTCGCAAATGCATTGATAACAAGGGGTTCCATACCGTTCACCCTAGGTGAGGCAGACTAAGAACATGAACAGCAGCGAGCAACATGACCATGGCAATAGCGAAAGTCACTCGTACGGAAAAGATGTGCAAAGTGCACTTGCGCCACTCAGCAAAGATCTGCGCAATGCAATTCCCGATGTATATAGAGGATTCGGTGAAATGCATGCAGCCGCATTCAAGCCAGGAGCACTCGACGCCAAAACAAAAGAACTCATCGCTCTAGCCATTGCTGTTTCTGTTCGCTGTGATGGGTGCATCGCAGCACATGCCAAAGGTGCGGCGCGTAATGGCGCCACCGAAGCTGAAGTTGCAGAAACTCTTGGAGTCACGATCTCCATGAATGGTGGACCAGCAACGGTGTATGGCCCACGAGCGTTTGCGGCCTTTAAAGAATTCGCTGCCAAGTAACAGTTACTTATTGCTTCCCGCCGAAGCCGTTCCCGCAACCAAACCGAGCACAATGAAAACGCTTCCAGCAACCCAACGCTGCACGAATGGCAATGCACGGCCACGGAGCAACACCGTGCGTAATGAACTTGCAGTCAGCGCATAAGCACTATCGGTGACACAACCAATAGCAACGAATACAAGGCCGAGCACCAAAGCTTGAAACCAAGCCGCACCTTGTTCGGGGTCAATGAACTGGGGCAAGAAAGATAAGAAGAACAGTGCCACTTTTGGATTCAGCGTGTTCACCACAAAGCCTTGAATAAATGCTTTCCGTGGCGCCATTGTGGTGAGCGAGGCCGCCATTGTTGCTGGTCGGCGCAGAAGCGTTCGAGCGCCAATAAAAATGAGATAAATCGCTCCACACCACTTCACCGTGTTGAATGCAGTTGAAGATGCTGCAAGAACAGCCGACAAACCTGCGGATGCGGCAATGACATGCATGAAGTTTCCGCATTCCAAACCCGCAACTGCGCTCAGGGCAACATTGCGACCATCAGAAACACTGCGGTTCAAAACATAAATGACCGCCGGGCCCGGGATGATGAGCAGCAGAAACGAAGCGACCGCAAATGCACCAAGTGAACTCGCGGGGACCATCCGTTCACTTTACGGTGTGCTCAAGACACCCACGGAACTCCCTTGACTGAACGGTGACTATTTTTGAGATTGACATTGGGTGAACCCTCGGTGAAGTCACCCTCTTCCCCCTATTTCATCGGGCATTCGCCACGTACGTTATGAATATGAAATGGCGCCGTGAGAAGTCTGTGAAGCCCAAGCAACTCCACACTGAAGAATGTCTCTCTATTCACTACTCCACCCTCATGAGCATGTACTCCGCCTATGGCGCAGTGCACAGCCCTTTGGTGGTTCCAGTGGGTGGCCTCAACTGCACATGCCCATTGCCATCTGCAGACAGTTGCGTAGAAGTAACTGCCGTTGAACAAGAGCCCGAACCGGCAAAGGTACTTGTTACCACTGTATAGAACTAGGCTTTCCTCAGAATCGAGGAGCCATGAAAATCACACTTTTGGGTACCGGAAGCCCGATGCCAGACCCTCACCGCGCTGGTCCTTCCACTTTGGTGCAAGCAGGAAACCAAAACATCGTTGTCGACTGTGGCCGTGGTTGTGTGATGCGCATTGTTGGTGCAGGTCTCATGCCTCCAATGGTCACTGCTGTTGTACTTACTCATCTACATAGCGACCACATCAGCGACTTAAATGACATCGTCACTACCAAGTGGATCATGTCGCCCGTCTATACGCCACTC
>Ga0208810_1000013_pt1 | contig 57176 bp, 47 predicted proteins | sample Colrivmet1560A02_FD_187679 | JGI IMG/M metagenome (GOLD analysis project Ga0208810, IMG submission 187679) | Estuarine microbial communities from the Columbia River estuary - metaG 1560A-02 (SPAdes) (version 2) | ecosystem: Environmental > Aquatic > Marine > Intertidal zone > Estuary | place... | reverse complement strand
TAGGATTGTTTTTTTCATAGTTTTTTATTTTTTTAAAGCATTAAATTAGTTATTTAGTATCAAAAAGAAAGCTTTTTTACATTATTTTTTTATAAAATACCAAAAAAAGGCCCCCGATGTATCGGGGCCTTTTGCTATAAAATCCTATCTTTAATCTTATTTCTTTGTCTCAGTATAAGAATCTGCTAACTGACTACCATTGTAATAGGCGCTTTCAGTTTGAATTTGACCTTGGTCATTAAATGTGTGTGAAAAAACTAAAGCAATTTTAAACTTCTTATTGGTCTTCTTGTTTCTTAAACGCATTGACCACCAAGAATCTACCACCGAGCTTGGACCATCATGATCCAACATATCAGGATACCCTATTTCGTCAATACCTATTATTTCAATATTTTCAAAAAATGGTGTTAAGTCTTTTTTTCTCTCCTCTATATTTTTTGATACTCCATAAGCATAGTTAAGATCATTAAATCTTGCATTAGGCGCAAAGTCTGTAAACATACCATCCATATTAGCTAATGAGAAATTAGCAACCAATTTTCTCACTTTTACAATGTTTGGATGATTCTTATATAAAATACCATTGGTTAATGTTTGCTCAGATTCAGCATTTTTAACCAACATAGCTGTATTCATCGTAAAATTCATTCTTCTAATTTTTGTACCCTCTGCATTGAATATAAATGCACAATCATAAGGAGATTGAATTTTAAAACCTGACTTTTTATTAATAGCAAAGAACATATTAAAAGTATACACCCAAAGACCGTCTTTCTTATACTCTAAAGCATCTGGATAAGAACCTTCTGTTTTTGTAATAGAGAAATTAGTATAGTTGTTCGCATAATTTTGAGCATTGCGAATACATGTTGCTAAATCTTGGCCTTTATAATCCCAATTCGTATTCATGGCATTGAAGGCCTTAAAATCGTCGGTCGTTAAACTTGTCATAGTGGCTGCGTCTCCCTTCACAAAAGCTTGCATGAATTTTTCTACCACATCAATAGAAGGATGTTTGTCATAAATAACCCCATTAGGATTTTTTTGTGCATTCACTCCCATTAATACACATAATAACAAGAATGTTGAAAATAATTTTTTCATTTGAATTTTGATTTTAATGAATATTGAAGTTAAGTGTTTACTTTTAAAAACAAAGTAAAATAATTGTTACCTTTCCCTAAAAACAAAACCCTTGTAAATACAAGATTTACAAGGGTTTATAAATGATCTAACCTAGCTTATTACGATTTAGCCGCTATTTTGAATGTTTTGGTAGCCGTATTAGTGCTTTTAGACTTAGAAGTAACTACCACCGTAGCTGTTGATAAAACACCTGGTGATAAACTATTAATAGCAATAGCATTCGTAGCTGCTGTAGTGCTTGAAATATTTTTATTAAATACAGAACTGTTATCTGAATCCTTGGTCACTTTAACATCAATGGTCACTCCATCCTTTGGTAAGGTAGAAGTTACATTTACATTAATCTCCTGTGCCCCACCTATGGCTCCATAAATTTTTGTGTAATCAATTTCAGTACTTACAGGAATTTCCACTTTAAAAGCAATATCTACTTCTGGAACAATTACTACCGGAGGTGTCACTGGCGCAGGTGAATCGCCCCCTTTGCTACATGCCATAAGCAGGAAAGGAAGGGCTACTAGTAAAATTTTATACTTTCTCATATTGAAACAATTTAGTAAAGATGTTATTAAGAATAAAGGTAATATTTTACTAAATTAGTACAAAATGAATTCCTAGTGAACTTTAAATTGGTTTGTTTAGCTTTAGCACTAGGCCAGTTACCCACATTCTTTCACAACTCGCAATAATTCAGAGATTTAGGAATAACTTGTAAAGGAATTTTAAAGCTGGAATTCCAATGAGTTTTGTCAAGATGTTAAAGAAGTTTTTATTTATTACTGTTTTTGTAGCCCTGCTAACGCCTTTTAATGCATTAAATGCCCAGCTTTCTGCAAAAGACAGTCTTATTTACACTGAGGCGGTTAAAAATGTAGTTGCTTCCTACCATAAAAATATTGGCGACCAAACGGGCAAATACAATGGAAGTCAAAATGCAGGTTATACTATTTCTTTTTACGAAGGACATCCCTATTTTTTTAAAGATGAATTAAGTAAGGGTAGCATCACTTACGATCATGTAGTTTTCGACAATGTTGCATTATTATACGACGAAGCCAAGGACTGGGTTATTTTACAAGACAGTACCCACCGTATTCAATTAGTAAGTCAGAGGCTACAAGGCTTTACCGTATTTGACCAGCCATTTATACGTTTAGAAAAAAATGCCAATACACCCATTGTATCCACTGGCTTTTATCAAGTACTATATGATGGAAAAATTAAACTTTATAAGAAAGAAGTTAAAATAATTAAAGAGAAATTTACCAATACCCCTGAATTAAAAGTTTTATTTGAAAAGCTTAATTACTACTATATCAAAAAAGCAGATCGTTTTTACCGAATTGTAAAAAAGAAGGACTTTTTGAAAATATTTAACAATAAGGGTAAAGAACTAAATGATTTTATAAGTAATGGAAAATTGAATTTTAGAAAAGATAAAGACAATACACTTACTAAGCTTGTTACCTATTACAATCAATTAACCTCTACTGAAATTAAATAATAGATTGCCTACATTTTCAAAATATATTATAGTTATGATGGCCTTATTTTTGGCTAGTACCAGCTATGCGCAGTCCGATACCAGCAGTAAAATAAGCCTAGAGGTAAATAATGCAAGCCTATACAGTCTAGTGGAAAAAATAGAATCCCAAACTTATTTTCATTTTTTTTACGATAGCTCTAGCCTGGGTAATTTTACCATTAGCTATACAACTGCTCCAAAAAAAATAACCACTGCCCTAGCGGAAATATTTACACCCTTGGGCATTCAATTTTATTTCGATAATCAAAACAATATTTTTTTAACGAAGTCCAAACTACTGAGCTTAGCCATCAATGATTATTTTTTTACTGGCATAAAGCAAACTTCTTTAACAGTCAGCAATGACCTTGCTTTTGAAACAGAAGAAATTGGCCCTATTCAAGAAGCCTTAGTCGATAAAAAAGTATATGAAGTTGGCGATAAAGCACTAAGTGGTACTCAAAATATTATTGCACTAGCAGGCTATATTAAAGACAGTAAAACAGGTGAGCCAGTGGGAGGCGCTTCTGTATATATTGACAAACCAAGAATTGGCGCCAGTACCGACCAATATGGTTTTTACAGCATCTCTCTTCCTAAGGGACGCCATATACTCAATATTCAAAGCATTGGTATGCGCGATGTGAAAAGACAAATTGTTTTATACAGCAATGGCAATATGGATGTTGATTTACAAGGCAGTATTATGTCACTTAAAAGAGTGGTAATTTCTGCGCAAAAAATTAGCAATGTGAGAAGCACGCAAATGGGCGTTCAAAAACTAGATATAAAAACAGTAAAGCAAGTGCCTGTTGTTTTTGGAGAAGCCGATATATTAAGAGTAGTTACTACCCTACCTGGCGTGAAAACAGTGGGTGAAGCAAGTACTGGCTTGAATGTAAGAGGCGGTTCTTCCGACCAGAATTTAATTTTATTCAACGACGCCACTATTTATAACCCAGCGCATTTCTTTGGCATGTTTTCGGCATTTAATCCTGAATTAATTAATTCAGTTGAATTATATAAAGCTAGTATACCTGCTAGTTATGGCGGAAGGCTGTCTTCTGTATTAGATATCACCAGCAGAGAAGGTAATAAAAAAGAATTCACAGGATCTGCAGGTATTGGTTTATTAACCAGCAGACTAAATATTGAAGGCCCTTTAGTAAAAGATAAATCGTCCTTTATATTGGGTGGAAGAACTACTTATTCAAATTGGTTATTTAATTATTTACCTGAAGACTATAAAAATAGCAGAGCCGATTTTTATGACCTTAACCTAATTGTGAATCATCAAATAGATAAGAAAAATACGCTTTATTTCACTGGCTATTTAAGTAATGATAAGTTTAATTTAAATAGCGACACTGCTTATAGCTATGGTAATAAAAACCTATCTGTAAAATGGAAACATATTTACACCACTAAATTAAATAGCTTAATTACAGTAGGTAATGACAATTACAATTACGCTATCAATAGCCAAAAACTTCCACTAAGTGCTTACCAATTAAGTTTCAGTATTAATCAATCTTATTTCAAAGCACATTTTAATTACAATATTAACAGTAAGCATAGTATTGACTATGGTGTTAATTCAATTTATTATTCTTTAAACCCAGGTAATTATATACCACTAGGTGAAAAGTCGCTTATCAAACCAGATATCATTCCAACAGAACAAGCCCTAGAATCGGCCTTATACGCAAGTGAACACTACACCATTACCAGTGCCCTTAAATTAGATGCGGGCATTCGTTTTTCAGTATTCAATGCATTAGGCCCTAAATCCGTCAATGAATATGCTGCAGGCATACCTAGAACAGAAGAAAATATTTTAAGATCGGTTAATTATGCAAGTGGTGCTGTTGTTAAAACCTACGGAGGCCCAGAATACAGATTAGCTTTACGCTATGTCATTGATGAAACTTTTTCTTTAAAAGCCAGTTACAATACTCAACGCCAATACATTCACTCCTTGTCCAATACCACAGCCATGGCCCCTACCGATGTATGGAAACTAAGTGACCCCAATATTAAACCACAAATAGGTGATCAACTCTCTTTTGGAGTGTACAAGAATTTAAAATCGAATACGATTGAAACCTCTTTTGAAGTGTATTATAAAAACATTGAAAACTATTTAGATTTTAAGAGTGGTGCCAAATTAGTTATGAATAAAAATATAGAAACCGATGTCATTGGTACCAAAGGAAAAGCATACGGAGTAGAGTTATTAGTGAAAAAACTTTCAGGTAAATTAAATGGATGGATTAGTTATACTTGGTCTCGTATTTTACTACGCATGAACGACCCTACAGCAGGTGAAATAATTAATAAAGGGAATTTCTACCCTGGTAACTATGATAAGCCAAATGATATAACCGTTATTGCCAATTACCGCTTTAGTCACCGCTTTAGTGTATCAATGAATAGTAATTATAGTACCGGCAGGCCTATTACCCTACCTATTGGTTTATTTAGCTACGGAGGTTCCATGCGTACTTTATATGCCGAAAGAAATGCTTACCGCATTCCCGATTATTTTAGAACCGATTTTTCTATGAATATCGAAGGCAATCATAAAGTGAATCAGATTTTCCATAATTCATGGTCCATTGGAGTGTATAATTTAACAGGGCGTAAAAATCCTTATTCAATTTACTATGTTTCTGAAAATGGAATGGTGAATGGATACAAGCTTTCTATTTTTGGCAATGCCATTCCTTATATTAATTTAAATATTAAGTTTAAATAAGTCAATATGAAAAAGATAATTATATATAGCTTATTCATTCTTGGTCTTTGGGCTTGCAAGGAAAAATATATTTCCCCTGTCGTCTCCCCTAATACCGGCTACTTAGTGGTAGAAGGCATTATAAACAGCGGTGCTGGAGAAACCAATATCATACTAAGTAGAACGGTGGCCTTGTCTTCCAATGCCATTAACTACGAGAGAGGCGCTAAAGTAAATGTAGAGGGAGATGATAATAGCCTTTACCCTTTAAAAGAAATATCAAATGGGCATTACAGCGTTTCAAAATTGAATTTAAACGCCAATAAAAAATATAGAATTAATATTGCAACAATGGATGGTAAAAAATACTTATCCAATTTTGCTGCAGTGAAAAATAATCCAGCTATTGATAGTATTAATTATAAAACAGAAAGCCAAGGCCTACAGTTTTATGTAGACACCCACGACCCTTCTAACAATACCAAATATTACCAATGGGATTATACCGAAACCTGGGAATTTCATTCTCCATTCCAAACTTATTTAAAATATAAAATAGCGAACAGCGCTAAAGGACAACAATACAGCGTGGTATTTTCCGACTCCACCAGATTTGGATTTGATATGGGCCAGTACATTTGTTGGAAAACCGAAAATTCAAGTTCTATATTAACAGGTTCTACTGCCAATATGAGTAGCGATATTATTCACTTACCTATTCTTTCTATTTCTCCAGCTTCATGGAAATTAAGTGTATTATATAGTGTTAATGTAAGGCAGTATAGTTTAAGCAAGGGGCGTTATGAATTTTTACAAAGAATGAAAAAAAATACAGAAGGCACAGGTTCTATATTTGATGCACAACCTTCTGAATTATCTGGTAATATTTATTGCACAACCAACAACGACCCTGTCATTGGCTACATTGATATTTGCCCAGTCCAAGAAAAAAGAATTTTTGTTGACCCTTATAAAGTGCCTAATTGGGCTTATTGGTTATACAAACCTAATTGTACTGAAATTGATGTAACTAATAATAGTGATAGTATTCAATTGAAGTCCGTCAACTTACTGCCCACTAATTATAAAGATATTAATGCAATGACGGGAGCTATTATTAGTTTTTATGCAGCCCCTCCTGAATGTGTGGACTGCAGACTTCGTGGCTCTAATATTAAACCCTCTTTTTGGAAATAAACTACCTACACTATGAAGCAGCATATATATAATAGCATGGTTGGTTTAATGGCAGCATTTTTATTAATGATAAGCTTGCATGCAGCAGGCCAAAAAAACGAATTGACATTCTTACAAAATAGCGTTGAAAATTATACCAAAAATAATTTACAAGAAAAACTATACGTTCATACCGATAAAAACTTCTATGTAGCGAATGAAATTTGTTGGTTTAAGATATATAATGTGGATGCCATTTTCAATAAGCCTTTAAACATCAGTAAGGTTGCTTATGTAGAATTAATAGACAATAACAATAAAGCCGTTTGGCAAGAAAAAATTGCTTTAACTGAAGGCACTGGTAATGGATCCATACTTATTCCTAGCGCCATTGCCACTGGTAATTATACCCTAAGGGCTTATACCAATTGGATGAAGAATTTCAATGCTAGTTTTTTCTTCGAAAAGAAAATATCTATTCTCAACCCCTCCTTAACACAAGAAAATAATTATACACCTACTAAAGAAAATTACTCTATTCAAATTTTTCCAGAAGGTGGTAACTTAGTAGCGGGGCAATTCTCTAAAGTAGCTTTTAAAATTGTCAACCAATTTGGTAAAGGTATTCAAGCCAAGGGGTATTTATTAAATGAAAAAGGCGATACCATTACAAGCTGCAATACTTCTTCTTTAGGCATAGGCAGTATGGGTATGGGTAGCTTTACTTTCACCCCTCAGGCAAACCAAGGCTATGGCTTATCGCTTACCACTAATGACGATAAAATAATAAACCAAAAGCTACCCAATGTATTTGACAAGGGCTATACCCTTAGCCTTGGGAATAGCGCCGCTGCCGTTTCTCCAAATGATAATGCTTCTAGAGTAAATATTAGCATTGCAGGTTTAGCACTTGAAAATACAAGTGTTTATTTACTAGTGCATGCAAGAGGCATTGTTTCTCATGTAATAGCAGGTCAAATAAAAAATGGTAGTAGCAACTTAACCATTGATAAAAGTACATTAAACGAGGGCATTAATATTTTTACTTTATTTAATCAAGCAAAGGAGCCTGTTTGCGAAAGATTGTATTTTAACTACCCTAAAAATGTGCTTGAAACAAGTCTTGAAATAGAAAGCCCTGTTTTAGCAAAAAGAAGAAAAGTAAATCTTCAAATTGCTACCAAGCAAGGTATCAATGGCTTTACTGCTGCAAATGCTTCCATGGCTGTTTATAAAATTGATTCCATTCAAAGCCTTGATGAAAATAATATTCAAAATTATATTTGGCTTAATTCCGACTTAGTAGGCCGTATTGAAAACCCAGGCGCTTATTTCCAAAATGTAAATAATAATACCTTACTAGCCATGGATCAATTAATGCTAGTGAATGGATATCGCCGCTTTAAATGGGAAAATGTTTTAGCGAATACTACACCAAGTTTTAAATATCTACCAGAATATGCAGGTAGTATTATTACGGGAAAAATGGTGCAAAAAGGAACCACTACTGCCGCAAAAGAAGTTACAGGCTTTGTCTCTATGCCAAGCAAAAACACTTTATTTAAAGCAGGCATTAGCGATGAAAATGGTCATATTCAATTTGAATTCCCTCAGCTTTATAATGACGGGCAATTAATATTGCAAGCAGATAGCAGCAAGTATTATGCACATAAAATTGAAATTGACAACCCTTTTTATATAAGTAAAAATAATAGTCAACTTATTGAGCCCATGATGCTACCAAGATTGAATAAAGAAATTATTCAACAATTAAATAGTAATGTTGAAATTCAAAACCATTTTAAAGCCGATTACCTAAATCGTTTCCAAGCCCCTAGTTTAGACAGCAATGCCTTTTATTATAAACCAGACTATACTTACTACTTAGACTTATATGCACGCTTTACTACCATGGAAGAAGTCATTAGAGAGTATGTTACTCCCATGACTTTATCTAAAAATGATGGCAGATTCCAATTAGCTGTGTATGACGACCAGAACAAACGTTTCTTTGATAAAGCCCCACTTGTTTTATTAGATGGTGTGCCTATTTTAAATATAGATAAGTTTATTGAATACGATCCTTTAAAAATTAGAAAATTAGAAGTGGTCAGTAGAACCTATTTTTCAGGAAATCTGGCCTTTAATGGTATCGCTAATTTTATGACTTACAATGGAAAAATGGAAGGCTATGAACTAGATCCAAGAGCCACCCTAATTGATTATAAAGGACTTCAAATACAAAGAGAGTTCATGGCGCCTGTTTATGAAAATCAAGCTCAGATAGACAACCGTAGCCCGGATTTTAGACATTTATTACACTGGTCTGCTAATATAAACACCTCTTCAAAGGGTAAAATTAATACTGCATTTTATACATCCGATGTACCAGGCAAGTATGCTATTGTAATTCAAGGAATTAGCAAACAAGGCCAACCCCTTTACAAAGAGATTACATTTATTGTACAATAAGCATTCCATTAGCTTCATTTACAAGCATTTACCACTAGTCCATCTTTATTTTGCCATAAGCGAAAAAAGTAGGAATTTAACTGTCACAATCAACCCCTTTACAACGCTTAAACAAATGAAAAAAACAATCCAATTTAGCCTTCAAACCATTGCATTATTTTGCTTTTTTTTTATAACCCTAGCTTCTTGTAGTAGTAAAAGAAGTAGTAAGCCCACTATATTAGTTTTCTATAAAACAGGTGGCTATTACCATGAGTCTATTCCCACAGGCGTTAAAGCCATTCAAGACCTTGGTGATAAAAATGGTTTTGATGTAGATACGACTACTAATGCGAATAAGTTTGCAGAAGATAGTTTGAAAAAATATGCTGCCATCGTTTTTTTAAGTAGCACTGGAGAAATATTATCGGGTAACCAAGAAATTGCCGTAGAAAGATATATGCAAGCAGGTGGAGGTTTTGTTGGTATTCATGCCGCTACAGATGCTGAATACGATTGGAACTGGTATGTGAAAATGATTGGGGGCTCTTTTAAAAGTCACCCTGCCAACCAAGAAGCTACCTTAATTATTAACGATAAAAATCATCCTTCTACCGATAGCCTACCTGCTACTTGGACTAGAACTGATGAGTGGTATAATTTTAAAAATTTAAACCCTGATGTTAAAGTACTTATAAGCATTGATGAAAAATCTTACCAAGGTGGAGAGAATGGCGACAAGCATCCAATGGCTTGGTACCATAATTTCGATGGCGGTAGAGTATTTTATACAGAACTAGGTCATACCAATGAATCATTTTCAGAACCTTTGTATTTAAAACATATTTTAGGAGGTATTCAATATGCCATGGGAGATAATACAGCTGATTATAGTAAGGCAAGCAGTGTATTTGCACCAGATGAAAGCCATTTCACCAAAACCGATTTAGTAAAAGGCACTTTCTTCGAACCTACTGAAATTTCAGTCCTTCCTAATTTAGATGTATTAGTGGTTCAGCGTCGTGGTGAAATATATTTATATAATAGTACTTCTAAAAAAATGAAGCAAGCAGGTTTTTTAAATGTGTATTGGAAAACCAATGCCCCTGGTGTAAATTCTGAAGAAGGCTTATTAGGTGTGAAAGCCGATCCCGATTTTGCAAAAAATCATTTTGTGTACATGTTTTATAGCGCTCCCGATTCTTCTGTGAATAGACTGTCTCGTTTTACTTTAGAAAATGATACTATATTAAATAGTTCTGAAAAAGTAATCTTAGAATTTTATGAGCAACGCGATATTTGTTGCCATACCGGTGGCTCTATTGCCTTTGGTCCTAACAAAACTTTATTTGTTTCTACAGGTGATAATACCACCCCTTTCGATGAGCCTAATCAAAAATATGTAAGTCATGGTTATGCGCCATTGGATGATCGCCCTGGTCATTATCAATATGACGAGCGTCGTAGCTCCGGCAATACCAACGATTTAAGAGGAAAAATTTTACGCATCAGCGTAAAAGACGATGGTAGTTATGAAATACCTGAAGGAAATTTATTCCCTAAAGGCACAGACAAAGCAAGACCTGAAATTTATGTAATGGGAAATCGTAATCCTTACCGTATTTCCGTAGATCCTAAGAATGGTAATTTATACTGGGGTGAAGTAGGTCCAGATGCCAATGTAGATAGTTTAGATACAAGAGGTCCTCAAGGATATGATGAAGTAAACCAAGCACGTAAGGCGGGTTTCTTTGGATGGCCTTTCTTTATTGGTAATAATTATCCTTATCATATTTATGATTACGCAACGGGTAAGTCGGGCCCAGCTTTTGATCCGGCTAAACCTATTAATAATTCAAGAAACAATACTGGTTTAACTGAATTACCTCCAGCACAACCTGCCTTTATTTGGTATCCATATGGTATTTCAACAATGGACTTCCCTTCTTTAGGTGCAGGTGGACGTACCGCTATGGCGGGTCCAGTTTATTACAGCGACTTATATCCAAAAGAAACAAGATACCCTTCTTATTATGATGGTAAATTCTTTTTCAATGAGTGGATGCGTGGTTATATTAAAGCAGTTACCATGAAGGCCAATGGAGACTATGATAGAATGGAACCTTTTATGCCGAATACTAAATTCCATGCTGCTATTGATATTGAAGTAGGTCCTGATGGTCGTTTCTATGTATTAGAATACGGCTCAGGATGGTTTAGTAAAAATGAAGATGCAGGATTGTCAAGAATTGATTATAAGAAATAAAAAATAGTCTTTCACTAATAAAAAATGTATATGAACAAGCGCCAATTTATTAAAGATGTTTTATTAACTACTATGGCTACCCCATTAGGATTAGCAGGCATAGCCCAAAGTTTTAAACAGAAAGAAAATGTTCCTGCAATAGTTTTGGCTAAAGACGATGCCTTTTGGTTAAGTATTAGAAATCAATACCTATTAAAACCAGATTATATAAATCTTGAAAATGGTTATTATAATTTTATACCTCAACCTTTATTAGAGAAGTACATTCAACATATTAGAGAAGTGAATTATCAGGGTTCTTATTATATGAGAACAGTACAATGGGAAAATAAAAATAAAATTGCAGCAAGGCTTGCTGAAATTGCAGGTTGTTTACCTGAAGAAATGATCATTACTAGAAATGCAACAGAGTCACTTGATTTAGTAATAGGTGGGTTTGACTGGACTGCAGGGGACGAAGCGGTAATGGCTGTGCAGGATTACGGCTCCATTTTAGATATGTTTGAACAAGTTAAAAATAGATATGGCGTCATCACTAAAAAAGTATCTCTACCACTTCATCCAAAAAATGATGAAGAAATTGTAAACCTATATGCAAGTGCAATAACTGAAAAAACCAAAGTGATGATGATAAGTCATATGGTAAATATTACAGGACAAATATTACCTGTTCGTAAAATTTGCGATATGGCTCATTCAAAAGGAGTTCAAGTAATTGTAGATGGAGCTCATTCTTTTGCACATCAAAAATACCGTATTGATGAGCTCAATTGCGATTATTATGCAACCTCTTTACATAAGTGGCTAAGTAGCCCATTAGGGGCAGGATTTTTATACATTAATAAAAATAATATTAAAAAACTATGGCCTTTGCTTGCAGATGGAGAGAAAGATATTAATAAAATAAATAGATTAAACCATATTGGTACCCACCCTGTTCATACCGACCTTACTATCAATGATTGCATAGATTATTATGAAATGATTGGTGCTGAAAGAAAAGAAGCAAGAATGTATTTTTTACAAAACTATTGGACAAGTAAAGTTAGAAACCTACCAAGAGTGATTATTAATACGCCAGCTGAATCTAGCAGAAGTTGTGGTATTGCCAATATAGGTATTGAAGGTATTACTCCTGGGGACTTAGCCAATCGCTTAATGAAAGAACATAAAGTATTTACAGTTGCTATTGACGGCGCAGAAGTATTTGGATGTAGAATTTGTCCAAATGTATATACTACTATTGAAGAATTAGATACCTTTGTATTAGCTATAAAAAAACTTTCCAATAATGTCTAATGATTTTATTAGAACTACAGAATTAACTTCACTTTATAATAATATAGAAAAGTCCAGCACATTGGATATTCTACATAATATAAATACAGAAGATAAGAAGGTGGCTATTGAAGTAGAAAAACAAATTCCTCAAATACAATTATTGGTGAATGCTGCTGCAGAGAAGTTAGCGAATGGCGGTCGATTATTTTATATAGGCGCGGGCACCAGCGGACGTTTAGGCTTAGTAGACGCTAGTGAATGCCCTCCTACTTTTGGGGTTTCTGCCGATTTAATCATAGGTATTATTGCAGGTGGTCAAAAAGCAATGTTTCATGCAGTTGAAAATGCAGAAGATGATACCCATCAAGCATGGATCGATTTACAAGAACATAAAATAACAAGTCAGGATATAGTCTTAGGCATTGCTGCAAGTGGCACTACCCCCTATGTTATTGGTGGTTTACAAAAATGCAGAGAGGCAGGTATTCAAACGGGTAGCATTAGTTGCAATAAAAATAGTCCCGTAAGTGTTGTTGCCGATTTTCCCATTGAAGTAGTGGTAGGCCCTGAATTTTTAACAGGAAGCACTAGAATGAAAAGTGGTACTGCACAAAAAATGGTTCTCAACATGATTTCAACTACAATCATGATTAAATTAGGAAGAATAGAAGGGAATAAGATGGTACATATGCAATTGACCAATAAAAAGCTTTTTGATCGCGGCGTAAAAATGATTATGGAAGCCACTCATATACAAGATGCCAGTATTGCTGCTCAATTATTAAGCATGCATGGTTCAGTAAAAAAATCGATAGATAATTACAAACCTTAGTAATTAGTTTTAGCAATAATTTTTAATAATAAATTAGCTATAAGTCATAACTACAAGTCCTAACGATAAGTCTTAATGCGGAAAACTAATCTTTCCCATCGTAGTAGGAACTTTAGTAGAATGCCCGCCTGCTAGTAATGGACTGCCTGCCACCGCCTCATTGGCCAGTAAAGCAAATAAAATAGCTTCTTTAGCATCGGGATGAATTCCTATTTCAATGGAAGATGCAATAGATATATTAGGTAGTAAACTATTTAAATTTGCCATTAATAAGGAGTTATGCATTCCCCCACCACTTACATATATTGTAAATGAAATAGTAGATGGTAAATTATTTTGAATAGCTGCTGCAATAGTTTCTGCAGTAAACCTATTTAAAGTAGCCATAATATCTTGATCAGATAATACGATTCCCATTTTTAATTGAGCTTCATTTAAATATTCAAGGTTGAATAATTCAGGGCCAATGGTTTTAGGAAATGGTAAAGAGAAAAAAGAATCCTTTTTTAATAAGTCTAATAATTCTCTATGAATAGTCCCCTGTTTGGCAATATGGGCGTCTTTATCGTAGCTTATACCTTCAAAATGTTTTCTGGTATAGGCATCCATTAAAGTATTACCTGGGCCTGTATCCGTAGAAAAAACTTGGTTTAATTTTCCATTGGCTGGTAAATAAGTAAAATTGGCAATGCCTCCTATATTTAATAGCACTCTATTTTCAGTAGCATGCGAACACAATAAATAATCGCCATAAATGGCCAAGGGTGCACCTTCCCCTCCTGCAGCAATATGTTTTTGTCTAAAATCACTAATGGTAATTATACCCGTTCCTGTGGCTATATGATCTCCATCTCCAATTTGTAAAGTGGCTGTGCCAAACTCATCATTCGGATGTAACGATTTTGGTGCATGAAAAATGGTTTGTCCATGACTAGCAATTAAATCTACCTCTGTTGGTTGTACATTCCAACTTGATAAACTGTCCTTTACCATTTTAGCATGTTCTGATGCAATCCATGGATGCATTACACATAATTGGGCTAAGGATATATTTTTTTTGGAGAATATAGATAAAACTTTTTCTTTAAAAGCGGGCGAGTAGGCAACTGTTGTAAAATGATCTAGTACCACGCTTGTTTGCACGCCTGCACCTGTAATGGAGCATAAGGCAATATCCAACCCATCCAAAGAAGTGCCACTCATTAGGCCTATAATTTTGCGGGATGGCTTATTCGCTATAGTATATAAGTCTTGAATATTGGGATGCATAGGGCTAAGGTACGAAATGGACTTGTAAATGCTAGCAATTAACAGCAATCTGCCAATTTTCCACACCCTTCTAAAAGCATTCAAATTCAATGTCTTATAGTGTAACTTTACCTTCAATAAACAATATTTATGCTTAAAGTGGGCGTGTTTGGAGTGGGGCATTTGGGGAAATACCATTTGAATAATTGGAAAGAAATTCCTGAGGTAAGTTTAGTGGGATTTTTTGATCCCAATAATGATAACGCCAAAGAAGTAGAGAAAATCTACGGCCTGAAAAGGTTCATGGACGAAGAAGCCTTAATTGCTGCCTGTGATATCATTGATATAGTAACTCCTACCCAACATCATTTTCCTGTTTGTGAAATGGCTATTAAAATGGGTAAAAATGTTTTTGTTGAAAAGCCGATGGCCAATACCATTGAAGAAGGCAAGGCCATTGTGAATATGGTGAAAGAAGCCAATGTAAAATTACAAGTAGGACATGTTGAAAGATTTAACCCCGCTTATACGGCTTTAAAAAACGCTTCCTTAAACCCATTATTTATAGAAGTGCACCGTTTAGCACAGTTTAATCCAAGAGGCACAGAAGTAAGTGTCATTTTTGATTTAATGATACACGATATTGATATTATTTTAAGTATTGTAAAAAGTGATATCAAAAATATTTCAGCAAGTGGTGTGGCAGTACTTACCGATACGCCCGATATTGCCAACGTAAGAATAGAATTTAATAATGGTTGCGTAGCGAATTTAACCAGTAGTAGAATTAGCATGAAAAAAATGCGCAAAATAAGATTGTTTCAAAAAGATGCTTATATAGGTATTGACTTTTTAGAAAAGAATACTGAAATTATTAAGCTTAAAAAGCCTGAAGATGCGGATACCTTTTCTTTTGATATAGAAACGCATCAGGGCACTAAAACTATTTCAATTGAGAACCCGGTGATTGAAGATGGCAATGCTATTAAGGCTGAGCTAAGTAGTTTTGTACATGCCATTATCAATAACGAAACCCCCGTGGTGAGTGAGATAGATGGTTTTTTAGCCATGGAAGTAGCCCATCAAATTTTAGAGAAAATTAGCAAGAGTAGTCCAACTTTAAAAGATAGTACTGAGGCGAATGAGCCCATGCCGCTTGAAGACTAATTGAATAGAATACTAATAGCAGATTACTAATAAACTAAAGAAATTTAATAATAAAATTATTAGATATCTAAGAAAAACGCTTGGTTAAAATATAATTCGCAATGGCCATATCTAAGGGCCTCGTAATTTTAATATTCTCAAACTCCCCTTCTACTAAAAATATAGGCACCCCACTTGCTTCCACTACATTGGCTTCATCGGTAAAAGAAGCCTGATAATTTTGCTCAAAGGCTTTTAATAATATTTCAGACTGAAAAGTTTGTGGCGTTTGAATAAGCATTACATCCTCTCTATTAATTAAATGATGTTTCTCTCCTTCCATAAGACGAATGGTATCGGTGGCAGATACAGCAGGAATAGCAGAACCTTTTTCTACCGCTTGCTGATAACATCTTTGAACCAAGGCCGGCGTAAGTAAACACCTTACAGCATCATGAACAAATACAATGGAACTTGTAGTAACTTTTGAAAGACCATTTTTCACCGACTGAAAACGGGTTTCCCCTCCTACTACAAAATCAAAAGTATTTTTAAACTTATTTTTTTCGATTATTTTTTTTCCTTCATTAATATATACTTCAGGAAGTACAATTACTATTTCGATATCAGCAAAAGCAGCTACAAACTGGTCAATGGTATGTAATAATATAGCCTTATGCTCAATTTCTAAAAATTGTTTAGGGACCACAGAACCCATTCTCTGACCTGTTCCGCCGGCAACTATAATGGCAATTTTTTTTGAATACATACTGAATCTTAATCTAAATTTTACACTACTTAACTTTCTAATTAATTATCTACTTACTTATCTAATTACTTATCTAATTATTTAATCAAATTATTTAGCTAACAACTTAATAGCTTCAGCTTCTAAATCTTTTTTATTGATAGGTGCAGTACCTACTAATTCACAAACCATACCTCCTGCTATATTTGATATCTCAGCAGCTAAGCTCATATTTTTAGTAGCTGCATATACAAGACTTGCTACTGCTATCACTGTATCTCCAGCGCCACTTACATCGGCAATATTGCGAATATGGGTAGGGATTAATTGATGCTTACTAGCCGTCTCATAATACACCCCATGTTCAGATAAAGTAATAAATGAAATTTCATGCCCTAAGTTTTCTTGAAGCGCCTTATGCATTTTTTGCATATTTTTTTCATCAACGCTATCAATAGCTATCTTTAAACCTTCTTTCACTTCTTTTAAATTGGGTTTAAAAATAGTACAGCCTTTATAAGCTAAAAAGTTTTTTTGTTTTGGATCTACTGCAGTGGCAATACCATGAGTCTTACAATAATCAATGACTGTGGTAATTATTCTTTCGGTTAATACACCCTTATTATAGTCTTCTAAAATAATTAAAGCAGGTTTCTCTTTATTGACATACTCAATAAAATTAGCCAAGAGTTGGTCTTCTTCTTTGGTAGTAATATCGTTAGTGTCTTCGTGGTCTAAGCGCATCATTTGTTGATTGCGTCCCATGACCCTTACTTTATTGGTAGTTACTCTTGTATCTGTAGCAATAACATAGTTAGTGTTAATGCCTTGTTTTTTTAATAATTGTTGCAAGTCGGCTCCTTCTGTGTCCTTCCCAATAACAGCAAATAAGGTAGTAGGTGCTCCTAAAGAGCCAAGGTTTAAAGCTACATTGGCAGCTCCTCCCACTCTTATTTCTTTTCTTTGCAATGAGACAATAGGTACAGGTGCTTCTGGTGAAATACGGTCTACAAAGCCCCACCAATAGGTATCAAGCATAATATCGCCAATAACCCCAATTTTGGTGCTCGATAAACTAGTAAATAACTGCTGTATTTCTTTTGCTTCCATGGGTATTAAGCCGCTTTTTGATTACGTAATGCTATATAATACAAAGGTATGCCCATAAGTGTAATTACCAAGCCCCATAATGAATAGAATGGCTTCGTATATACAAGACCAATACAGAATACTGTAGCCATTACAATATATATAGCAGGTAAAACGGGATAGCCAAAGGCTTTGTAAGGTCGGTGTAAATTGGGCTCCTTTTTTCTTAAGATAAAAATACCAATAATGGTAAGTACATAAAATATGACCACGATAAAAGAAACCATGGTTAATAAGTCGCCATACTTTCCACTTAAACATAATAAGCTTGCCACAAATGCTTGTATCCATAAACCATAGGCTGGTACTTCGTTCTTATTTAAGGTGCCTGCTTTTTTAAAGAACAAGCCATCCTTCGCCATGGTATAATAAACTCTTGAACCTGCCAATATTAAACCATTGTTACAACCGAAAGTAGAAATCATAATCATAACGGCAATAACAATAGTTCCAATGTTTCCTAAAACTGCATTAGCAGCTGTAATAGCTACCCTATCATTTTCAGCAAAGGCCATATCATTTAAAGGAAGTACATATAAATACATCAAATTCGCACTGATATAAATTAAAGTAACAATACTTGTTCCTAAAAATAAACTCAAACCAATATTGCGTTGTGGATTTTTAATTTCTCCTGCAATAAAAGTAACATTGTTCCAAGAGTCGCTACTAAATATAGAACCCACCATGGCAGCCGACATTAGACCAATTAAGGCAGTACCTCCCACAGGCACCCAACTATTGGTAACGGTACCATCTAAGGCAGTGGTTACAATATTTTGTTTGGCTGCAAATGCATTAGTCCAATTTAAATCCCAATAATTATTTTTTGCAAATAAAAACCCCACTACAATTAATCCAAATAATGAAATGAGCTTGGTAAAAGTAAAAGTGTTTTGTATGATTTTACCTTCCTTGACCCCTCTAGTATTGGTATAGGTTAAAAATAGAATTAAACAAATGGCTAGTATTTGTGCAGCCGATATTTGAATAAAGCCCAGGTCGGCAATGATATTACTTTCCCCTACCGAAGGAATTAAATAAGCGGTAAACTTACTAAAGGCCACTGCCACTGCGGCGATGGTTGCTGTTTGAATTACGGAGAAGAAACTCCAGCCGAATAAAAAGGCGACTAAAGGGTTATAGGCTTTTTGTAAGTAAACATACTGCCCTCCTGCTTTTGGATACATGGCACTTAACTCACCATAACTTACAGCGGCGGTTATAGTCATAAAGCCAGTAATTAACCAGGCGGTAATTAACCAACCAGCACTACCCACATATCTTGTTATTTCACTACTTACAATGAATATACCAGAACCAATCATTCCACCTGCTACAATCATAGTAGCATCTAAGGCACCTAGTCTTGGTTTAAATTCAGTTGTTTCGGCTGTATCGGTTGTTGACATGGTTGTATCGTTATTAGTTGTAAAGTTATTAGAGTAATTAAAAAATCCTTCCCGAGTTTCTGGGGAAGGATTTAAGTTAAGTTATTTTTTTGAAATATGTTCCGAATTAAGCCCCTTTATAATATCGGATGTAATATCGTAAGCCGTGTCTTTGTAATACATTAAATCGGCATTGCTTGAGAATATATAAGCAAACTCTTTATTCTTATTATACTTTTCTAAAAAAACTTCAATTTTCTTTTTTACATCTTGTAAACGCCTAAAACTTTCTTCTTGTAATTCTTGAGATAATTGTTGTTCTTTATTGGTATAATTTTTTTCTAACTGAGCCAACTCTTGTTGACGACTTCCAATTTCAGCCTGAGATAAACTACGGCCATTTTTTTGTAAGTCCTGGTACTTGGCAGCAAAAGCATTTTTAAGCGCTGTTAACTCTTTTGCATTTTCCATATCCTTTACTTGTAAAGACGATTTTACTTCTTTAAAAAACTCATAACTATTTTGAATAGAGTCAATTTCAAAGTAAGCGACCTTGCTACCAGCACCCCCTGCAGCAGAAGCTTTAATAGGCGTATTACTACTTGAAAAATGTAGGATATATAAAACAACTACCGCTACTGCCAAAACACCATTGAAGATCCAATTATTTGATTTCATTTGAAATTTTTAAAAATTTAGGAGGATAGAAAATTGCCTAGCTTCTACCCTATAAAAATAGGTAAAATTATAAATCTAGCTATCAAAATAGACATAAAAAAAGCAGGAAAAGTTGCCTAATCCTGCTTTTTAACAAATAGTATGCCTATTAATTATTCGTCGTCGTCAAAGCTCATCGCTTCGCGTGTTGTAGCCAATACCTCGTATTCTTCTTTGCTACCAACGATTAATTTTTCGAACTCTTTTTGACCTGTACCTGCAGGGATTAAATGACCTGTAATAACGTTCTCTTTTAATCCTAACATCAAGTCCACTTTACCTTGTATAGCCGCTTGGCTTAATACTTTAGTAGTTTCTTGGAATGATGCTGCAGAAATCCAGCTTTGAACACCTAATGAAGCCTTAGTGATACCTAATAAGACTGGACGAGCCGTAGCAGGTTTTGCATCACGCACTTCCACTACTTTTTTGTCGGCACGACGTAAGATAGAATTCTCTTCTCTTAATTCACGCACTGTTACAATTTGACCTGCTTTTAGTTTAGCACTTTCGCCAGCTTCAGTAACTACTTTCTTATCGTAGATACGATCGTTCTCTTCGATAAAATCAAAGCGATCTTCTAAATCTTCTTCTAAGAACTTAGTGTCACCTGCATCAACGATTTCAACCTTCTTCATCATTTGACGCACGATCACTTCAATATGCTTGTCATTAATTTTTACACCTTGTAAACGATATACTTCTTGAATCTCATTCACCACATATTCTTGAACTGCAAATGGACCTCTAATCGCTAAAATATCAGCAGGTGCAATTTGACCGTCAGATAATGGAGAACCTGCTTTAACGAAGTCACTATCTTGAACCAAGATTTGACGTGTTAAAGGAACCAAGTATTTCTTCACCATACCGTCTTTAGATTCTACAACAATTTCTCTGTTACCACGCTTGATATTACCAAAAGCAACAATACCATCGATTTCACAAACGATCGCAGGGTTACCCGGATTTCTTGCTTCGAATAATTCAGTTACACGTGGTAAACCTCCTGTGATATCTCTTAATTTTCCTAATACTCTTGGAATTTTAACAAGTACATGTCCAGACTTAACCTCTACACCCTCTTCAATAACGATGTGAGAGCCTACTGGTAAGTTGTACATTTTATTGTCCTTGCCGCCTTCTAATATAATAGTAGGAATTTTTGTTTTATCCTTAGATTCAATAACCACTTTTTCACGGTGACCTGTTTGCTCATCCGATTCATCACGGTAAGTAAATCCTTCTAAGATATTTTCAAATTTAATTTTACCATTTTGTTCTGCAACAACTACGTTGTTGAATGGATCCCATGTACAAATAATATCTCCTTTCTTCACTTGCGCGCCATCTTTAACAGCTAACAAAGCACCGTAAGGAACGTTATTGGTAATCATTAAACGATCATTCTTCACATCCATAATTCTTACTTCACCTGTACGTCCAATAACTACTTTTACTTTGTTGCCATCGTTATTAATAGTATCTACTGTACGTAAACCATCGAACTGAATAGTACCATCAAACTTAGCGTTTAAGCTAGATTCAACAGAAGAAGAACCCGCAACACCACCTACGTGGAATGTACGTAATGTTAACTGCGTACCTGGCTCACCAATGGATTGTGCCGCAATAATACCTACAGCATCTCCTTTTTGAGTGACATAACCAGTGGCTAAGTTTCTACCATAACAGCTTACACAAACACCACGCTTAGATTCGCAAGTTAATACCGAACGAATGTCAACGGTTTCGATGCCTGCATCTTCCATGGCTCTTGCTACATCAATCATGATTTCTTCACCCGCTCCCACCATTAATTCATTGGTTAACGGATTGAATACATCATGTAATGAAGTACGACCTTCAATTCTATCTGCTAATGGTTCAATAATATCTTCGTTATCTTTTAAGGCACTTGTTGCAATACCGCGTAATGTGCCACAATCTTCTTCAGAAATAACAACGTCTTGTGATACGTCTACTAAACGACGCGTTAAGTAACCAGCATCTGCAGTTTTTAACGCTGTATCCGCCAAACCTTTACGCGCACCGTGTGTAGAGATAAAGTAATCAAGTACGTTCAATCCACCTTTAAAGTTAGATAAGATTGGGTTTTCAATAACCTCAGATCCTGTGCTACCACTCTTACGAGGTTTAGCCATCAATCCACGAATACCTACTAACTGCTTCACCTGAGTCTTACTACCTCTTGCACCAGAATCCAACATCATGTATACTGAGTTGAAACCTTGTTTGTCAATGGCCATCTCACGGATTAATGTTTCAGTGATACGCGTATCGACACGGCTCCAGATATCAATTACTTGGTTGTAACGCTCGTTATTGGTAATTAAACCCATGTTATAGTTTTCCCAAACTTCTTCTACTTCAATTTTAGCGCCATCTAATAATGCTTGTCTTGTTGCAGGAACCACTAAGTCGTTCACGTTGAAAGACAAACCACCGCGGAAGGCCATTTTAAATCCTAAAGTTTTAATTTCATCCAAGAACTTAGCCGTTGTAGGAACATCAGTGATTTTAATAATATCACCAATAATTTCTCTTAAGCTTTTCTTAGTTAATAATTGATTTACAAAACCAACTGCTTTTGGTGTGTGTTGATTAAAGAGTACACGACCCACTGTTGTTTCAATTAATTTATTTACCAATACTCCGTTTTCACGAATATTTGTTTTTACTCTAATATTTGCGTGTAAATCTATTTTGTCTTCGTTGTAAGCAATGATAACCTCGTCTAAATTATAGAACGCTTTACCCTCACCTCTTACGACTAAATCTCCCATTGATTTTTTACCCTTAGTAATATAGTATAAACCTAAGACCATGTCCTGAGAAGGAAGGGTGATAGGTGTACCATTTTGTGGGTTCAAAATATTATGAGAAGACAACATTAATAATTGTGCCTCCAAAATAGCCGCATGGCTTAATGGAACGTGCACGGCCATTTGGTCACCATCGAAATCGGCGTTGAACGAAGAGGTAACTAGTGGGTGTAATTGAATGGCCTTACCTTCTACCAATTTAGGTTGGAAGGCTTGTATTGATAAACGGTGCAATGTTGGGGCACGGTTTAACATCACTGGATGTCCTTTCAATATATTTTCTAAGATATCCCAAATCACAGCTTCTTTTTTATCTACTAATTTTTTAGCAGACTTCACTGTTTTTACAATACCTCTTTCAATTAATTTACGAATAACAAATGGCTTAAATAATTCAGCAGCCATATCCTTTGGTAATCCGCACTCATGCATCTTTAACTCAGGTCCTACTACAATTACAGAACGACCAGAATAATCGACACGCTTACCTAATAAGTTTTGACGGAAACGACCTTGCTTACCTTTTAATACATCTGATAAAGATTTCAATGCACGGCCACCTTCTGCTTTCACAGCGTTAGACTTACGAGAGTTATCGAATAAAGAATCGATAGCCTCTTGTAACATACGCTTCTCATTACGCAAGATAACTTCTGGTGCTTTAATTTCTAACAAACGCTTTAAACGATTGTTACGAATAATTACACGACGATATAAATCGTTCAAATCAGAACTTGCGAAACGACCACCATCCAAAGGAACCAATGGACGTAATTCTGGTGGGATAACAGGAATATATTTCATTACCATCCACTCTGGGCGGTTGGTAATATGTGTTTGTGCTTCACGGAAAGATTCAACCACGCTCAAACGCTTTAAGGCATCTGCTTTACGTTGTTGAGAAGTTTCGTTGGCTGCTGCATTACGTAAAGAGAAACTTAATTCATCTAAATCTAATAAACCTAATAAATCGTGTACCGCATCGGCACCCATTTTAGCAACGAATTTTTGAGGATCGTCGTCAGGTAAATATTGATTTTCTTTTGGTAATGTATCTAATAAGTCTAAGTACTCCTCTTCAGTTAATAAATCGGCTACTTTGAATTCACTTTTAATACCTGGTTGGATAACTACATAACGCTCATAGTAAATGATAGTTTCTAATTTCTTAGAACTCATTCCTAACAAGTAACCTATTTTATTAGGTAAAGACTTAAAGTACCAAATGTGCACTACAGGTACCACTAATTTAATGTGGCCCATACGCTCACGACGTACTTTTTTCTCTGTTACTTCTACACCACATCTATCACAAACAATACCCTTGTAACGGATACGCTTATATTTACCACAAGCACACTCGTAATCCTTTACTGGACCAAAAATACGCTCGCAGAAAAGACCATCGCGCTCTGGTTTGTAAGTACGATAGTTAATGGTTTCAGGTTTTAAGACTTCTCCGAAACTTCTTTCCAAAATATTGTCAGGGGATGCCAAACTAATAGTGATTTGCGAAAAAGCGGGACGTTGTCTATTCTCTTTTTTGAATGCCATATTATATTATTAAGAAAGGGTGTTAATGAATTAATTCGTTTTCTGTTATGCTTGATTAATCAAATTTTAAATCTAAACCTAAGCCTCTCAATTCATGTACTAATACATTGAAAGATTCAGGGATACCAGCTTTAGGGATATTCTCGCCTTTTACAATGGCTTCATATGTCTTAGCTCTACCGATGATATCATCAGATTTAAGTGTCAATAATTCTTGTAGGATATTAGCTGCACCATATGCTTCTAATGCCCATACCTCCATCTCACCAAAACGTTGACCACCAAACTGCGCTTTACCGCCTAATGGTTGTTGTGTGATTAAGCTGTATGGTCCAATAGAACGAGCGTGCATTTTATCATCCACCATATGGTGTAGTTTGATCATGTAGATCACACCCACTGATGTTTTTTGGTGGAAGCGCTCTCCTGTTTCTCCATCATATAAATAAGTATGTCCGTTATTAGGAATCTTTGCTTTATCGCATAATGCTTCAATTTCTGTAGTGCTTGCACCATCAAAAATTGGCGTTGCAAATTTCACACCTAACTTCTTACCTGTCCATCCTAAAATGGTTTCATAGATTTGACCCAAGTTCATACGAGAAGGTACCCCTAATGGATTCAATACGATATCCACTGGTGTTCCATCTTCCATGAATGGCATATCTTCTGCACGAACAATTTTAGCAACAATACCTTTGTTACCGTGACGGCCCGCCATCTTATCACCCACTTTCAACTTACGCTTCACTGCTAAATAAACTTTAGCTAGTTTCAATACACCTGCTGGTAATTCATCACCAATAGAAATATTAAATTTCTCACGCTTGTAACGACCTAATTCTTCGTTGTACTTAATACTGAAGTTGTGTAATAATGTGTTGATTAAATCATCGGTCTTCTTCTCACCTGTCCAACCTAATGGGTTTACGTTTTGGAAATCGATAGTCGCTAAATTCTTCGCATTAAATTTGCTTCCTTTAGAAATTAAAGTTTCTCCAAAATTATTCACCACACCTGGTGTAGTATGATCTTTTAAAAGTGTTTGTAATTTTTCAATTAACAATTCTTTTAATGAAGTAAAGTTATGCTCGTGTTGTTTCTCCACTTTATCTAACAATGCTTTCTCACGTACTTTACCACTCTTATCTTTCTTTGCACGTTGGAATAATTTTTTATCAATTACAACACCCTCTGTTCCGTTCGGTGCTTTTAAAGAAGCATCTTTTGCATCACCTGCTTTGTCACCAAAGATGGCACGCAATAATTTTTCTTCTGGAGTTGGATCTGATTCACCTTTAGGCGTAATCTTACCTATTAATATGTCTCCTTCTTTAACAGTTGCACCAATACGAATAATACCATGTTCATCTAAGTCTTTAGTGGCTTCTTCAGAAACGTTTGGTATATCAGCTGTTAATTCTTCTTCTCCTAATTTAGTATCACGTACTTCTAATTCATATTCATCAATGTGAATGGATGTAAATAAATCTTCACGCACGACTCTTTCACTAATTACGATGGCATCCTCAAAGTTGTAACCCTTCCATGGCATGAAGGCCACTTGTAAGTTACGACCCAATGCTACTTCACCGTCTTTAGTTGCATACCCTTCTGTTAAGAAATCACCCTTCTTCACTTTTTGTCCTTTCTTCACAGCAGGACGCAAGTTGATACAAGTTGATTGGTTCGTCTTAATGAACTTCGTTAGCTTATATATAATTAAGTCTTCGTTGAAACTTACTAAACGATCAATATCATTTCTATTGTAACGAACATGAATTTCATTTGCGTCAACAAATTCAATAACACCATCGCCTTCAGAATGTAGTTGAATACGTGCATCACGTGCAGCCTTTCCTTCTAATCCAGTTCCTACGATAGGTACTTCTGGACGAATTAATGGTACCGCTTGACGTTGCATGTTAGATCCCATCAAAGCACGGTTCGCATCATCATGCTCTAAGAATGGAATTAAAGAAGCACTCAAACCAACAATTTGGTTAGGAGCGACATCCATAAATTCAACATCTGTTTTATCCAAGATAGGGAAGTCTCCTGTTTCACGAGAAGGTACTTTATCTTCAGAAAATTCATTCTTGTCATTTAATGGAACATTACTTTGTGCAATTTTTGCTGAATCCTCTTCTTCTGCACTCAAATAAGTTAAATGCTTTAAGCTCACTTTACCATTGTCTACTTTACGGTAAGGTGTTTCAATAAAGCCCATATCATTAATCTTTGCGTGTACACACAAAGTAGAAATCAAACCAATGTTCGGTCCTTCTGGTGTTTCAATCGTACACAAACGACCATAGTGTGAATAGTGTACGTCACGCACCTCGAAACCTGCACGCTCACGACTTAAACCGCCGGGTCCTAGAGCGGAGATACGACGCTTATGCGTGATCTCACTTAAAGGATTGGTTTGGTCTAAGAACTGAGACAATTGAGAAGTACCAAAGAAAGAGTTGATAACCGAAGATAAAGTTCTCGCATTGATTAAATCCACTGGAGTAAATACCTCGTTATCACGCACGTTCATACGCTCACGAATAGTACGCGCCATACGCGCTAAACCTACACCGAACTGAGCATACAACTGCTCTCCTACTGTACGCACACGACGATTGCTTAAATGATCAATGTCGTCAATCTCTGCTTTCGCATTGGTTAAACGCACTAAATATTTAACAATCTCAATAATATCGTTCTTCGTTAATACTTTTTTCTCTTGTGTTAAATCATGACCTAATTTCTTGTTGATCTTGTAACGACCTACTTCTCCTAAATCGTAGCGTTTGTCAGAGAAGAATAATTTGTCAATGATTCCACGCGCCGTTTCATTATCTGGGGCATCTGCTCCACGTAATTGACGGTAAATATGTTGAACCGCTTCTAACTCTGAGTTAGAAGTATCTTTGTTTAAAGTATTGTAGATGATAGCATAATCTCCACCCACGTCTTCTTTTTGGATAAATACACTCTTCGCACCCATTTCAACGATAAGGTTTACCGCATCTTGGTCTAAAACTGTATCACGCTCCAAAACGATTTCGTTACGCTCGATACTTACCACCTCACCTGTGTCCTCATCTACGAAATCTTCTACCCATGTTCTTAAAACACGCGCAGCTAATTTGCGTCCGATTTGATTACCTAAAGTTTTTTTATCTGCTTTTACTTCATCCGCCATTCCGAATAATTCCAAAATGTCTTTATCGGTTTCAAAACCAATTGAACGAAGTAAAGTGGTTACAGGGAATTTTTTCTTACGATCGATATACGCGAACATGACGTTGTTGATATCGGTAGCAAATTCCATCCATGCTCCTTTGAAAGGAATGACACGAGCAGAATATATTTTTGTTCCGTTAGGATGTGTTGATTGACCAAAGAATACACCTGGTGAACGGTGTAATTGAGAAACTACTACACGCTCAGCTCCGTTAATAACGAATGTACCTCTTGGTGTCATGTAAGGAATGTTTCCTAAGAATACATCTTGCACGATTGTCTGAAAGTCAACGTGCTCCTCATCGTTACAACTTAAACGCAATTTTGCTTTTAAAGGCACAGCGTAAGTTAAACCACGTTCCATACACTCATCAATGGTGTAGCGTGGTGGATCGATAAAATAATCCAAGAATTCTAAGACGAAAATGTTACGTGTATCTGTGATAGGAAAATTTTCCTTAAACACACGGAACAATCCTTCCACATTTCTGCGATCAGGTGTTGTTTCTAACTGAAAGAATTCTTTGAAAGATTCTAACTGAATGTCAAGTAAGTCTGGTGCTTCGGCAACGTGTTTAATTTTACCAAAGTTGACTCTGTTGTTCAAGTTTGTTGTAGACATACGGTATAAACCAGGTTTTATTGAAGTATAATTTTTGGTAGAATATTCTCAAGTATAAAAAAGAATAAAAACTATTTGTCGCCAAACAGTTAGTACACTAGACTATACGCCCAAAATAAAGGATTGCAAAGTTAAGCAAATGAGAGGACTTTTAAAAACAAATTTTATACCAAAAGCATTGATTTTGAGGATTTTTTGAGAAAAAATGCCAAAATAAGCAATTCTGTCATATTTAATTTATTTATATTTGTATTTATTTGCTATATAATATATTAAAATATATATAAATTATTATATATAACACCCCTATTTTACCCTCTTTGGCGAATCTTAGGCTTTTTTTAACAAGAGGGCAGCTTAAAAAATCATTAGAATTTTTATTCAAGCCTTACATTTTCAAAAATAAGGCTTGAATAAAAAAGTCCCGACTCGAATTATCGAGCCGGGACTATATTTTTAGGACCTAAGTCGAGTAAATTACTTTACTTCAACCTCAGCACCCGCTTCTTTTAATTTACCAGCGACTTCATCAGCTTCTGCTCTAGAAACGCCTTCTTTAACTGCTTTAGGAGCGCCATCTACTAAATCTTTAGCTTCTTTCAAGCCAAGACCTGTTAAATCTTTAACGATTTTAACTACGTTCAATTTGCTTGCACCTGCACTAGTTAAGATTACATCAAAAGCTGTTTTTTCAGCTGCTGCTTCAGCACCTCCACCACCTGCTACTGCTACTGCTGCAGCTGCTGCTGGTTCGATACCGTAATCTGCTTTTAATACATCTGCTAACTCTTGAACTTCTTTCACTGTTAAGCCTACTAATTGTTCGGCTATTTTTTTTACGTCTGCCATGTTGTTTCAATTTTTTCCGCTTTCAAAGCAAATGCTCCAGCGGAAGGTTTAAAAAAATTATTATAACAATATAAAAACAGAAACTCATTCGAGTCTTCTGTGATTAAAATTTTTGGGGAAGCTTACGCTTCCGGAGTTGCTTCTGCCGCTGGCGCTTCTGGAGCCGCTTCAACTGCTGCAGGGGCCTCTGCTACTGCTACTTCAACCGCCGCTGCTACTACTTCCGATTCAGATTTAGTAGAACCGTTTTCTGCATGGTTTAATAATGCAGCAATAACACGCTTAGCTGGAGATTGTAACAATCCAATAACCTCACCAATCAATTCATTCTTCGTCTTGATTTTAGTTAAGGCTACTAAAGAGTTGTCTCCTAAGAAAATATCTCCGTTGATGAAGGCTGCTTTTAAAGTAGGTCTGTCACCTGCGTTTGCTTTTCTGAATGCACTAATAATTACAGCTGGATCTTTTGGATTTTCTGCAAACATTAAGGCAGTTACATTGTTTAATGAATCAAACAAGCCTGCATACTTTTCGCTGTCCAAACTTTCTAATGCTTTACGGATTAAAGTGTTTTTAGCCACTTTAACTTCTACTTGCTTATTAAAACAAGTACGACGTAAATTAGAAATTTGTTCTACGCTCAAAGATTCTGTGTCTGTGATATAGAAGTTATTATATTGAGAGAACTTTTCTTTTAAAAGTACAATCACTTCATTTTTTTGATCTTTGGTCATAACTAATTTTATTTTGTTACCCGGGTCATATCCTTGCGGATCACCAGGATTAGTTCATTAATGATTTTGTTTCCAACGAAATGCCTGGACTCATTGAAGAGGCCATGCTTACTCCTTTCAAATAAGTTCCTTTTGAAGAAGAAGGTTTCAATTTGATGATTGCATTTAATAACTCAGAACTATTTTCTGCAATTTTATCTGCAGAAAAAGATACACGACCTATTGAAGCATGCACAATACCTGCTTTGTCAACTTTGAAAGCGATCTTACCGCCTTTTACTTCGTTCACTGCAGCAGCTACATCGTTTGTAACCGTTCCTGTTTTAGGATTTGGCATTAAGTTACGAGGTCCTAGAACCTTACCTAATTTACCAATCTTTGGCATTACTGAAGGTGTTGCGATAATTACATCTACATCAACCCAACCGCCTTCAATTTTTGTTACAAACTCATCTAATCCAACATAATCAGCACCGGCTTCACGCGCAGCAGCTTCTTTATCTGGAGTACATAATACCAATACTTTTTTAGTACGACCTGTTCCGTGTGGAAGAGATACTGTTCCGCGCACTTGTTGATCGGCTTTCTTAGGATCTACTCCTAAACGAATGTGTAAATCAACAGAGCTATCGAATTTTGTACAATTAATTTCTTTTACAAGTGTAGAAGCATCTTTAAGGGAATAAAATTTATTTTTATCCACCTTCGCTACCGCAACTTTTCTTTTTTTAGTCAATGACATTGTTCATTAATATTTGTGGTGAATAAAATTTAGTTTTCCCAAGGTGCTTTACCGTCAACAGTAATACCCATTGAACGAGCAGTTCCAGCAACCATACTCATTGCAGAATTTAAAGTGAAGGCGTTTAAGTCTTCCATTTTATCTTTTGCAATAACTTCAACCTGTGCCCAAGTGACTTTACCCACTTTATCACGGTTACTTTCTTTAGAACCTTTTTGAATTTTCGCAGCTTCCATTAATTGAACAGGAGCTGGTGCAGTTTTGATAACAAAGTCAAATGATTTGTCGGTATACACTGTAATTAATACAGGAACGACTTTACCTTGTTTGTCTTGAGTTCTTGCATTGAATTGCTTACAGAACTCCATGATGTTTACCCCTTTAGAACCTAGGGCTGGACCTACTGGAGGTGCTGGATTGGCTTGACCGCCTTTAACCTGCAGCTTCACATAGCCAGAGATTTCTTTTGCCATTTTTTATGTTTTTTTTGGTTAAGCGTACCTACATTATGCAGATACTCCCAAATACCCACAGTTCGAAAACTGTAAATTGGAGGGCGAAAGTACGAGATTCTTGGCATTTGACCAAAAAAAATCCCTCCCCGATTGCTCGAGAAGGGACTTTTTTTACCTTTTTCCTTCTAACTCAGTTTTTCTACCTGCATGAAACTTAATTCCACTGGAGTAGATCGACCGAATATTTTTACGGTCACTTTCAATTTCTTCTTTTCTTCATTCACCTCTTCTATGACACCATTAAAGTCATTGAAAGGTCCCTCAATTATTTTAACTGTTTCACCCAAAATGAATGGCTCGCTGATAGAACCACCTAAGTCGTTCATCTCATCTACCTTACCTAACATTTTGTTTACTTCAGATTTTCTTAAACAGATAATATTTCCTTTTGACCCTTTACCATCGGTCAAAAAATGCATTACATTACTAACATTACTAATAGACATTACGATATCATCCGGTAAACGCCCACCGTTGTTGGTATCAACCACTTCCATCATTACATAACCAGGAAAATAGTTTTTTTCGCGCATTACTTTTTTACCGTTTTGCACTTTATATACTTTCTCCATTGGTAAAAAAACTTGCTTAATAATGTTCGTCCAATTATTTCTAACAATGTCTTTATCCAGGTATTCTTTAATCTTTTTTTCTTTACCACTTACTACACGAAGCACGTACCACTTTGTCTCTAAAGCAGCAGCCACAGGTGTTGTAGTCGTATCGACCGTATTTAAAACTTCTGTTTCCATCTTACTTAAATAATGAGTATATCAACTTTAATAATTGGTTGCTTGAAAAATCCATCACCCAAACTATAGCAGTAATGATAATGGTTGCCACCAAAACTATCACTGTGCTTTGTTGTAAATTAGCCCATGTAGGCCAAGTTACTTTCTCTTGCAACTCGATGTAGCTTTCCTTAAAATAATTAGCAATCTTGTTCATTCTTTTCTTTTTTGTTGATCAAATTTTCTTAGCACGGGCACTAGGATTCGAACCCAGATCAAAGGTTTTGGAGACCCGTATGCTACCGTTGCACTATGCCCGTATGAACCAAAAGTCTCTGGTCCTAGCTTACGCTAAAGCCAAAGACTTTCAATTTATATATTTAGTTAAATTACTTAATAATCTCAGTAACTTGACCAGCTCCTACAGTTCTTCCACCCTCACGGATAGCGAACTTAAGACCTTTTTCCATTGCGATAGGTTGGATCAACTTTACAGTGATGCTAACGTTATCACCTGGCATTACCATCTCAGTTCCTTCTGGTAAAGAACACTCTCCAGTTACATCCGTTGTACGGAAGTAGAATTGAGGACGATATTTATTAAAGAATGGAGTATGACGTCCACCTTCTTCTTTTGATAATACATAAACTTCAGCTTTGAAGTCTGTGTGTGGAGTGATTGTCTTAGGTGCACAAATTACCATACCACGACGGATATCTTTTTTCTCAATACCACGTAATAATAAACCTGCGTTATCACCAGCTTGACCTTGATCCAATAATTTTTTAAACATCTCAACACCTGTAACGGTTGAGCTCATTGGAGCATCCATCAAACCTACGATTTCAACTGCTTCACCTACTTTAACAATACCACGCTCGATACGACCTGTAGCAACTGTTCCACGACCAGTGATCGAGAAAACGTCCTCTACAGACATCAAGAATGGTTGATCGATAGGACGAGGAGGCAAAGGAATATATGTATCTACAGCATTCATTAATTCTGTAACTGCACCTAACCATTTTGGATCTCCAGACAATGCACCTGTAGCAGAACCACGGATGATTGGAGTTTTTTCACCATCAAATCCATAAGAAGTTAATAAATCACGAACTTCCATTTCAACTAAGTCTAATAATTCAGGATCATCAACTAAGTCAACTTTGTTCATGAATACTACGATTTGAGGAACACCTACTTGACGAGCCAATAAGATATGCTCTTTCGTTTGTGGCATAGGACCATCTGTAGCCGCAACTACAAGAATAGCACCATCCATCTGTGCAGCACCAGTGATCATGTTTTTAACATAATCGGCGTGACCTGGACAGTCAACGTGCGCATAGTGACGACTATCAGTTTGATATTCTACGTGTGCTGTGTTGATAGTGATACCACGCTCTTTCTCTTCGGGTGCACCGTCAATTTCATCGTAGTTTTTCTTTGTTGCTAACCCTCTTTTAGATAATACATCTGTGATGGCAGCAGTTAATGTTGTTTTACCATGGTCAACGTGGCCAATAGTTCCAACGTTTACGTGGGGTTTCTCCCTCTTAAAGGTCTCTTTAGACATCTTTATTTGTTTTTATGTTATTTTTATAATTGCCGTTAATAGACCACCGAGTCCATCAACCATAGCTTTCAAAATTAAACCAACCAACTCAATCCACCTAGTTCTATTCACTATTTCTTACACTTCAGCTCTTTTTCACGCTTTTTACTAGTTTTTGAGCCGTTGATGAGAATTGAACTCACGACCTCTTCCTTACCAAGGAAGTGCTCTACCACTGAGCCACAACGGCAATAATCTAACCGGCTTCCATTGTTCCCATCAACAAACCAATTGGAGCGGGAGACCAGGCTCGAACTGGCCACCTATAGCTTGGAAGGCTATCGCTCTACCAAATGAGCTACTCCCGCAATTTAAATCCTTTAAAGAACTGTTCTTCCATCAACCCTTCGCGCATGCAGTAAGGCCTGCAAGTTACAAAAAAATTGGTGGGCAGAGTAGGGTTCGAACCTACGTACTCGTGAGAGAACAGATTTACAGTCTGTCGCCTTTAACCACTCGGCCATCTGCCCCTAATTTAACTGAGCCGGAAATGGGACTCGAACCCGCGACCTGCTGATTACAAATCAGCTGCTCTACCAACTGAGCTATTCCGGCAAGACATAAAAGAACTATCCCAATTTTTGGGATGGCAAAGGTAATGGAATTCTTTATTTATCAAAATTTTAGGGCAGTTTTTATCTTGAAAATCAAGGTAAAAATCAAAATAAGCTCCAATTCATGCCTCCAAATAGAAAAAACATGGAAATAAGGGAATAAAAAATGCCCACTCTCTTGTTAAAAACAAAAACAGTGGGCAGTATTATGTTTGATTGAAAATCTTTTATTTTTTATGCAGTTAAGCGCTCTTTTTTCTTTTTAAGTTGATTGGTGATGGAATCAAAAGCTCGATCGAAGGATGTTTGAAAAGTTTTAGCAGTGGCTTTGACAAAACAATCCTGTTTAGGAATATGAATTTTGATCTCTACTACTTTGTCTTTGATGGCATGTGCCATACTTTCCATTTTTAAAAAGACTTCTACCTTGGTAATTCGAGCATGGAAACTGACCAGCTTGTCTAATTTTTTGTGAACGAAGTCTAATAGTTTTTGGTCTGCATCAAAGTGCACTGTCTGAATGTTGATGTTCATACAATTAAATTTAAAGGATAATAAAATATAAAGAACTGACCAGGCAATAACATCACTTACACCTGCCTTAGTAAGTTACCACAATTTGCAATGAATTACAAGAATAAAAATGATTTAAGAAAACTTTATGATTAGATATGATATCAATCATTATTTAGCAAAGCGATAGCTGATAAAGCTTAGGCCTTAGGGTGTGTTTTAGCAAAAACTTCCTTTAATTTTTCAATGGTATTGTGCGTGTATACCTGCGTAGCCGCCAAACTACTGTGGCCTAGCAATTCCTTGACTGCATTGAGATCGGCGCCATTATTCATTAAATGTGTAGCAAAGCTATGTCTTAGCACGTGCGGGCTTTTCTTTTGCAAAGTAGTTACCTGGGATAAATAAAATTTAACAAAAGTATACACCGCCTTGGGCTGTAAAGTCTTTCCTTTTTCAGTAACAAATAGTGAAGGATTGCCTAATGCTTCTTTTGGTTTTTGAGCAATGTATTTTTTTAATTCAATGGCTAATTCTGGACTAATGGGAAGCATTCTTTCTTTATTCCCTTTTCCTAAAACTTTTATAATTCTTTTAGAAAGGTCTAATTGATTTTCTTTACAACCAATGAGTTCACTTAAACGCATACCGGTTGCATAAAAAAGTTGTATGACCATTTTTTCGGTATACCCCTTCCACCCTTCTGCAAAAGATAAATTAACAAATAATTGCTCCATATCATTTTCTGCAACAAAGGCCGGAAGTCGCTTACTTATTTTAGGGCTTATTACTGTCTCCATGGGGCTTTTGGTAATTTTGCCTTGCTGGATTTGATATTTGTAAAACGATTTTAAAGAAGATATTTTTCGATTCAAGGTTTTACCCGTCATTTCCTCTTCTTTCATACCCGCCAACCAAGAACGCACCATGGTACCCGTAATTTGATCAAAGCTCAATCCTTCAAACTGTGTTTCCACAAAATCAAAGAACTGAATAAGGTCATTGGAATAGGCCGTGATGGTATGCAAGGAATAACGCTTCTCGAATTGGAGATAAGCCAGAAAGGCGTTTAAAGGCGTATAGCGTGTTTGAATAGTCATTGCCTTATAAAGGTAAGGCATGTAGGGGGAATCTGAAAGACGCTGAAACTAAAAGTATTAGAAACAAAAAGCCCAAACAAGGCGAACCTAGCTTGGGCTTTAATATCATTAGAGAAAAACAAAGGACTATCCCTCTATTTTTCCGCTGAAAATTTGTTGCTTATAGACAGCTTTCAACACTTCGAAACGACGTTTAACCGATGGTTTCACAAATGCTTGACGTGCACGTAAGTTTAATAAAGTCTTGCTTTTTTCAAACTTCTTTTTGTACTTTTTTAACGCTTTGTCAATGTTCTCGCAGTCTTTTGAATCAATTATTAACATAATATATATACCTCCTCAGGTGTTTTAAAAAAAATAATATTTAAATTTTTAGCCTTTATATTTTGTTAAAGGCGTAAAAATTGGAAGGCAAAGATAGGATTCCTTTTGAAAATACCAAATTTACTAGAGGTTTTTATCGTCTATCCCCCTACCTTTTAGGGCTCCGGAGATAGCAGAATCCATCACTCTTTCCGCAAAAGGGCGCGTAAGGTCGTTTAAAGCCTCGGTTTTCTCCTGAATCAGGTTCTTATCGGCCATTGTAATGGCAAGTTGTAAGGCCTGCATGGCATTCGCCGTGGCGGTCATCTCCTCCTTGGATAATAAGGCCAAATTTTTCATCATGAACTTCTCTGTAACTGAAAGCATTTGCTCTGCCTCCGTACTGGCTTCAACTAGTGCACGCTTGGCAATATCTTCTTTGGCATGGGTTAAACTTTCTAATAATCTTTGTTCTACTTCTTCGTCTGTCAAACCATATTGTGGTTTGATATCAATACTTTGGGTAACTCCACTTCTTAATTCTTTCGCACTCACTTGTAAAATGCCATCGGCATTAATTAAAAAACTTACTTCCACTTTTGGAAGACCTGCAGGCATTGCAGGAATGCCTGTTAATGTAAAGGCGCCTAATTGTCGATTGTCTTTTACTAAATCTCTTTCACCTTGATACACTGAAATATTGATACCAGATTGCGCATCTTTTTGTGTGGTGTATTGTCTTGAAGTTTTTGTTGGAATTTTTGAATTACGTGGAAGTAGCACATCCATTAAACCACCCATGGTTTCAATACCTAAACTTAATGGTGTAATATCTAATAGTAACATGTTTTGATTATTCCCCGATAAAATATCGGCTTGTACTGCAGCACCTAAGGCTACTACTTCATCTGGGTTGACAGAATCATTCACAGCCTGATTAAAAAATGTAGACACTGTTTTTTTCACAAGTGGCACTCTTGTACTTCCCCCTACCATTAATACGGTATTAATATCTTTTATATCAATTGCTGCATCTTTCATGGCCAACTTACAAAGCTCAATTGTTTTTTGAACGATAGGTTCAATTAATTTTTCAAATACTTCTTTCGTAATAGAAATTTTTTCTCCTGCAAATTCCGATTCAAACAAGTCGCTGTTGGACAATGCAATTTTTGCTTTCTCTGCAGCAAGTCTTAATTCTTGTTTTAAATTTTTATGGTCTTCTAAATTATCTACACCCATTTCCTTCATCCAATACTCAATAATAGCGCGGTCTAAATCATCTCCTCCTAAATAAGTATCACCATTGGTGCTAAGCACTTCAAAAATACCATTCGAAATTTTTAAAATAGAAATATCAAAAGTACCTCCACCTAAATCATAGACAGCAATAGTTTTCTCTTCTGTAGGATCCAAGCCTAAACCATAAGCCAAACTAGCCGCAGTAGGCTCGTTAATAATTCTTAGTACATCTAGCCCTGCTAGTTTACCGGCATCACGCGTGGCTTGCCTTTGTGTATCATTAAAATAAGCAGGTACCGTAATAACCGCTTTGGTCACAGGTGTTTTTAAAATATGTTCTGCACGCTTTTTTAATTCTACTAATATATAAGAAGATAAATCGATGGGAGAATAAAAAGTAGAACCTACTTGCACTTTTACTAAACTATCTCTATTGTCATCAATAATTTTGTACGCAAAAAAATCTTGATGCGCGCGAATGTCTTTATAACTTTTGCCCATTAAACGCTTCGCACTAAAAATGGTATTGGCAGGATCAGATTCTAAATAAGGTTTTGCACTCGCTCCTACTTCTGCATTTCCATAAGCATCAAAATGCACCACACTAGGTACAATACTACTACCATCAAATTCTTTAAGTGCAGTGGGTAATTTTGTATCTGGATGAATAATGGCCACTAAACTATTGGTGGTTCCCAAGTCAATGCCTACTATAATTTCGGCTTGTTGTAAACTACCCGTAGCAATATTAATTCCAATCTTAGCCATTTAAAAAATTTTACAAATGTACAATGCTAGCTTGTTTATACCTTATGATTTGAGGAAAGATTTGCATCCAAACTAATGTCTCTTCAATTTATAGAACCTGCTTTGCTGCGTAAATTAATTTTGTTTTTGAAAAGGTATCATGAAAAGGCTGTCCATTCCAAGCCAGTCCAAACATGGATATAATGGTGCAGTGAATAGTGGTTCTTAGAAAGATTTGAAAAATATTGGGCCTGCCCCCTTTTTCATTCACCACTTTTGTGCCCGTGAACCATTTAGCCGGGGTGCGCAGAAAGATAAACTCAAATAAAAATATATACACCCACATAGTTGCAAAAAAGAAGGGGCCAAAACGAATGGGCGTAAAGTCCCAATACATTACATAGAAATTCCACCATCCATAGACCAAATAGGCAAGAATGGAGACAATAATGGTATCTACTAAAAAGTGTAAAATTCTGGTTCCGTCACCAATTGTGGGAGTTGTTGGGTTCATGATGCGAAATTATTGCATTTTAGTAGTTATTTTTGCCTAAAGTATCTAGAATATGACTTTAATACAAGAACTACGTTGGAGAGGTATGATCCAAGATATTATGCCAGGCACAGAAGAACTGTTTGAAAAAGAACAAGTTTCTGGTTATATCGGCTTTGATCCTACTTCGGATAGTTTACATATTGGTAGTTTAGTGCCTATTTTATTATTAGTGCATTTACAAAGAGCGGGGCACAAGCCTGTCGCCCTAGTAGGTGGTGCCACTGGTATGGTGGGCGACCCTAGTGGAAAAAGTGAAGAGCGTAATTTATTAAGCGAAGAAACATTACAATTTAATTTAGCCGGTGTTCAAAAACAATTAGCCCATTTTTTAAACTTTGATCCTAGTCTTTCGAATGCCGCTGAAATGGTAAATAATTATGACTGGTTCAAGAATTTTAATTTCTTAGATTTTATCAGAGATGTGGGTAAGCATATTACGGTGAACTATATGATGGCCAAGGATAGTGTGAAAAAAAGAATTGAAGGCGATACAGGCATGAGCTTTACAGAATTCACTTATCAATTAGTGCAGGGTTATGATTTTTACTGGTTGTATAAAAATAAAAATTGTAAAGTACAAATGGGTGGTAGTGACCAGTGGGGCAATATTACTACCGGTACTGAATTAGTGAGACGCAAGATGGGTGGTGAAGCATTTGCATTTACTTGTCCTTTAATTACGAAGGCCGATGGTGGCAAGTTTGGAAAAACAGAGAAAGGAAATATTTGGTTAGATGCGAACAAAACTTCTCCTTATCAATTTTATCAGTTCTGGTTAAATGCAAGTGATGAAGACGCCAAAAAATGGATTAAGATATTTACAATGCTCCCATTTGATGCAATTGATAAACTAATTGCCGACCACGAACTAGCTCCACAAGAAAGAATATTACAAAAAAACTTAGCTGCTGAATTAACTAAATTAGTACACAGTGAAGAAGATTTAAATTTTGCAATTCGTGCTACTGAAATTTTATTTGGCAACGCTACTACTGAAGTATTAAAATCTTTGAATGAAGCGCAGTTATTACAAGTAATGGAAGGCGTGCCTACCGTGAATATAACACTTGCGCAACTTACAGAAGGCTATGATTTAGTAAGCTTGCTGGCCGACACTCAAATATTCCCTAGCAAGGGTGAAGCCCGTAAAATGTGGCAGAGCGGCGGTATTAGCATTAATAAAGAAAAAATAGGCACCGATTTTACAAATGTAACTACAGCTCAATTATTACAAGGCAAATACATTTTATTACAAAAAGGTAAAAAGAATTATTATTTAGTGATTGCAGCTTAAGTTTTTAAGCATTCATTTTATTGCAAAGCCTTCCACATTTCTTCTGCCACTAATTCATTTCCTCTTGCGTTCAAATGCACTCCATCGGTAGTTAAAATTCTACTAAACCAATTATCTGGATTATTTGCAAGACTATATTCATGAAAAATAGTTCTTAAGTCGACAAGGCCATGTCCGTTTGTTTTTGCATACTTTCTCATCCAACTGCTATAAGCATTTAAATCACCGTCCTGTGGATTGGAATAATCATTTTTTTCACCAATGGCAGCAGGTGTTACTATTATTACTTTAGCACCTGTGGCTTGTATTTTTTTCACCACCGCATCATAAAACTTACCAAATTTATCAAAATCAGTGCCTGTATTAGAACTTGATTTATGCCATACATCATTCACCCCTACCCAAATTACCACTACATCGGGCTTTTTTTCAAGTACATCTTTTTCTATTCTTAAGTACAAATCGTAAATTTTATTTCCACTTATTCCAGCTCCATTTAACTCAAACTTATCCGCAGCCCCTTTTGCGGCTATCATATTTTGTAAAACATCTATATATCCCCCTTTATTTACGGCAGCTTCAGTAATAGAATCGCCAAAAAAGACCACTTTCTTTTTCTTTTCCCCTCTAAAAGACATCAAGAATAAACAAGCTATAAAAGCGGTTAGAAGTGTTAATTTAATACCCATAAAATTCAGTTATTGGTTAAATAATATATTTCAGAGCTTAAGTTAAGCCAATTTCAGAATAATGGCTTTAAATGGCATTATTATTTGGAAAATTTTACTTCCCACCCTATTTTTGCAGTCCATTCTAAGAATGGCATAGGATTGCCTGATAGTATAATGGTAGTACGACTGTTTTTGGTGCAGTTTGTCTTGGTTCGAATCCAGGTCGGGCAACCAACAAAAAAAGAAGCCGTCCCGATTTTTCGGGGCGGTTTTTTTATTCCTGGCTTTCTACGATAGTACCGTAGTCTACTAATAGCTCTTCACCATTAGCAATATCACGAATGGCTTCAAACTCCTCCCCATCATTTAAAGAAATCACATTGGGCGTTTCTGAATGGTTTAAATAAATAACTAGGTCCACTAGTTTAAATCCATAATCGGGTATAAAATAAAAATCCTCATCAAATAAACAATGATTCTCAATTAAGTCTTTAGAATGTTGAGGCAAGGCATCTACTTCTTCTTTGCTTACTTTAATCCAATCTCCTACCCCTTTTGAAAAAATATTGCTTGTGCCTTTAGGAATATCTCTAATAGCAAATACGCCAATACCATGAAGTGGTGAAGGCTTAATCATCACATAGGTAGTGTTAGCTAATTCATTTAATAGGGCTTCTTTATTCATAGCAGCTTAGCTCAATTTATTAATACATTCTAATAAAGAAGTTTCCCAATGAGGAATAGTAATCGATAATTCCTTTTCTATTTTATCTGTATCTAGTACTGAATAGCCTGGTCTTTTAGCAGGTGTGGGAAAATCAACAGTAAGTATCGCATTCACTTGACAAGTTAATCCTACAATAGATTGTATTTTTTTACAATACTCATACCAAGTCGTTTCTCCTTTATTGGCATAATGATATATTCCTTTTATTTCTTTTCCATTATCCAGTGCAACTATCATTTTCATGGTAGCGTCTGCTAAATCTTTGGCATAAGTAGGTCGCCCTTTCTGATCTGATACTATATTTAATACATCTCTTTCTTTCATAAAGCGTATCATAGACTTTACAAAATTATTTCCATGTGTACTAAATACCCAAGAGGTTCTAATAATAATAGTATTAGGATTCGCGGCAATGGCTAAACGCTCTCCGTCAGCCTTGGTAGAACCATAAAAATTTAAAGGGGCTAATGCAGTTTCTGTCGTATAAGGTGTGGTAGCGTTTCCTGTAAATACATAGTCGGTTGAAAAGGTAATGAAAGGAATTTTTCTTTGATGCGCAATGGCTGCCATTTGTTCTACCGATTTTACATTTACCGCTTGTGCTAATTCTTTTTCCGATTCTGCTTTATCTACTGCCGTATAAGCTGCTGTATTAATAATAGCATCGGGTGCCATCTCATTTATAATTGCTGCAAGTGTATCTGGTTTTGATAAATCAATCACCGTTCTGTCGGTAAAAATAAATTCATATTGCGGGTAGCTTCCTGCCAACTGACCTAATTCCCAACCCAACTGACCATTTGCGCCAGTAACTAAAATTTTTCGCATGTACTTTATTTAGAAATAAACTCCTTAGGTAATTTTGTCCACTCAGAAGGTGGTAAGGATTTAAAATAATCGTAAGTTTTTTTCAAACCCTCTGCACGATCTACTTTTGGCTCCCAACCTAATAATTTTTTTGCTTTTGTAATATCGGGCTGTCTTTGTTTAGGATCGTCCACTGGTAAATCCTTGTACACAATTTTAACCGAAGACCCTGTTAGTTTCAAAACTTCTTCCGCAAAATCTTTTAAACTAATTTCATTGGGGTTACCAATATTTACAGGACTTGAATAGTCACTTAATAATAATTTGTATATGCCATCTACTAAATCATCAACATAGCAGAAGCTTCTTGTTTGTGAACCATCACCAAACACAGTCATATCCTCTCCTCTTAATGCTTGACCAATAAAGGCTGGTAGTGCACGGCCATCATTCAATCGCATTCTAGGACCATAAGTATTGAATATTCTAATAATTCTTGTTTCCACATGATGAAAAGTATGATAAGCCATAGTAATGCTTTCCATATAACGCTTCGCTTCATCATATACACCTCTTGGGCCTACTGGGTTTACATTGCCCCAGTACTCCTCTGTTTGAGGATGCACTAATGGGTCACCATATACTTCACTAGTACTTGCCACCAATATTCTTGCACCCTTTGCTTTGGCCAAGCCTAATAAATTATGCGTACCCATCGCACCAACTTTCAAAGTTTGAATAGGAATTTTTAAATAATCGATAGGGCTTGCTGGAGAAGCGAAATGTAAAATATAATCCAATTTACCTTCTATCTCAATAAAGGTAGTAACGTCATGATGTATGAATTGAAAATTTGGATTTGATCTTAAGTGCGCGATGTTTTGAAGGTCGCCTGTAATTAAATTATCCATGGCCATAACATAGTAGCCTTCTTTAATAAAGCGATCACTTAAATGCGATCCTAAAAAACCTGCAGCCCCTGTTATTAAAATTCTTTTTTGACTCATAGTATTTATTTTGTGGCTGAAGCCCTTCCAATGCTTTCATAATGATACCCTAATTCTTTCATTTTTGAAACTTCAAAAAGATTACGGCCATCGAATATGATTTTGTTTTTAATTTCTTTTTCTATTCTTTCAAAATCGGGGGTTCTAAACTCACTCCACTCTGTGGCAATGATTAAAAAATCGGCACCAGTTAAAGCCTCGTATTGGCTACCTGCATATTTTATTTTATCTCCTATTTGTGCTTTTACATTGGGCATGGCCTCAGGGTCATAGGCTGTAATAGTAGCACCCATTGTAGTTAAAGCGTCAATAATACTTAAAGCAGGTGCTTCTCTAATATCGTCGGTATTCGGTTTGAAGGCCAAACCCCAAAGGGCTATATGCTTGCCTTTTAAATCTCCTTTAAAATGCGCCTTTATTTTTTCAACTAAATGTAATTTTTGATTTGCGTTTACTTTTTCCACCGCTTTCAAAATTTCAAAATCATATTTCACTTCATCAGAGGACATTATTAAAGCTTGTACATCTTTAGGAAAGCATGATCCGCCATAACCAATACCTGGGAATAAAAAACGCTTTCCAATTCTATCGTCCGATCCAATCCCTCTTCTTACCATGTCCACATCGGCGCCCATACGCTCACATAATTGAGCCACTTCATTCATGAAAGATATTTTAGTAGCTAAAAAACTATTAGCTGCATACTTTGTTAATTCAGAACTACGCTCATCCATAAATATCACAGGGTTACCCTGTCTTACAAAGGGCGCATATAAATCGCTCATTACTTTTTTAGCTCTCTCCGATTTTGTTCCAACTACCACTCTATCTGGCTTCATAAAATCATCTACCGCCACACCTTCTCTTAAAAATTCTGGGTTACTCACTACATCGTAGGCTCCTTTATAATTTTTTGCAATAGCTGCACTTACTTTATCGGCAGTGCCTACCGGTACTGTACTTTTATTAACTATGACTTTATAGTCTTTTAAAATTTTTCCTAAATGATCGGCAACGCCTAATACATATTTTAAATCGGCACTACCATCGGCACCCGGAGGTGTAGGCAAGGCTAAAAATATTATTTCAGCCCCTTCAATAGCTGTCTCTAATTCAGTAGTGAATGTTAAACGACCTTCTTTAATATTTCTTAAAAATATTTTCTCTAGTCCTGGTTCGTATATAGTTATTTGACCACCACTTAATTTATCTACTTTGTTTTTATCAATATCTACACAAGTAACCTTGTTTCCTGTTTCTGAAAAACAAGTTCCTGTAACGAGTCCTACATATCCTGTTCCTACGACTGTAATTTTCATCTACTTATTTTTTATTTAAAAAATGATTTTACTCCCTCTACAATATAAGCTAATTGTACTTCATCCATTTCGGTGTGCACCGGCAGTGAACATACACAGGGGGTTAGCTTATCTGTTATAGGTAAATTCCAATTTGTATTTTTTTGTTCGCCAAACATTTTTTGCAAATGACCAGGTACCGGATAATAAATCATACAAGGTATTTCCTTGGCTGCTAAATGCGCAATGAACATATCGCGGTCTACTCCTATGAGTTGCATGGTATATTGATGATATACATGTGTACTATAATGCAAGCTCGATGGTGTGGTAATTTCTTTGATAGAAGCGAAAGCATCAGAATAATATTTGGCTACTGATTGTCTTGCACTATTATACGCATCTAATTTTTTCAACTTGATATTTAATATAGCTGCTTGGATAGAATCTAATCTTGAATTACATCCCACTAAATCATGATAATACCTTGCAGACTGACCATGGTTTGCAATCATTGTCATTTTATCGGCCAAAGTTTTATCGTTGGTACATAAAGCACCGCCGTCTCCGAAGGCGCCTAAATTTTTACTAGGATAAAAAGAAGTAGCTCCAATATGTCCAATGGTTCCTGTTTTTTTAGTAACTCCATTAGAGAAAGTATAATCACATCCAATAGCTTGCGCATTGTCTTCAATTACAAATAAATGATGGGCTTTGGCAATTTCCATAATTTCTTCCATGGGTGCTGCATGTCCATATAAATGTACCGGCACTATTAGTTTTGTTTTTGGTGTGATCGCTTTTTTCAAACTTTCAACATCCATGCAAAATGTAATAGGATCCACATCTACAAAAACAGGTTTTAATCCTAACAAGGCCACTACCTCCGTGGTAGCGATATAAGTAAAAGAGGGGGTAATCACTTCATCACCAGGTTGTAGGTCTAAGGCCATCATGGCAATTTGTAAAGCGTCTGTGCCATTAGCGCAAGGAATCACATGATCCACGCCTAAATAGGTACTTAAATTTTGAGCAAAATCCTTCACAGCCTTCCCATTAATATAGGCAGCAGAATCCAAGACTTCTTGAATAGCTCCATCTACCTCTGCTTTGATGGCCAAATACTGATTTTTAGTATCTACCATTTGAATTTTCCTCATCCTTTAAATTTGGGCAAAATTACAATAAAAAGCCTAATTCAACCTAATTGTGGGTATAAGAAAGGCTTTCAAAACAAATTCAAGTTTTATGCTATTTTTTATTGATTTTTGCCCTACTGAAATGACAGCATGATTTTATACCAATTATTTTTACGGCTCTACCCTATATTGGCTTATCTCATTAGTCCCTTTAATGAGAAAGCAAGAAATTGGGTAGATGGACAAGCTAAGGTTTGGGATGAAATAAATGCCCTTAGCCCAAAGATTAAACAACCCCTTATTTGGGTGCACTGTGCTTCTTATGGAGAATACGAACAAGGGCTTCCTATTATCGACAGCATTAAATTGAAATATCCATCGCATCAAATATGGCTAACTTTTTTTTCCCCCTCGGGTTATGTGTATAGAAAAAAAGATGCCCACGCCGACTTTGTCACCTACCTCCCTTTTGATGGTAAAAAAAATGCAAGCCTTTTTTTAGAAACCATAAACCCTTCTTTAATTATTTTTATTAAATATGAGTTTTGGTTTTATTATTTATCAATTGCAAAAGAAAAAAATATTCCAACGGTTTTAGCTTCTGCACTTTTTAGACAAAGCCAAATATTTTTTCAATTTTACGGAGGCTTCTATAAAAAAATATTAAATTTATTTACTGCTATTTTAGTGCAGGACCAAGCATCGGAAGACTTAATCAAACCCATTATAAGTACTAGTAAAATATGTGTAACTGGCGATACCAGATTTGATAGAGTTATTAGCACAGCTAGCACCGTTACTAAATTTGAGTGGATACAAAAATTAAGTCAAAATAAAATTATCATAGCAGGTAGTACCTGGGAAACCGATCATATTGTTTTAGCAAAAACAACGCTAGCCTTTAAAAAATTAAACTGGATTATTGTACCACACCATGTTGACGCCAATTCCATTGCTGAGTGTAGGATTCATTTCCCTAAGGCCATCACACTTACTGAACTACTCGCTTCTAAACAACATTTTACATTGCCTACTATAATTATTATAGACCAAATTGGTATTTTAAGAAGTATATATCAATATGCCTATATCTCTTATGTAGGGGGTGGTTTTGGAAAGGATGGCGTGCATAATGTTTTAGAACCCGCTGCTTTTGGCAAACCAGTTATTTGGGGCAGTAACGATAGTAAATACAGAGAAGCCATAGGCTTAAGAAATATAGGGGGTGGATTTGCTATTCAAAATGCAGAGGCACTCATTGATCAAATACAATTATTAATTGATGTTGAAAAGGATTATAGCAATACCTGTTCTTTATCGGCTCAATATATCATAGAGCATGCGGGCGCCACTCATAAAACAATTGAATATTTAAAAGAGCAGCAATTTTTAAGGTAAGAATAGCTACTTTTGAAAGAATCTTAAAAGCATTATAATTAGCAGATATGTTTATTGAACAAAATATTACAGGAGAAAGACGCGGCTGGATAGAAGTGGTTTGCGGCAGTATGTTTAGCGGCAAAACAGAAGAATTAATTAGAAGATTAAAAAGAGCAAAAATTGCCAATTTACAAGTAGCCATTTATAAACCTGCTACCGATACTCGTTTTGATGTCAATAAAGTAGTAAGCCACGATGCTAATTTTATCGAATCAATTCCTGTAAAAAATGCTAGTGAAATTTTAGCATTATCAAAAACAGCAGATGTTATTGGTATTGATGAAGCTCAGTTTTTTGATGCAGGTATTATTGAAGTCTGTGAAACACTGATGATGCAAGGCAAAAGAGTTATTGTAGCAGGGCTTGATATGGATTATTTAGGCAAACCCTTTGGACCCATGCCCTCTTTATTAGCTACTGCCGATTTTATTACCAAGCTACATGCTATATGTGTAAAGTGTGGTCACTTAGCCAATATTTCTTATAGAACAAGCGATGAAGAAGGAACTGTTGTGTTGGGAGAAAAAAATAATTACGAACCAAGGTGTCGCATTTGTGCCACTAAATAATATTTGCCCTAGCAAATAAAGTAAAATGAAAATACATTTGAAATCGATTCTTACTTTATTGAAAAAAGATATGTTGCTTGAATTCAGACAGCAGTATACTTTTTTTGGCATCCTATTATACATCGCCTCCACTACTTTTGTAATTTACTTAACCATGGGCCAGCCCGATGATGAAGTATGGAATGGATTATTCTGGATTACCCTTTTATTTATTTGTATTAATACCGTTGCCAGAAGTTTTTTACAAGAAGGCAGAGGTCGTATGCTTTACTTTTATACTATTGCAAGTCCTATACATTTTATCTTTTCTAAATTAATTTACAATAGCTTACTGATGTGCTTTATGAGTGGATTAAGTTTGCTATTATTTACTTTATTATTAGGCAACCCTTTAGAACATAGTTTGCTTTTCTTTGGCTTGAGTTGCTTAGGAGGCATTAGCCTAAGTTTGGTATTTAGCTTCCTTGCAGCCATTGCTTCTAAAGCACAGCAACCCTCTGCTATTATGGCTATCCTGGGGTTCCCTTTAATTATTCCGCAGCTAATGCTTCTAATGAAAATTGCGAATATTGCCTTTGCCGATGTGGTGCAAAATGGACTACCCGAATTAGTAGGTTTATTATGCGGCTTTGATATTATGATTATAGTACTCTCCTACATTCTCTTTCCTTTTCTTTGGAAAGAATAGGCCCTAGAATTGCAAATGACGAACTGTTTGTCCGTTATTAATAAGTTGCTTTAAGGATTCTATTCCAATGGTTAGATGTCTTTCCACAAATTGTGCAGTCACTTTTGAATCGCTGGCTTCTGTTTTCACACCTTCTGGTACCATCGGAGAATCGCTTACTAATAATAAAGCCCCTGTAGGAATTTTGTTGTAAAAGCCAACTGTAAAAATAGTAGCTGTTTCCATATCTATGGCGTAAGCTCTAATATCAGTTAAATATTCTTTGAATTTTTCATCGTGCTCCCATACTCTTCTATTCGTTGTATACACAGTGCCTGTCCAATAATCTACACCGTTATCTCGAATGGTAGTCGAAATTGCTTTTTGTAAGGCGAAGGCTGGAAGTGCAGGAACTTCTGGTGGAAAATAATCGTTGGATGTACCCTCTCCTCTTATTGCTGCAATAGGTAAAATTAAATCGCCTATTTTATTTCTCTTTTTTAAGCCTCCACATTTACCTAAAAATAAAACCGCTTCAGGTTGAATGGCCGTTAATAAATCCATAATAGTAGCAGCCCCAGGACTACCCATTCCAAAATTAATAATTGTAATACCGTCGGCCGTAGCGCACTGCATAGGGCGGTCTTTTCCAATTACTTCTACCTTATGCATTTCTGCAAACATGTTTACATAATTGCTAAAGTTGGTGAGTAGTACAAAACGACCTAATTGGTCTAAGTTAGCGCCCGTATACCTTGGTAACCAATTCTCTACGATTTCTTCTTTTGTTTTCATACTATCAAATTTTAAGGTTTCTACTACTTATCTTTGGGCGAAGTATTATATAAAAATACGAATTTTAATTTAAATGATAGTTCTACAGTATCCTAGCTACCCTTTTAAAATAAAAGCCCTCCATGGGAAGGATCAAATATTTGACCCCTTTAGAAAAACTTGGGTGCTACTTACACCTGAAGAATGGGTAAGACAAAACCTATTACAATACTTAGTTCAAAACTTACATTATCCTTCCAGTTTAATAGCGGTAGAAAAAGAAATTAAATTAGGAGAACTTTCTAAACGCTTTGATATAGTCGTGTATAAAAATGAAATGCCCTGGATGATTATTGAATGTAAAGAAGCAAAAGTTAGATTGAATGAAAAAACGATGGAGCAAATTTTACAATACCAACAAGTATTAACAGCGCAGTATTTAATTATTAGCAATGGGCATGAAACACTGGGTGCTAAAATAGAATCGGGGAAACTGCAGGCTTTGCAAAATTTCCCCGAATACTTATAAAATATTTTTTATACTAAAATCTTCCAACTACTAAGGGAAGATACCTAATTCAGCATAAGAAGTGCCTACTTTATTAATGGCACATACATAGGCTGCAGTGCGCATATCTGGAATAGAAGGATTGGCTTTCCAAATATCCATAATCTCTCTAGTAGCATTAATCATGGTTTCTTCTAAACCACTATGTACTAAATCAATTTCATCTGGACCATGTGCAATAATTTCTTTTTCAGACTCTGTTACCTTTTTTCCAGTCAATTCTTCTATTTGATTTAAGATATTAATGTTGGCATTCTCCGTAAATCTTTTTTCTAAACGGCCATACCTTACGTGACTTAAGTTTTTCAACCACTCAAAATAAGATACCGTTACCCCACCTGCATTTAAATACATGTCAGGAATCACTAAAACGCCTTTGGCTGCTAATATATCATCAGCCTCTGGAGTTAAAGGACCATTCGCCGCTTCTCCAATAATTTTTGCTTTAATGCGAGCTGCATTGTTTTTATCAATCACATTTTCTAAAGCAGCCGGAATTAAAATATCACAAGCTAATTCTAAAGCGTCTCCACTGTTCTTTAAATTAGTAGCCCCTGGGAAATTTAAAATACTACCTGTTTTTTTACGGTGTTGGAATACTTCTTCTTCATTCAAACCTGCTTCATTAAAAATAGCCCCTTCAAATTCTGCAATGGAAACCACTATCGCTCCATTCTCTCTAAAGAATTTTGCAGAGTGATAACCCACATTACCCAAACCTTGTACCACTACTTTTTTATTTTCAATACCCACAGTTAAACCTTGCTTTTTCATTATATCTTCCATCATGCATACTTCTCTTACTCCAAAAAATACACCTAATCCAGTGGCTTCTTTTCTGCCTCTTACACCTCCTAATGAAATAGGCTTTCCTGTTACACAACCCGCTGCATCAATTTCTCCTGGCTTTAAAGATTGATAAGTATCCACGATCCAAGCCATTTCTCTTTCCCCTGTTCCATAATCTGGTGCAGGTACATCAATACCAGGACCTATAAAATTTTTCTTCACTAATTCAGATGTATATCTTCTTGTAATTTTTTCTAGTTCATAAGTGCTTAAATTTCTTGGACTAATTTTGATACCGCCCTTAGCACCCCCAAAAGGTACATTCACAATCGCACATTTATAAGTCATTAAGGCGGCTAGTGCCATTACCTCATCCTGATTCACTGCCATACTAAAACGAATACCTCCTTTACAAGGCGACTTATGTTGCGAGTGTTGCACACGATAGGCTTCAATTACTTCAATATGCCCATCATCCATTTTAACAGGGAAGCGCATACTGTAAATACTATTACAAGCTTTAATTTGTTCTAATATTCCTTGTTCCCAACTAGTAAATTTGGAAGCTTTATCAAAACTTCTTTCAACACTTTGAAAGAAACTATACTCTTTATTTTCAGACATAAAAATGATTTTAATTTTTCGAATTAGTTTTTAGCGTTAATGTTTTGGGTTAGTCTTTAGCGTTATTTTCCAATGCTGCTATTTTCTTGTCAACGGTGGCAACATATATAAATAGCCCCACCAGTATAATAGTCACCACAGACATGACTATATAAATTTTACCTTGCTGTACCATGATACTGCTATTCTCGACAACCTTTGCTTGTAATAATTGAAACATATATTTTTATTTATACTTGATTGAAAATTTTTCTTCTTAATTTTTTTTGATTAATGATATTACAAAAGTCCTTCTTTTTTTAATTTTAATAATTGTACTCTAATATGCAATGTACTTATCCATACGCCTAATAAAGTCCACCCAATCACTGCAGGATAAAACACAGTGCGCATATTAGCCGACATATCTTTTCCATTCAGACCCGGATTACCATCACTACCCTGTCCTCCAGGATGCAATGATTCAGTGAGTCTTGGTAAAATCCAAAGTGTAGGAAATAACATAAAAAAAGAAAATATATTATACACAGCAGAAAGTCTTGCTCTTTTCTCTGTATCTATTAAACTACCTCTTAAAACAAAATAGGCGAAATAAATAAGTAAGGCAATGGCTGCTCCGTTTTGTTTTGGATCGCCCACCCAAGGACTACCCCATTGATAGTTGGCCCAAAAAGCGCCAGTAATAATTCCTAAAACCCCAAATAATAAGCCAACAGATGCAAATGCCATTGAATAAATATCGTGCACTGGACTCGCAGCTCGTAAATACTTTATCGCATATATTAGAGACACAAATAATAGTATCATCATTCCAAACCACATGGGTACATGAAAAAAGAAATTACGAATAGACTCTTGCAAACGGTCGTCAAGCTTGGGCACTTTTACTAAAAAGCCATAAGTACAGGTATAAAGTAAAAGGATAATAGATAGGATTTTCCACCAGCGCGCTCTCAACATAGTTTAATTTATTTTATATCAATAAATCCTAAAACTAACAATTGTTTGCAAATCTAGTTGTTTTGCTTCTAATTGCCCAATTTTAGGTGTGAATCTTAGGTTAACAAAATTACTGCTTATGTTGTACATTTGCCTCCATAATTTTCATGCCGTAACATGAAGCGAACTGCCCCGTAAGGCTGTAGTAAACTTAATGTGGCTATAACCCAAAAATAGACACAAATGAAACTTTCTCAATTTAGGTATGATCTACCTTTAAATCTCATTGCACAATATCCTACTAAAAGAAGAGAGGATAGCAGACTGATGGTAGTTAACCGTCAAAATGGTCACATGGAAAATCGTCATTTCTCTGACTTATTAGAGTATTACGACGATAAAGATGTTTTTGTAGTAAACAACACCAAGGTATTCCCAGCTAGAATGTATGGTCGTAAAGAAAAAACAGGCGCGAAGATTGAAGTATTCTTATTAAGAGAATTAAATAAGCCTAACCGTTTATGGGATGTGATTGTTGATCCCGCAAGAAAAATTCGTGTAGGCAACAAATTGTATTTCGGAGAAAACGAAGAACTAGTAGCAGAAGTAATTGACAACACCACTAGCCGTGGACGTACCATTCGTTTTTTATGGGAAGGTGATGATGAAGGCTTTAGAAAAATGTTAGAATTTTTAGGAGAAACACCTTTACCTAAATATATTAAACGCAAACCAGACGAAGAAGATAAAGAAAGATATCAGACTGTGTATGCAAAGCATGAAGGTGCGGTGGCCGCTCCTACTGCTGGTTTACACTTTAGTAAAGAGTTAATTAAAAGAAGTGAAATTATTGGTATTCGTTTTGCAGAAGTAACCTTGCATACTGGCTTAAGCACTTTCAGACCTATTGAAGTAGAAGATTTAAGCAAACATAAAATGGATGCTGAATATTTCAAGATAGATGAAGAAGCTTGTAAGATTATTAATACTGCAAAACAAAATGGTCGCCGTGTATGTTCTATTGGAACCACCGCAATGCGTGGCATGGAAAGTAGCGTAACTGCTCAACGTTTATTAAAACCAGCGGAAGGATGGACGAATCATTTTATTCACCCTCCTTATAATTTTAATATTGCAGATAGTTTAGTAACCAACTTCCATTTACCTAAAACTAGCTTGTTAATTATGTCTTGCGCTTTTGCTGGATATGAATTAGCCATGGAAGCTTATAAAAAAGCAATCAAGGATAAATATCGTTTCTTCTCTTATGGAGATGCGTTATTATTTATCTAAATTTTATAAAATATAAATTTTGATAAATAATACTCTTAAGATTTTTTTACTATTTATTTAATCCATATTTTAAAATAGGATTAAATAAATAACACTCTGATGATTTATTTACTATTTATCTAAATTTTATAAAATATAAAAAAAGGTCTCGATTTATCGGGACCTTTTTATTTTTCCGTATAACATAAATGGGTTTTCCTTATTTCAAAAATGAGCCATTTAATTGGACTCTATTTTTGCTGTTCAATTAGTATGAATAGAAAGATAAGCTTTACCCTCCTCTTCATTGCTGTTTTAACCCTAGAAATAAATGCGCAGGATACCATTAAAGATACTGCAGCGTGGAAGAGATTGCCGGATATAACTGTTGTGGGTAGAAATAGTAAATCGGACTACCAACAACTACCAGAGATTGTGGGCACAAGCATTTATGCGGGTAAAAAGAATGCTTTGATTGTTCTTGAAAATGTGCAAGGGAATACTTCAAATAACGTCATGCGTCAAGTATTAGCCAAAGTTCCAGGTATTCATATTTGGGAAAGTGACCCTAGTGGTATACAAATTGGCATCGCAGCAAGGGGCTTAAGCCCCAATAGAAGCTGGGAATTTAATGTTAGACAAAATGGATATGATATAGCTGCAGATCCTTTTGGTTACCCGGAGGCTTATTATAATCCTCAAATGCAGGCTATTCAAAGAATTGAAATTATTAGAGGGCAAGGTGCTCTTCAATATGGGCCCCAATTCGGCGGAATGGTTAACTATATTTTAAAAAATGGAAGTGAAATTAATAAACCATTTGAGTTTGAAACACAACAAACTGTTGGAAGCAATGGCTTATTAAATAGTTATAACGCCATTGGTGGAAAGCGCGGGAAACTCCATTATTATTCATTTTATGATCAAAGAAATGGGGATGGTTGGAGAAATAATAGTCAATTTTATACAAAATCCGGCTTTGGTTCCATGACCTATAATTTTACAAATAAATTTTCACTCAGGTTTGAAATAATGTATTCCCATATTAGAAGTCAACAGCCTGGAGGCTTAACAGATGCGCAAATAAAACAAGATGCAAGGCAAAGTTTCAGGGCTAGGAACTGGTTTGATATCAAATGGATGACACCCGCCTTCATACTTCAATACGAAATCAATAAAAACAGTCGTTGGAATACAAGCATTTTTGGAACAATTGGCGACCGCAATAGTGTAGGCTTCTTACAATCTATTACTATAAAAGATAGTGTCAACGCTTCTACCAATCAATTTAATAATAGGTTAGTCAATTTAGATAAATACAGAAACTACGGTATTGAAAGTAGAATAATAAGTGATTATGTAGTTGGAAAATTTAAAAATACAGTTGCTGGAGGTATAAGATTATACAAAGGCAATACCTTTAGACTAGCAGATGGCATAGGCAGCACAGGTGCTGGCTATGATGTCACTATAAAAGGTATTTACCCAAAAGATGTAAATTTTGAGTCGTCTAATGCTGCTGCATTTATTGAAAATGTTTTTAGAATTTCTGATAAACTACTTTTAATTCCAGGTATAAGATATGAATGGCTTGAAGGTTCCGCTGAGGGAAGAAATGGAATAACTAATTCGGGAACAGCCATTAATTTACAAAATATTACCAGGGGTAGAAATTTCACACTCGCTGGACTTGGATCAGAATACCATATTACAAATAGTACAGAATTGTATGCAAATTTATCACAGGCATACAGGCCCATTCAATTTGCAAATTTACAAGCACCTCCCACTACGGATTTGATTGACCCTGCATTAAAAGATGCCAAAGGTTATAATTTTGATATTGGCTATAGGGGTAAAGTAAAAAATTATATTCAATTTGATATTAGTGGATTTTATTTGAAATATAATAATCGCGTAGGCACCATTAGCTCCGCAAATGCTAGCTACAGACTCATTACCAATGTAGGAGCAAGTGCTAGTAAAGGAATAGAGACTTATATTGAATTTAATCCTGGAAGGGCGTTCTCTAATACTGTGTATACAGACATCATTTTATTTAGTTCCTACGCTTATACCGATGCTAGATATAGCGCTGACCATAAAGACGCCAATACAAAAGATAAAAAAGTAGAAAACGCCCCTCAAGATATTTTCAGAGGAGGTATTAGCTATGGGTATAAAAAAATCCTAATAACTGCTCAATTAAGTTTTGTGGGCGCCTCTTTCAGTGATGCAAACAATACAATTGCAGCAAGTGCAAATGGAAATACAGGACGCATCCCCTCTTATTCAATCACAGATTTAACGGCTAGTTATAAATTTTCTAAAATAGTACAGCTAAGAGCAGGTATTAATAATGTATGGGATGTAAGATATTTTACAAGACGCGCTGGTGGTTATCCTGGGCCAGGTGCATTACCTGCTGATGGACGCAGTTTTTTCTTTACAATAGGTGCAAAATTATAAAATAAAAAACTGTTTATAAATTAAACAAGCCCTTATTAATTAACTGCAAAGTTTTTACTTTATGCTCACTTGGAATAAGCAATGAAATATTATGTGGGCTTCCTCCATAGCTAACCATGGTTACTGGAATTTCGTTAATGGCTTGAAATAATTTAGTAAGTACCGCATCGGTTTTTGCAATTTCATTTCCTACAATAGAAACAATGGTTTGATCATGCTCCACTTCTACTGAAGCAATATTATTGAGCTCTGCAATAATCTCATTCAAATGCGTATCGCTATCAATGGTTACTGATACAGCTACTTCAGAAGTAGTAATCATATCAATGGGTGTTTTGTATTTTTCAAATACTTCAAATATTTTTCTTAAAAAGCCATAAGCCAAGAGCATTCGACTGCTCTTAATTTTAATGGCAATAATATTATCCTTAGCGGCCACTGCTTTCACCCCTACACTACCCGCTTCTTTTTTAATAACGGTTCCCACTGCAGTAGGCTGCATGGTATTTAATAATTTAACAGGAATGTTTTCTTGTTGTGCTGGCCAAATACAAGTAGGATGTAAAATTTTGGCTCCGAAATAAGCTAACTCTGCTGCTTCATCAAAACTGAGTTGCTCAATGGCTACTGTTTTATCTACTACTCTTGGGTCGTTGTTATGCATGCCATCAATGTCGGTCCAAATTTCACAAACACTGGCCTTTACTGCAGCAGCAATTAAAGAAGCGGTATAATCACTGCCTCCTCTTTTTAAATTATCTACTTCTGCTCTACTATTTCTACAAATATAGCCCTGTGTAATAAATAATTTTTGAGTTGGATGCTGTGCTAAAACTATTTTTATTTTTTCTTCGATGACCACTAAATCTGGTTCGTCATTGGCATCTAATTGCATAAAGTCTAAAGCAGGTAGTAATGCATGGTCAATTTTTTCTTGTTCTAAATACAAAGAAAATAATTTAGTGCTCATTAATTCACCTTGTGCTAGTATGTCTTTATTGAGTGCATCGCTCAATGAAATTTTCTGCGTAATTTTTAAAAACTCAAAATGCTCGGTAATTATTTCATTGGCCTTCGCTCTTATACTTTCTTCTTTTAATAAGTCAATAATAAAAGCGCGGTACTGTTTTTCTAAAACAGCAATTTTTTCAGCAGCTACTTGTTTATTAGGAGAAGCTAAAGCAGTACTAATTTCTACTAAAGCATTAGTAGTACCACTTAATGCACTTAAAACTACTAAGGTAGGCTCTGCATTACGTGTAATTAATTGAGATACTTGGTGCATCCTTTCTGGCTTACCCACACTGGTGCCACCAAATTTCATTATAACCATGATTCAATTTTTAGAAGGGTAAATCATCTACTGGTGCATCATCATTTGAAGGTGCGCTTGCTGGAGTATAAGTTCCACCTGTACTTTGATCTGGTGATGCAGTTCCACTAGGCTTTGCACCTAATAATTGAACCGATACAATTCTTAAAGTTAAAGAAGCACCGTTTCTACCATCGGTAGTGGTGTAAGATCTTACATCTGGAGTGCCTTCAACATATACTTGAGTTCCTTTTTTTAAATAAGGGGCCACTGCGGTTCTATCTGTCCAATAAGAACAGTCTACCCAAGTGGTTCTATCTTTTTGAACGCCTTGCGCATCCTTAAAGCGCTCCGTGTGCGCCACATTAAAATTAATCACTGACTTGCCGTTAACATTGTTAACTACTGCGTCTTTACCTAAATTTCCGATTACTTGTAACTTTATCATTTTCTATTATTTTGTCGTTTTATGAAAGTGAAGATAGTAATTTTTAGAATTTTGAACTGAAAACCCTGGCCCATTTTATGAACAT
>Ga0208810_1000012_pt1 | contig 61591 bp, 53 predicted proteins | sample Colrivmet1560A02_FD_187679 | JGI IMG/M metagenome (GOLD analysis project Ga0208810, IMG submission 187679) | Estuarine microbial communities from the Columbia River estuary - metaG 1560A-02 (SPAdes) (version 2) | ecosystem: Environmental > Aquatic > Marine > Intertidal zone > Estuary | place... | reverse complement strand
CAAGAAACGTTCAACTAAGCGCAAGTCCAAGAAACGTTCAACTAAGCGCAAGTCCAAGAAACGTTCAACTAAGCGCAAGTCCAAGAAACGTTCAACTAAACGTAAGTCAACTAAACGTAAGTCCAAGAAACGTTCAACCAAGCGCAAGTCCAAGAAACGTTCAACTAAACGCAAGTCCAAGAAACGTTCAACCAAGCGCAAGTCCAAGAAACGTTCAACTAAACGCAAGTAAGTTTTTAATTAACTAAAATTTTTATATTTAAAATTAAAAATTTTACAATTACAATAATGCATCATACTGCTGCAATATCAGGTTTAGCATTTGCTGAAAAATATGGTGGTGAGGGGAAGATTGTTGTAGATATAGGTGGTCAAAATGTAAATGGATCTTTGAGAAATTATTTTACAGAAAGAAATATGAAATATATTTGCGTAGACATTGAAGAACATCCGTCTGTTGATATAGTCGTTAAACCAGGTGATAAGTTACCATTTTCGGATGGTGAAATTGATTTAATTGTATCAGTTTCGTGTTTTGAACACGATCCACTTTTTTGGATGACGTTTAAAGAAATGTGTAGAATAACAAAATTAGGTGGTTATATTTTTGTTAATGCACCTTCTAATGGTGCTTATCATTGTTATCCTGGTGATAATTGGAGATTTTATTCAGACGCTGGACAAGCTCTTGCATATTGGTCGGGTAAAAGAATAAGTGAAGAAGAGATATTTCCAAGTGAAGTAATTGAGACATTTCATATTTTGCCAAGTGGAGATCAATGGTTAGATTTTATATGTATATGGAAACGAGTTGATTATATACAAACTAGCATTTTAGTATCAACTGAAGTTTCAAATACACTGGGTATTTTAGAAACATATGTTAATGAACGTGGGCTAAAAACAATTAAAAAATTACCACGATAACTAAACTTTATTTAAAATTTATAATTTATAATAAATAATATACAAATGGGAATAACTTATTATTTATTTTTGGATAAAGAATTTTGTATACAAAATGTTTTTGAGAATTTGCAAATAAATATATTAGAACCAGGTATTAAATATAAGGAAATTAAGGAACACCCTATTTTACCTCCGTATATAGTAATAGTATCAATATACAAGGATCAATATCTGTTAGAAAAAGTTAAGGAAGAGTTACAAGACATGGGGTATGATAAAAGTTTTGAAATTGTTAAACCACTTGCAAATACTATATGATAAAAAATTGATTTTTTTTTTTATAAAACATAAATACTACTATGAGTACTTCAAATAATCAAAATCGCAATTTTCCAAAACTTTTTGGCAGCGATGTCAAAGGGAAAACCAAAGAATGGAATGTATTAGTAGTAAATAATGGTGATCATTCTGTTGTTGAAATCGAATATGGATATGTGTCCGGAAAAATGACAACGAGTACAAAAAAAATTACTTGTGGAAAAAACATTGGAAAACGTAATGAGACAACTCATTTTGAACAAGCTGTTCTTGAAGCTCAGTCTAAATGGAAGAAGAAGACTGAACAAGGATTTTCAACTGATCAAAATGATAATCAAAATGATAATCAAAATGATAATCAAAATTCTGGTAGCGAATCTGATAAAGCTAATGTTACAGTAATTTTTCCTATGTTAGCGTCTGATTTCCAAAAATTCAAAAACAAAATAGATTATCCTGCTTATATTCAACCAAAGCTTGATGGATACAGAATGATCTATAATAACAGTGCAAAAACTTGTAATTCAAGACAAGGCAAAGCATTTGATGCAGTTAAAAGAACTAGCTTATATAAGGAATTATGTTGTATTTCAGAAAATATTGTTCTTGATGGAGAACTATATCAACACGGAGGTATATTTGAACATTTAGGTCTTCTTCGTAAGAAAAAACTTGGCGAATCTGATTATCAAAAATTGGAACAAATTGAATATCACGTTTACGATTACGTTGATGAAACTAAAACTTACAAAGAACGTTTGGAGTTTTTAAAGGATTTTTTTGATGAAAACTGTTTCAAGCATATTCGTCTTGTAGAAACATATATAGTCTCATCAGAAGATGACATCAGAACTCGTCATTTAGCTTTTGTAAAGGATAATTATGAAGGAAGTATTGTAAGAACAACGTCTGGTAAATATCGTTGTAAGGCAAGATCTCAAGACCTTTTGAAATTCAAAGACTTTATGGATTCCGAATACAAAATAGTTGACTTTACAGCTGAACAAGATACTTCTACTACTAAGAACTTGGTTGTATGGATTTGTGTAAATCAAAATGGTGATAAATTCAATGTTAGACCAAAGGGTACAAGGGAGGAACGTCACGAACTTTATAATCGTGGATCAGAATTTATTGGACAACAAATTCAAGTTAAATATTTTGAACTCACGGATTCAGGAATTCCTAGATTTCCTACTACTAAATCAGAGTCTTACACAACGTATATCAGAAATATTATTGAATAAATGATTTTTTAAAAATTGAATAAAAAAATGTAAAATGATGTGTTAATGATGAGTTGTATTAATACAACTGAATTTTGGCCTATATGGATTGCGTTATTATGGTTTATATTGGTAATTATACTTAGGGTAATTTTTAATATAGGTCCGACTGATTTTATAACATGGTCTTATAATTATGAGTTTGCTGATCAAATAACAAGTGCTAATTTTTTACTTAGTACAGGGATAATAATTATATTAACATATATTTCATTAATAGTTTGTCACAAGTGTTTAAGAGTAAAAATATACTATACGGAGTATTATTTTGTAATGTCTATTGTTTTAATATCAAAATTTGTAGGAACATCAATGTTATTAAAATCATATGGTTTAGGTACTGCTTTTTGGTGTATTTGTTTAGGATGTTGTTTTAGAACAGTTTTTAAAATTAATTTAGATTTGATGATGTCTATGGAATTTTTTATTAAGACAAGTATTGTTTTATTTGCTATAGAGTTGGATAAAATAATAAACTTGGGGGCAAAATCTTTGGTTGTAGCGTGGGTAGAAACATGTTTATTATTATTTACTGTTTATTGTATTGGAAGGTATATATTAAATCTTGATATAACAAAAACTTTACTATTGTCGAGTGGTCTTAGTATTTGCGGTAGTTCAGCGGTAATGTCTGTGTCTGACATTATGGATAGAAACACACCTAGATTAAATTACGATACATCAGTTACTATTACAATTTTGTCAATTTTATCAATTCCATATATTATTGTTGTTCCGTATTTGTGTAAAAAGTTTGGGTTTTCAGATATTATTTCTGGTACGTGGATTGGTGGAAGTATTGATTCAACAGGTGCAGTTATAGCTTCTGCAAGTTTAGTAAACAAAACTACTACGGACAATGCAATATTATTAAAAATGTTACAAAACTTGTTGATAGGTCCAATTGTATTAGGTTTTACTGGTATTTTATATAGATCAGTTAATCCTAAAATTTTAATCCAGAAATTTCCTAAATTTATAGTTGCATTTTTAATAGTGTCGATTATAGTTACAACACTTCCAAATGGTCTTGGTAAATCTATTACACAAGATTGTATAGTTTTATCAGAATGGTTTTCACAAATTTCATTTGTACTTATAGGAATGGGTATAAACTTGTTAGAAATACCAGGTATTATAAAGAATGAATGGAGGATGTTGGTACTATATATAATTGGTCAAACAATAGATACTTTAACAACATTAGGATTTTCTATTTGGATGTTTTCCAACTAAACAAGTTACAGTTAAAATGTAATTTATTTTTATTTACTGATAATAGAGTAAATAAAATGAGTAATCAATTTTCGATGAAAGGATCAACAAAACCATTAAAGGGTATGACAGTATCCTCTAATTTTGGTTCATTTGAAACCTTGACAGCTACAAATTTACAATTGGAATCTATTAATATTGCTGGTCTTTTTGAAGATGGTGTGTTTCAAAATGTTGTTATTAAAGATTCTCAGATTTTTAATACTGTTATTGGTGCAGAAGGTCCGAATGTGGGTTATTTTAGTGATCTTAGAACGAATCAAGATGTAAAATTTATTAGTAATGTATTTGGTTCATATGTTCAATGGGATCCAACAACATCAGTATTTAATATAAATGATTCTACGTTACGAGTAAATAAATGTTCATATTTAGGAAATTTAGAAATATGTGAAAATTATATAAAGGCTACAAATTTAGATGGTAGTATTAATTTATTTCCAGATGGGAATGGTACAGTTTACATTTGGGGTCCAACTTATATAAGTACATCAACTGGTAGTTTTTATGCTGAGTTTGTGAGTGGTGGGTCTTCTTTATTAACAAAAGACAGTATAAGTTTTTATTCAAGTGAGGGTTCTAGTAGTTTAAGTACATATGATAAACAAACGTTTACAACAACAAATGGTGATATAGAATTTGTTACAAATACGACTAAAAATATAAATGTATCTAATATTTTTACAACGTCTGGTAATACGATTGTATCAACATATAATTATCATAATGTTAAACCAGGAGATGTTATTACATTATCTAGTGCAGGTGGTTTAAGTGGTATGTATACAGTTGGTACATTATATACAAATCAAAAATTTGGATTGGTACCAAATACGACAACTGCAAGTGCAATTACCACAGGTACATATTCTAAAATACCGAATAATAATATTATCTTGAACACAGAGTCCTTTGTAAAAATTCCAACAGATACAGAATTAGTGTTTGGAACAACAACAAATGCAATATCTGGAAATACTGGTAGTTTATTAATTTCAAGTAATGGTGACACTGTGTTTTCAGTTCCAACATCCAAGTCTATTCTTATACCTCAAACAACACGTATTCAGTTTTCAGGAACATATAATACAAATGGGAGTTATACGTCAAATGGTAATTATATAAACTATGATTCTTCCTCAATGAATATAGTTACAACAAATCGTTTAACTGCAACTGGTCCACTTACTCAAATTGATTCTACAAATACACGTTTATATGATCCTATATTAACAATAGCAGATTATTCTTTGACAACATCTGATGGTAAAGATAGAGGTGTAGAATTTCGTTATTATGATACATCAAGTGGTTCAATGAAATTGGGTTGGTTTGGTTACAAGGTAGATAGTAGACGCTTTACGCTTATACCAGATGCAACTAATATCAATGAAACTATTTACGGTGATGCTGGTACTTTAGATGTGGGGGATATATCGACAAAAAATTTAAGTATTAATTCTGGTGGTACATTAAATACAAATTGTGGGAGTATTATTAATTTAAGAAACATTACTGGATGTTCAGGTATTATAAATGTAAATGCTAGTAATTTTTTGAACATAACAGGTGGGTCAAGAATTTCACTTGTATCTGATGGTGATATTTATATACCAAATAATATACCAATAACATTAGGAACATCTGGAACTTCTGTGGTAGAAGAAACATCTGGTAACGTACGGGTTACAGGATCTAAAAATATTAGATTTTTAACACAATCTAATGGGTCTATTAGTGTACCTGTGGGTACTTACATGTCATTTGATGGTACATCAGTTGGTTCACAAAAAATAGTATCAAATACATCAGGGGATTTAACAATAACTGGTAATAGAAATGTTTATTTAACAGTAACAAGTGGTAATTTCATTTTATTTCCAAAAAATAATATTAGTGCGACTTCAAGTAACATTCAATTTGGTAATTCAAGTGAATTATTATGGGGTAGTACTGCTGGTATAAATATATTAACTAATAGTTCAAGTGGAAGTTTTAATCAAATTGCTTCAAGTAATGTAAATGTTTCAAGTTCTATAGGTAATATTGTTTTAAGAACTTATACAGGTGATATTGGATTATTTTCAACAAGTGGTAATGTAAGGGTCCTTCCAACTACTAGGTTGGTATTTGATATATCAGGTACGTCAAATAGTATAAGATATGATAGTTCTAATTTAGTTATTAATGGTGGTATTACAAATTCAGTTGATATAAAAAATGCAAGTACTATAAATTTAGGGGCAAGTGGTAATGTAAATGTAACAACTGGTACTCCTGTTAATTTTTCAGGGGATCTTAAACGATTTATTGTAACAGATTCGACGTCTAATTTTTATATATCAAATACAATAACATCTGGATCAATTACTTTTAGTTCTGCAAATACAGTTATTAATAATGGTACTTCTGGTATATTAAACCTTATAAATAATGTAGCAAACATTTCTACTTCTACAATAACGATAACAGGTACATCAGGTAGTATTTTCAATGTTAATACTGAAAACGTTCGTATACAAGATCCAATCGTTTCACTAGCAAACTATAATCTTTCACAAAATGATAATAAAGACAGAGGTTTGGAATATAATTATCGTTTGGTGACAACTGGAACATTAAAATCTGGGTGGTTTGGGTGGAAAAATACAACATCGCGTTTTACATATTATTCAGATATGGTGAACACGGGTGAGATTATTACGGGGACTATTGGAAGTGCTGAATTTGACAGTATTTATCTAAAAAATACAATAGCTTTTTCAAACACTGGAACATTAGATATGAGTTGTGGTACTATAGCTAATCTTAGAACAATTATAGGATGTTCTGGTGTTTTGAATGTTATAGGTACAAATAGTGTGAATATAACAAGTAGTAATATAATGTTAGAAAGTAGTGGTAAGGTTCAAATACCATATAATATACCTTTATCATTTGGTTCTACATCAAACTCGATTTCCTCTGATTCTAATGGAACAATGACTATTACTTCACTTAATGGAAATGGTACGATAGTATTTAATTCAAATGTGCAAATTAATGGTAGTACGAGTACAGTTTACAGTACAGTGACAAACCTACAAGACCCTATATTTTCTCTTGGTGGTGTAACTGGTCCTATAATAAATGATTTTAAAGATAGAGGTATAGAATTTAAATGGAATGCTACTGCAGGAGCAAGTGGTAGTAGAACTGGTTTTTTTGGTTATAAAAATAATCTAGGTCGTTTTGTTTTTATTCAAAGTGGTATAAATATAGATGAAGTGTATACTGGATCTTATGGAGATGTCCAATTTGGTAATGGGTATTTTACAAATTTAGATTTGGCAAATGGAACTATATCAAATGTGAATACAGTTTCTGGTGGTAGAATAAGTATAGTTTCAACTGGTGGAACTTTAAATTTAAGTAGTGGTAATATATTGGTTCCATATGATAGTCGTGTTGCATTTGGTGGAACAACTAATTCTATTAGCGCAAATACAAATGGTAATTTGACAGTGACTTCAACTAAAGATATATCATTAGTTACACCTACATCTGGAAATGGATCTGTAAGAATTTTACAAAACACTCCATTATTTTTTGGTTCTGATAATTCTGATTATATTATACGTAATACGAGTAATAATTTACAAATTGTAAATACTGTTGGTAATATAGAAATGTATCCTAAGACATCATCTGGTAATGTGCTGATGCCTACATATACTTACTTGGCATTTGGATCTACTGAAAATAGTATAGTAAGTAATGGTCAAGAGTTGTTATTAAATGGATATAATGGTATTAGTATTAATACTACAAACTTTACAATTTCGGGTAATGTAAATATTATAGGTACAATTAGTGCTGCAGTAGATAAGGATTTTGATATCAATACATATATTTTACCTCTTGGAACATCACAAGTTTTAAATATTTCAAGAATTGATAATTACAGTACAATAGGAAATGTTAAAATAACAACGACAGCTCCTCATTATTTAGTTGTGGGTGATGATGTAACGGTAAAAAATACAAATAGTAAACCATCAATAGATGGAAGTTACACGATTACGCAGGTTATTGATTCTACTTCATTTGTGGTAGTTTATTCTGGTGGTATAACTTCGAGTGGATTAGATAATGGAACTGTTAAAAGTAATTTGACTACGTATCAAGGTAAAGATGTTGGTATTCAAGTTAATTATTGGACAACATCAGGAAATGTTAATTTGACATCTGGTACATTAGGGTATAAAACAGGATTTTTTGGTTTTAAAAATAGTACAGAAAGGTGGACTTATTATAAAAATGCTACTATAAGTAATAATATTGTAACGGGTGACTTTAGTGATATAGAAGTAAATAAGGTGTTTGCAAGTAGAATATCTGGATTTATATTGGATGGTAATATAACAGCTGGATCAAATGCGATTGTTGGTAGTAATTTTCAAATATCTGGTGGTGGGATAAATGGTACTCCTATTGGTGTAAATACGGCACAAACAGGTAGATTTACAAATTTGAGTAATACAGTTTCTGCAAACTTTTCAAATGTTACTTTATCATCTTCTTTAGCTTATACGTTTGAAAGATATACACTTTCATCTGGTGTTTTACCAACAAGAAATCCAAGTACATCATTTGTTGTATCGTTGTTTTCAGTATCTGGTGTAAATTATACTAGTTCATCTGGTACTATGCCATCAAATAGTGCTAATATAGCAGATGGTACATTTAAAATTTTAGTTTGTAGTTCTATGGGTATAGGGTGTTCTCATACTATTTTCTTTGGAGCTAATAAATTAATCACACCAAATCCATTAAATTCTTCAGCTCAAGCTACAAGAATTACATTTAAACGTCAAGGTCAAAGTGCACAATTAGTATTTGATGCGCAAAGTAATAATAGTCAAGGATCTTGGATACTTTTATCAAATGGAGTTTATGTTAGTTGATTTAAAGATCAAGTTTACAAATTATTATTCATAAAAAAATGAATAATAATTGAGTTAGTGTGTAATTGTAACGATGTCATTATATAACAAGACAAACGAAGAAAGCGATGCTAATTTTGCTGACAATATGTTGGATAAAATACGTGATTTATTAGTTGATCACAACCGTGAAACAGGAATGAATATTCCTACAGAATATGATTTGGATTTATCTGATAGTCAAAGACTTGCATTTTCAAAATTTAGATCGGGTGAATCTTTATTAATTTTGGGTAGTGCAGGTACTGGCAAATCAAGATTGATTAAAGAATTCCAAAAATACATTAAAAGAAATGAACCTACAAAAACTATGTATGTTACATCTACAACAGGTATCTCAGCTTATAATATTGGTGGAATTACTATAAACAGTTTTATGGGTATAGGTACAGGAGATGCTTCTATTGAAGTGTTATTAAAACGTCTTCGATATAAAATTGGAATTAAAGATCGTATTAGACGTACTGATATACTTGTAATTGATGAAATTAGTATGATGTCATCTGATTTATTTGAAAAAATTGATATAGTATTTCAAACACTTTGTAAATCGCGACGTCCATTTGGAGGTGTACAATTGGTTTTAACAGGTGATTTTCTACAATTAGAAACAGTTTTTTCTAATCCTGAAGCTGACAATAAGTTTATTATAGAAAGTAAACTTTTCAATCGAATTTTTTCTAAATCAACTGTTGTTTTAAAGGAAAATTTTCGTCAACGTTCAGATAATAATTATATTGGTATTTTAATGAGAATTAGACGTTCTGAACATACACAAGATGATATCTCACAATTAAAAAACCGTTTACTTAAACGAAATGAGCAAAAGGGTGACATTGTTCATTTGGTAAGTAGTAATTGGAAAGCGCAGCAAATCAATAATAGTAAATTGGGATCTATAAATTCTCAAGAATCGTATTATGAGACGGTTTATGTAAAAACAGGTGATCAGGAAACTTGTGAATTATTACAAAAAGAATTACAAAATCAGTTTTCACAAAGAGGAATTGAAACAGTAACCTTGAAAAAGGGTTGTCGTGTTTTATTAATTAAAAATTTAGATGTAGCAAATGGGTTAGTAAATGGTTCTATTGGAACAGTTGAAGATTTGTTTACAGAAGGTGTTCGTGTAAAATTTGATAATGGTTTTACACAAATGATAAATAGAGTAGAATGGGAAATAGAACTTGATGGTTCAAAAGTTGTCGTTCAACAAATTCCATTAATGTTGTCTTACAGTATAACAATTCATAAATCTCAAAGTTTGTCATTAGATAATGCTGTTTTAGATTTAGCTGATTGTTTTTGTAATCATATGGTATATGTTGCATTAAGCCGAGTCAGATCATTATCTGGATTGTATCTTAGGACATTTGATCCAAAAAAAATAACTGTAAATTCAAAATTACTTGAATTTATTGATAAAGTTGAAGGTCATGAAAAACATTGAGTAACTAAATTTAATAAAGATATGTTAACTAAATATATTTACAAGTTTTTTTCTATATTTGCATAAAATTCGTCAAATATTTCGCTAATTAGTTTATAACTATCATTGACTATATTTATAAAGTTATTTTGGTCCTTAACATTATTATCTAAATAATCCTTGAATTCATCTATCAATTCGTTTTGATTATTATATGTTAAGAATTCTAGATGATTTGGTAAATATTTAGATAATATTTTTCCACCAAATAATAATCCTAAAATAAACATATATCCATGTTCTAATGGATGTTCCTTACAACGATTTAATAATTTATTCATATTTGATGATACTTCACAATCAACTTTTATATCTTTATATAATTTGTCGAATAATGATCTAAAAGATTGAAAATCTGATTCTGTGTTTTCTAAACGTTGTTGTATTTCATTTTGAATATGTTTTATACATATTTTATTCATATTTATATACATTTCACCAGCGTCCTTGTTGTTTCTAATCAAATTTACAAATTTATGTCTATCTACCTCTTTGTGACTTCTTTTTGTATTATTGTATAATTTTTGTCGAAACATACTACTTTTAAAAATGATTTTTTACTCCTCTTTTTAACGTATAAGTAAATAAATTTTAAAAATTTTAATTCATAATATCTACTTGTTCATTTTCTTTAAGTTTAGTGGCTCCAGTGTAAACATAAGCTAAATGTTTATCGAGTAAATAATTTGATAGACATATTGATTTTTTATGATCAGTATATACATCGGCGAGTAATCTTCCATATTTATCAAAGTCTTTACATTGTAAATATACTATAAAAATATTTTCATTTAATATTTGTTTTATATTAGTTCTTGATATAGTAATATCACCATGTACTTTACCTGTTATTAAACGCAATAATTCAAACCGTGCTTGTAATGCAAGTGTTTTATTATCTTGATTTTTACTTTTCATTTCGCAAGTATCAATACCACTAATACGTACATGATATTTATAATACGAATCAAATACTGGTAAAATAACAACTAGACTATCTCCGTCTATAATATCTACCAAACGTCCTGGTAGAAATTTTTCACATAATGTAAATTCTTGTGTATTTATATCGTAATTTTTTAAATTATCTAAATGTAATGATAAACTTTCCATTTATTAATACTACATAAATTAAAGTTTTAACAATCAAAATTAGTAGTTATGTTATTATATTTAAAGTTAATAGTTTATATTGTTTATTATGTCAAATAAGGGTGTGAAAAAAAATTCAGATATAGACATGACTTCTAAGGAGTCTGTTAAAAAGAATTATAAAAGGATATTAGAATTAGCTAATGCAAAAATTTCTGCTTCTATTGAAACTGATGATAAATCAAAAGTTCAAACGTATAGGTTAGAAGCAATTGATATAATTCGTACGTTTGTTGATAAATTAGATTTAAGGGATTATTTGTTACTGGATAGTAATCCAGAAGTGCCTCAAAATATATATTGTGATAGTTATTTTACACTTGGTACATTGTATAAAACTTATGTTGAAACAGAAATGCAAAGTGATATTAATTTACGTAGAAAAAACGAAGCAAATAGAAGTGAAACAGTAAAGCCATTTTCAAAAAATTTAGAACAAATGTTTAGGGAAGCCTTAAATTGTTTTGTAATGATTTTGCGTGTTCGTTTTGAGGATGATATGGCTTTGAAACAAATTACCAGTATATATACTTATATGAGTTTATTTGCAGGTGATTTAAACGTTTGTTTATCTTATATGAACGAGGCTTTATTGTATGTGCCAAATAATCCAACTATTCATTACAATTTAGGATATATACATCAAAGATTAAATAGATTAGATGCAAGTGTAATTCATTACAAGTTATCAATCCATTTAATGGAAAATATAAAACATGATAGTGAAGAATCCAAGGAAGAGTGTAGAAGATTACGTATAAACGATTATAATGGTATATCTGGTATTTTTCGTTCATTAAAACAATGGCCAGAAGCATTACATTATTTATTGAAAGCAGAACGGATAGATGCTTTAGATCCGGATATTCAGAATCAATTAGGTGTGGTTTATACCGAGATGCGCAGAACAGATTTAGCAGAAGTGGCTTATAACAAAGCTATTAAAAATTATAAACGAGCATTTGTGTCAACTGATCATAAGTTCCTATTATCTGAGTTGTATTTAAATTTAGGTCATATGCATTCTTATAATGGTGATAATCATAAATCTGTTGAATGTTATAATAAATCATTACAAACTTGTCCAAGATTTAATTTACCATTTCAGAACAAAATTATGAATTTAAATTACTTATTTGATCAATTAGAAGATAAAATGTATATAACAAATCAGCATCGTTTGGTAAACAAATTATACAAAGGTATTGGTAATAATCCGATATATAAATTTGATAAGGTATTTTACAATACGCAAAAAATAAACATAGGAATTATATCAGGTGATTTTGTGGATCATCCTGTTAGTTTTTTTATAAGTACATTTTTGAAAAGGTTTGATAATACACGTTTTAATGTAACTTGTTATTCGGAATGTCTTATTAATACGGGACTTTACAATGATAATTTAAAATTTACAACAATTAAAAATTTATCAGCTGAACAAGCAGCGGATGTTATATATAATGACAAAGTTCATGTTTTGTTTGATTTAGCTGGTCATACGGCATTTAATAGATTAGATGTTTTTGCATTAAAACCAAGTCCAATTCAAATTACTTATATTGGATATCCATTTACAACTGGTTTAAATGAGATGAATTATCGTATTACAGATAATATATGTGATGGTGATTTGTCAGTATCTCAAAAGTTTTATACTGAACGTTTAATTGCTTTAAAAAATTGTTTTTTGTGTTATGATCCTACGGTAATTAGTAATGGTGGAGAGGGTGATAAATCACTTCACCAGATAAAATTACGTGAACGTGATGGATTTATAAATATAGGATGTTTTAATAGAATCAATAAAATAACAGAAGGAGTAGTAGATTTATTTAACAAAGTTTTATTAGCAATTCCTAGAACACGTTTAATTTTCAAAACAAAGGCGTTGATAAATAAAAAGATTAGGGAAAATTTTATTAGTAGATTTGACAAAAGTGTTAGGGATAGGATTCGTGTTTTAGAATGTACAATAACACACGATGATCATTTGTTAACATATAATGAAGTAGACATTGCAGTTGATACATTTCCGTATTCTGGAACTACGACTACATGTGAAGCTTTATATATGGGTGTACCAGTATTTTCTGTTTATGATGATAAATATTACTTCCATGCTCAAAATGTTTCTTGTAGTATTTTGAAAAACAGTGGATTAGAAGAATATATTATTAAAGGTGGTGATGATTTGATAGAAAGGATACGTAATATTTCAGTGGATGTTTATGATAAACAATATTGGATAGATCTTAAAAACAATACGCGTTCAAAATTTACATCGGGTTTGGTATGTGATAAAATAGAATATATGAAGAATTTCCAAGGATTGATACAGAATTTATTTGAGAATCATAAAAACAACAAATTGTAAAAAACGCATATAGTGTTTATATATTTTATCGTCATAAATAATAAATATAATTAAAAAAAAAAATATATTTATCAATATTATAAATATGTCATTAAAAGAAAAAAAATCAAAAGATCATGCTCATATTTTTGGTTCAGCGTATGTTTACAAAACGGCAAAGAGTGATTGGGTGAGAGTAATCCCTCCAGAAATAGGAGATATTAAATATTCAGTAAGATCAGATAATCATGCAGGTTGGTTAAAATGTGATGGTTCAGCCATTTCAAGATCAACATATAATGATTTATTCGCAGTTATTGATACGGACTTTGGTGTGGGGGATGGTTTAAACACTTTTAACCTACCAGATGCACGAGGACGTGTTTTAGGAGGAGTAGGTACTGGAAGAAATAACAACAATTCTGCCAATCTTACTCCTAGAGCAAGAGGTGCTAAGGTAGGTGATGAAACGCATACTTTAACAACAGCAGAAATGCCACAACATACACATGGAAACAACTCGATTGCTGGAAGTTTAGGTTTGATGACTGCTAATGGAAGCAATACAGCCGGAGGTGATATTGATGTTGATGGTTCTGCACCATATGAACCAAATTTATATACGACCCCAGCTGCGTTAACAATTGATAATGCTGGAGGAGGTGGTGCTCATAATAATATGCAACCAACTTTATTTATTAGTAATGTTTTTATTTTTGCTACGCATCAAACAGATTTAGTTCCTTCTTAAAATAATTATTTACTAAATTTATTTTATATACAATAAATATATAAAACAATGTTTCGTTTATTGTTTTTATTTTTGTTTTTATGTGTTTTATACAAATTGCAAACTACTACGAGAGAATCATTCGTTAATAATTGTGGGTGTGGTAGATGTCCTTTATGTATGATGTTTTCAAGATCAGAATGTCCTACAAGAAATATGTCATATGATATAAGAGGTGAAGAGTATTTTCCATTAAGGACTAATTTTCCATTTGATAATTCTGTTATAGGTCCAAGTAATAGAAGATGTTACCCTAGAAGATTTTGGAGAAATTAAACAGTTTGAGTTGAAGTAGCACTTGGTGTAATAGATGACGTTAGAGTTGAAGTTACTGTGGGTAATAAAGTTGTTGATGTGGGAGTTTCATTTTTAGATTTATTACCTCGTTGTCTGTATTTTTTACTTCGTTTGTTGGTTTCTACTTCTGTATGTAACAAAGTATCTTCAGGTTCACTTCCACTTCTACGTCTTTTAAAAAGACCTACATCAGAAATTACATCATTACTTCCATTTCTGTTACGTGTTTTACGTCGCTTAACTAACCTACCACCTCGATTTCTAGTTCGTTGTTGATGAACTGTATGCAGTGGTTCATTTTCTAATTGTCTTTTAAAAAGACCTACATCAGAAATTATATCATCAATACCAGCTTTATGTTTATGTATACCTAAATCATCTGTACGCTTTGTAAGAACAAATGGACTGAATAAGCTAAATAAAAGTAATAAGTTTTTAATCATTGTTTATAATATATGTTTTATAAAAAAAGTATTCATTTTTTTCTTAGACGTTTATAATAAGATAAAAAAATAGTAGTAGTTAACAATAATATGACTGGGCGTAATTTGGTCTATATTTGCGTGTTTTGTAATCAAAAATTTATAAAATTTGTTGATTTATTTTTAGAATCTGTAAATACATATGGTAATATTGGTAGGGATAGTGATACGGATATTGTTATTTTAACACATCCAGATTTTTCAAGTAGTATAAGTGATGTAATTTCAAAATCGAATGTGCATATTAAAATTTATGAAATGGATTTAAATACAATTATAGAGGCAAAATATTCAAGATTGTTAATTTTTGATACACCTTTTATAAACAAATATCAAAAGATTTTATACTTGGATACAGATATTCTTGTTGTAAATAGTTTATCTAAAATTTTTAGTAATGATTTAGATGAAAAATTATATGTAGTTAGGGAATGTGATATTGGATCTTCATATTTTGGAGGAAATTTATTTGATTTTACAAAAATAGATCCTAAAACACCAGCTTTTAATAGTGGTGTATTATTATTCAAAAATTGTCAAGTTATAAAGGATTTGTTTAAAACTATATTAGATGATATTATAGATTATTATATAATTGGTAAACGAACAGCTGGGTGTATAGACCAGCCTTTTTTTAATTATCATACAATAACAAAATCTTTACAAGAAATGAATTTGTTAAAGGGTCTTTCAATAAATAACCCACAATCATATAAGGATCATGTTAATTTGGTAATTTGTCATTTTGCTGGAAATTATGCAAATTTTGAACAAAAATACAATACAATAAAAATATTTCTTGAAAATTTTAAAACACAGTTTAAAAATTAAGTTAATAATTGTACATTGTGTTTGTTTCTTGCATTATTATTATTATTAAAATTTAATGGACGAGTCAAACGTTAAAGATTTGAAGGAACTGATAGGAACAACTGTTAATAAATATACAATAACTAGATATATAAGTTCAGGATCTTTTGGTAACGTATTTGAGGCAGTTCACAAACCAACAGGTGATATAGTTGCTTTAAAAATTCCAATAAAAACTAAGGAAAGAGATGGATTACCGGCATTAATGGATGAAGCTAGAGTATACAAACATATATCAAATCCGGAGCGTGGTATAGCAAATATGAAAATTGTCAAGAGCAAAGATACAAAAATAATAGTTATGGATTTATTAGGTGAAAGTTTAGAATCACTTTTGGGTAAAAGTAAACGTTTTGGTATGAAAACAATAATCTTATTAGCAATGTCAATGATTGATATTATAAAGCACGTCCATAGTTGTGGTTATATACATAGAGATATTAAACCAGATAATTTTGCAATAGGTTACACAGAATCTCAAAAATTATATTGTATAGATTTTGGCTTGTCTAAAAAATATCTAAAAAGAAATGGAAATCATATAGATTTTTCTGATAAAAAACGTTTTTGTGGAACTGCTAGATATGCTAGTATAGCTGCACATATGAATCAAGAACAATCTAGAAAGGATGATTTAGAATCTATAGCATATATATTAATATACATGTATAAAGGAAAATTACCTTGGCAAGGTATAAAACATAAGGAAAAAAAGGAACGTTATAAGCTTATTGGTGAAAAAAAAACAAAAGTAACACCAGAAGTGTTATGTAAAGATATGCCAAAAGAATTTGTGATATTTTTGAAATATGTAAGAAACCTAGATTTTGACGAAAAACCTCATTATTCTGCTTTGAAAAAAATGTTTTTTAATTTATATAGATCTAGAAGTTACAAGAATGACAAGTTAGAATGGGAAAAATAAAGCAAATTTTAACAGTTTTTGACAAATAACGATATAAATTCCAAGTTAGTAAAATGAAACAACTTTTAAAAACAATAGAAACTTTTATTGGAGTAAAATCAATAAAAAGAACAAATAATAGTAAAAGAAATGGATATTCGTTTTTTTACAGGTATCAAGTTTATTAATAAAGATATTTAAGTATTTTAAGGCAGTTTAAAATAACATTTAAAAAACGAATTACAGGAAAAAAAAATATTTACTTATATTATAAAAACAATGATTGAAAACTTTATCTCAAATTTGTTGGGTGGTGCCAAGAAGTCAAGATCTCATAAAAAGAGATCTCACAAGCGAAGATCGCCAAAAAAATCTACTCCTAAAGAATCACCAAAATCACTTCCTTTGGGTACTAAACGAAGAGGACGTAATGGAAAAATGTACCAAGTTAACTTTAAGGGTAAGAAACTTGTTTGGGAACGATGTGTAAAAGGACGTTGTTCAGGTCAAGGAAAAGTTCAACAAGGACCTTCGCCTCAAGCAGGAGGAGCTAAGAAGAAACGTTCAACCAAACGTAAATCTAAGAAATCAAAGAAGCGTTCAACCAAACGTAAATCTAAGAAATCAAAGAAGCGATCTACCAAACGTAAATCTAAGAAATCAAAGAAACGTTCAACCAAACGTAAATCTAAGAAATCAAAGAAACGTTCAACCAAACGTAAGTCTAAGAAATCAAAGAAGCGATCTACCAAGAGAAAATCTAAGAAATCAAAGAAGCGATCTACCAAGAGAAAGTCTAAGAAATCAAAGAAACGATCTACCAAGAGAAAGTCTAAGAAATCAAAGAAACGATCTACCAAGAGAAAGTCTAAGAAATCAAAGAAACGTTCAACCAAACGTAAGTCTAAGAAATCAAAGGCTAGTTCCACTAAGTCATCTAAATCTTCAAAATCCAAGAAGGCCAAGTCTCCTAAACGTAAATCCAAGAAGTCAAAGTCTCCTAAGCGTAAATCCAAGAAGTCAAAGTCTCCTAAGCGTAAATCCAAGAAGTCAAAGTCTCCTAAGCGTAAATCCAAGAAGTCAAAGTCTCCTAAGCGTAAATCCAAGAAGTCAAAGTCTCCTAAGCGTAAATCCAAGAAGTCAAAGTCTCCTAAACGTAAATCCAAGAAGTCAAAGTCTCCTAAGCGTAAATCCAAGAAGTCAAAGTCTCCTAAGCGTAAATCCAAGAAGTCAAAATCTCCTAAGAGAAAATCTTCTAAAAAATATTAAACAAAGTGATTAACTAATTTTATTATTTGTTAAATTTAATAAAATCAATATATTTTTAGGTAACTGTATCGATCTCGTCTTATTTTAAAGATAATAAACTATTATATATTTAATAGATGAAAGTATTTGCAAAAAAAAGTACTGCTTTAAAATATTTAAAACATGGTGATATTCTTTGTAACACTGATATTAAAAAATTTTTTATATTAAAAAGTTACAGTTTATTCCAAAAATTAATACAAGAGGAATTCAATGAGAAATATGCTCCAAGTTATTATGAATTTATACCAGAAACTGCGTTGGTAAAATATTTTATGGATATAGAAATATATAAAGATAAAAATCCAAAAGAATGGATAAATCACACGGATATAGTTTGTTCTATATGTGATAAACTAAAGGATATATTTAGGGATTTGTATAACATAGATACCGTAAAGACGGTGGTTTTAGAATCTCATAATGTTATAAAACGTTCATATCATATCATTGTTGTTTTAAAATGTGGTGATAATGTTGTGTTTTTTAAAAACGTAAAGGGGTTTAAGAAATTTACTGATCATTTTTTTGCAGATTTTACGATTAATAAAATAGTGGATTTGTCTGTTTATAGGGAGGGATTATTTAGAACATATTTAAGTAGTAAGAGTGGGGAATATAGGCCACTTATTAAATCAGAATTTAGCGATGATTTTGATTTTTTGGATACATTTGTTTGCAATAGTGATATTGATCTTGATTTAGATAAATATATTATTATCGATACTAGTTCTGAAAAATTTAAAGGACCAATTGCGCATATTCTAGAAAAACAATATTATTATGATACAGAATTACAAGAAGACTATTGTGATACGGAATTACAAGACAAAAACAATGATTATAAAGCAGTTACAGATATAGATACAGTTAATTCTCTTTATTTACCAATTCAAAAAGAATTAAATAGTAATGACTGTGATATAATACGTCATTTTGTTAGAAAAAATTATAAATATAGAACGAAGGATATAAGAGAAATTTTAATAGATCATACATTGAACTGTATTGTGGTTGCATTAAATGATGAATTTTGTCATAATATAGATAGAGAGCATAAATCAAATCATCAATATATAGTAATAGATACATATAGTTCAAAGCAAAAATGTCACGATATGGATTGTAAGGAATTCAAACACAATGAAATAAAGATAAATTCATTTCCAAAGGAACTTAATGAAATTATATTGAAATGTTTACGTGTTAATAAGGTGGAACAAGAGTTAATTCAAAAAGCTATAAAGGAATGTAAAGATTACATTACAGAGAATTTTGATACAACGATAGAAGAAATAAAGTTTGATAAAACAGAAATGGTATTTAGGGGTGATGTTAGTCAAAATTCATTGATGAAAATGAGTGGAAAATGTCCTGAATGTCACGTTGAACATCAAGTTAGTGATAATGGGTATTGTTTAAAGTGTAAAGTATGTAAAAGTATATTTCCAAAAAATACTCTTATTCCAATAGCTGATAAATATAAGCATTTGAACAATTTTTTTTTAAACTATAATCAATTAGTTAATACTGGTACGGTTAATATAAATATTCAAAATAATTATTATAATGGTGAGGAAGAGTTTAGTTGTGATGTACAATTAGACAATTCTATTTTTAAAAATAAAGAATTGACGAAATTGTATAATCAAGTGTTGGATGGTCATAAGGTTATAAAATTAAGTGAGTTACTTCACAAAATAGAGATAGATTTTAAATATACAAATGGAATGTGGTATTATTTTAATGGGTCAATATGGCGTTCGGATAGAGAATCATTAGAATTACGTAAGCGTATTGTAAAGTTGTCTAATAATTTTAATACTATTCGTTCACATTATGAAAAACAAGGTGGTGATACTAGTAATAATCTTGTAAAAAATATTAAAAGTTTAACAAACAAGATATATAAGCCAGGTTTTGAAGAAGAAATTATAAAAGGTGCAAAGATGTATTATAATGATGAAACGTTTATTACAAATTTGAATAGTAAAAAGCATTTAGTACCTTTTTCAAATGGAGTTTTTGATTTATTAGAATGTAAATTTCGTAAAACTAGAAAGGAAGATTATATAAATTTAACTGTAAATTATGATTTTGATGAAACAAGTAATAATAAAGAAGTATATACGTTTTTGGAACAAGTTTTACCGAATCTTGGTGTAAGAGATTATGTTTTAAAAAAAATGAGTGAATGTTTAAATGGTGATATACCTAATACTCATTTTTTAATGTTTATAGGAGATTCTGGTGCAAATGGTAAAAGTCAATTACTCAACTTAATGAAATTAGCTATGGGTGATTTTGGTGAAAAGGTGGAGGTTACATTATTGACACGTAAGCGTAATAATGCAAATGAGGCAAATACTGAAAAAATCAAATTAATGTATAAACGTTTTGCTTTTCTTAGTGAACCTGAGGATGGAGAAAAGATAAACATTGGTTTATTAAAAGAATTAACTGGTAGTGAAGAAGTTGTTGCAAGAGGATTGTATCAAGAGGCTGTTAGTTTTGTAATGGAGGCCAAGTTATTTTTAGCTTGTAATGAATTGCCTGAAATTAAAGGAGAAGATACGGCATTATGGAGACGTATTCGAGTAATTGATTTTCCATCAAGATTTGTTGATGATCCCAAAGAATCAAATGAATATAAAATAGATAGAACCCTTCCTTCAAGAATGCGAGAAGACACTACGTGGAGACAAACATTTATAAAGATATTATTAGACTATTACTTCAGAGATGTCAAAGAGCCAGTTGAAGTACAAGTCAAAACTAATGAATATCGTCAAGAAAACAATGATTTTTATAATTGGTTGGAAGAAAATATTGAGTATAAAGAAAATAGTCTTTTGCAAACAAAAGACGTTTGTATGTTATATTTGGGTAAAACAAAGGTATTTACTAAGGAATTAAGTAAATATAAAAAGGAAATTGAGAAATGGATAAAAGAAAGATTTAAAGACAAACGTGTACAATGGGAATATTCTACAGTTAGAATAGGTGATAAAAGTTACAAGGGATGGAAAGATTTCAGAATCCGTGACGAGTAAATAAAAAAATTATCATTTTAATTTTTTATATGATAATTTAAACGATGTTACCTGTGTTACCTCTACGTTACCTCTATGTTACCTGTATTATGGTCTTGTTACCTGTGTTACCTGTAATTTCAACCTTTTTCTATAGATTTTATTTATTACTAAATTTTCTCAAAAACTTTCCAAAAATAGAGGTAACACAGGTAACAAGACCATAATACAGGTAACATAGAGGTAACGTAGAGGTAACACAGGTAACATTAAAAAATGAAACCATAAAATAAGTAAAAAAGTAAAATAAAAATACCTAAAAAAATATCATTTTTTAAAAACGTATAAAAAAGACTAAAATGAAACCATAAAATGCATATCTCAAAAAACGTGTTTTTCAATCGTAAAATTTTTGACAGTTTTTTGAGAAATTTTTGAAAGTTTTTTGATAATTTTGACATTTTGACAATTTTTTTGACAAATTTTTGCCAGTTTTTGATAATTTTGACGTTTTGACAATTTTTTTGACAAATTTTTGTCAGTTTTTGACGTTTTGACAATTTTTTAACAAATTTTTTGACAAATTTTTGTCAGTTTTTGACGTTTTGACAATTTTTTAACAAATTTTTGCAAGTTTTTGACTTTTTGACAATTTTTTTAACAAAATTTTTGCCAGTTTTTGATAATTTTGACGTTTTGACAAATTTTTGAAAGTTGTTAATTTTGACTTTTTAAAAAAATTATTTTATTCTATTATTATAATAATAGATGGGTGCTGGTTCTAATGCAGCTTCCAAAAGTGATTTGACAAGTTTAAAAAACACAGTTGCTTCCTTGCAAACAAAAGTAAAGAGTTTGGAAACAACATCTATTGATGACAAAGCAATAAAAGATCTTGTTAAAAACATTGATTATCAAAAGTTGAGAAATGAATTAAGAATGGATGAGTTATCAACAGAAGTGTTAAAAAATCCAGGTGCAATAGCAGATTCAGTAGCACAATCATTTACCAAAGATGCTGGTAAAATAGCACCTATAGCAACAGCATTAGCTGATAATCAAACTTTTGCAAAAACATTGGCTGAGACACTTACAGATGCAAGTGGTAAGTACAGACTTGCTTTACAAGGTCTCAAGGGAGAAACAGGTAATTTAGCATCGAGTTCATCAACAGTAAAAACGGCATTGTACGATACAAAGTATACATTGTGGTGTGCAGATGGGGGTGTATGTAAAATGCCACAAGATGTAAATATTTTAGAGACACCAAATATAAAAGTACAAAAAATACAAATAGGTGATTGGTTTTTACAACAACATTCTGACAGTGGTAATTTACATTTTCATAGAGGTGATGTAAATGATTGGTATTTAAGTGTAGACAAAAACAAAACATTTCATGTTAGAGATCCTCAGATTAATGGAAAAAATATAGTTAAATTAGCTGATGATTTTTATTGGACACTTGATAATAATATGGTACGTGTTGATAAAATGTACCAAATTAAATCTGGTAAGAAGGGATGTCTTGATAGTGGTAGTGGTGATAGAGATTGTAATTGGGGGAATGCATATAAGAGATTTCAATTTGAAAATACTCCATATGCGGCTAATTCATGGGGCTAATACATGGGGACAAAGATAAATAATTTGGGTAGAAATTTTTGACATTTTGAAAAAATTAATTTTATTAGGTTAATATTAATATGGGTGCAAGTGGAAACGCAGCTTCTAAAAGTGATTTGACAAGTTTAAAAAACACAGTTAGTTCCTTGCAAAAAAAAGTAACGGCTTTAGAAACTACAACTGTAGATGACAAAGCAATACAGGGTATTGTTAAAAACATTGATTACTTAAAATTAAAGGACAACATAAGAATGGATGATTTATCAACGGAAATATTAAAAAATCCAGGTGCAATAGCAGATTCGGTAGCACAATCATTTACCAAAGATACTGGTAAAATGGAGACGATTTCAAAAGGTTTGGCAGACAATGAAAAGTTTGCAAAAACTCTTGCAGACACACTTACAGATACAAGTGGAAAGTACAGAAGTGGTTTACGAGGTGAAAAGGGAGAGACAGGTGAGTTATCAACGAGTAAAGATGCGGTAAAAGCGGCATTGTACGATAAAAAGTATACAATGTGGTGCGCGGATGGTGGTGTATGTAAAATGCCAGCTGGTGTTCCTACTTTAGAAGTTGGTAGAATTAAAATAGGTGATTGGTTTTTAGAACAACATCCTGGTGGTAATTTACACGTACATCGTGGTGATGTTAATGATTGGTATTCATCACATGGAACAAATAAAGTATTTCACGGAAGAAATTTATGGAGTGAAGGATGGCTACATGCTGAGAATGGTCATGTTAATGGGAGACATATTGTAAATGACATGAATAATTTATATAATTTTGCAGACAATATAGGTGTGAGACGTGATAAACAGTATTATATTAGATCAAATAGAGGTGGTCTGTTAATTGATAAAGGTGGGTGGTCTGAAAACAAAGGAGATTGGGAAACTATGAAATTTGAACAAAAATAAATATTTTATTTATTATAATTATTATTTTATTTGGTAACTATAATATAATAATATAAATTATGGGTGCTGGTTCTAATGCAGCTTCGAAAAGTGATTTGACAAGTTTAAAAAACACAGTTAGTTCCTTGCAAAAAAAAGTAACGGCTTTGGAAACAACAACTGTAGATGACAAAGCAATACAGGGTATTGTTAAAAACATTGATTACTTAAAATTAAAGGACAACATAAGAATGGATGATTTATCAACGGAAATATTAAAAAATCCAGGTGCGATAGCAGATTCGGTAGCACAATCATTTACAAAAGATACTGGTAAAATGGAGACGATTTCAAAAGGTTTGGCAGACAATGAAAAGTTTGCAAAAACATTAGCAGACACACTTACAGATACAAGTGGAAAGTACAGAAGTGGTTTACGAGGTGAAAAGGGAGAGACAGGTGAGTTATCAACGAGTAAAGATGCGGTAAAAGCGGCATTGTACGATAAAAAGTATACAATGTGGTGTGGAGATGGTGATTATTGTAAATTACCAGTTGGATCAAAAGGAATCCAGATAGGAAACTGGTATGCTGAAAATGCTGGTAATGATTTATATTTTCATCAAGGTGAGCGTGGTAAATATTCAGCCGCAATGACGCCGGATGGTCATTTATGGACTACTAGTGTTTTACATTTACCAAATGGGTGGACAATTAATGGAGATAGTGATTATCTTAGATTTTATAAGGATAATGATGTCAAAGGTGCTTTACAGAATAATGGAATTTTTTGGGGTAAAGCTTATGGTGGTGATATACATAATTGGCCTAATTTTGTACGTACTGATAGACAGTATTATGTTAGATCAAATAGAGGTGGTCTGTTAATTGATAAAGGTGGGTGGTCTGAAAACAAAGGAGATTGGGAAACTATGAAATTTGAACAAAAATAAATATTTTATTTATTATAATTATAGTAAAATAATAATTATAATGAGTTTTAGACAAAGGGACAACTGGGGTAAGCATTTATGGGCGTTTATACATACAATAACAATAATTGATTTAGGTCAAGATAATCGGAAACACAATTCTGATGCATTACAAGTTTTATATGGATTACAAAATTGTATACCGTGCGTAAAGTGTAGACAAAAGTACGTAAATTATTTAGAAAAACTAGCCGATGTAAATTTAGATGAACGAATGGTTTTATTTAGATGGTCTGTTGATTTACACAATGAGGTAAATAGTAAATTAAACAAAGAACAAATGTCTTATGAAAAAGCATTGGAAAAGTGGTCTAAAAAAGTATAGGATGTCAATTAAATATAATTAAATATAATTTGATAATAAATTGATATAAATTTATAAATATAAATGATTACGTGGAATTATGGAATCTTTAAAATTAGAAATTATAGGATATACTGCTGGGTTTTTGACTACAGTTTGTTTAGTTCCGCAATTGTGGAAGATATTAATAACTAAAAGTGTTAAAGATGTTTCTGTATGGACATATTTTGTACTTTTATCTGGTCAAATATTATGGATTGTATACGGTACATTTGTAAATGATATGCGTATTATAATTCCAAATGTAATAAGTGCCACTTTTTGTTTATTAGTAATAATATTGTATTACTACAATTACGATAATAGAAACAATAATCAAAATTAAAAATATTTTATAAATGTATATAAACAATGCAAACGTTTGATCCATTCAAGACTTTAGGTAATTATATAAATACCGATGGTAAGTTGAATATTTTTGGTGGAAAACGTGAAGGTTTTGACCCATTAAAGAGCTTAAATACTTATATAACAAAAGACGGAAAATTAAATATTTTTGGTGGACAAATAGAAGGGTTTGATCCAAATATATTACCGGATCAATTATATAATATTCAAATTGCTGAATTGAAACTTGGTAATATACAAGAAATGAAAACATTTGTTAGAAATTTAGATACGCCTATAAAAGATATGACTGCTGATTTATTAACAAATAGAATACAAGTTTTAACAGCGGTAAAATCTTGGTTATCTAGATTTGAACAAATGCTAAAAAATGATATTAAACAAAATTCAGATAGATTAAGTAAAGATAATATCAATGTAATGGTAATTAGTAATTTGGATTCTATATTTGTTTTTTTTAATCGTATGATTAATTTAGTTGTGTTACATTCTGAAGAATTAAAACGTCAATTAGCATCTGGGGGATCTGTAGAGTTTTTTACAATAACTCCTATTGTGTTAAGTATGCCAGATCAAGCAAAAAATGATTTTAACAGATTTGTATCGAAATACGGATTAACATTTGATGATGTTGTAGAATTTATAAATAATGCAGAATTGCCAGCAAAAGAACTAAATTCAAAAGGCAAGATTTTAAGATTGCGAGTACTTAGTTTATTTAGGCAAATCTTATCAATAACAATAGGAGGTGATTTTCTTATTAAGATGTATTTATCAATGCGGGAAGAACCACCTGAAAAAATAAATACAACTGTACAAATAGCACAATTAGTACATAACGTAGTATCTTATATTATAGATTTGCATATAAAGGAACTTTACGATAATATGAACAGGGATGAAATAAAAATAGGAAATTATTTTGAAAAATTTATCAGATATTATCCAATTGAAAATGAAGTTGTAAATAAAGAATTATCAAGATCACGAATAACACTTACTGATTTACAAACACAAATAGATTCTTTAAAACTTGAATCTAATAAAGTTAAAGCTAATGCTGATAAACTTATATCTGATACAAAAGCTGATGCGGATAGAGCAAGAATTGAGGCTGATAAACGTATAATGGATACAAGAGCTGATGCTGATAGACGTATAATGGATGCCAAAAATGATGGTGATAGACGTGTAAATGATGCCAAAGCTGGTGTTAATAAGCAAATCGAATTAATTAAGGAAGATTCAAATAAAGCAATAAAAAAGGAAAAAGTAATTCAACAAGGATTAGCTGCAGGAATTGCATTAATGTTTATCTTATGCTTAATTATGACAATTATGTATTTTAGAAAATAATAATAAAAAAATGAATTGTTTAATTTTTTTATTGTAATAAAATGACTCAGGAAATTGTAAAAGAAAAAAAGTATTCTTATAAAGACAAACATTTACACATTTTTGATTATGATTATACTTTGTATTTAAATTTTTTATCTGAAAATAGGGGAATATATAAACAATATGTGATCAATAAGATTAAGGATTTAAAGAGTAGAGGAAATTTGATAGCAATGGCTTCACATAATGCATCTGCTAGAACTTATATATATGAGAAATACAATGATATTTATAAATGTTTTGATATGTTTATTTGCGAATATCCAAGAGATAAAGATACAATGGTTTCTGAAATATTAAAACGATTAAATTGCAAACCGGAACAAGCAATATTTTACGATGATGTTAAATTAAACACTAATTTAGTTAGAAATTTAGGTGTGTCAACGTATTTAGTAAATGACAATTTTGGTATAAATTTTGAAGACATTGTATTTGATGAAATTAATACAGTTTACAATAATGATAATGATAATGATAATGATAATATGTCTATGTATGTATCTGGATGTTCTGTATCTTCAGATACTTCTTCTATATCACTTTCATCTGAATCAGATATATCAGAATACAATACAGATAGTAAAATATTTGTTTGATAAATAATTGAAAGGTTACTAATAAATATCAAAAAAAGTATAATATAGTATTTATAAAAATTTTAAATATTAGTGATAATTAAGAAATGTACTCTACTTATCAATATGGTGGAAAAAGCGATGATTTAGAATATATGCAGGAAGTGCTCAAGACAGCAGAGAGATTAGGTGACGTGGCATATATTAATAGAATAAAGGCACAAATAGATGAAATAAAAAGGATAAAATCAGGATCTAAAGAAGATCCTAGACGTAAACGAGGTCAAATTTGTAAACCAGGTTTACCAACAATGGATCCTATGTCATGTAGGGGTGATTTTATGTCAAAGTGTATAAAAGATCCCAAAGATGATCAGTATCGATGTTGTTCTAGTATATCAGGTAGTTTAAATTGTGACGAATCAGAGTTAAGTGGATATGGTAAAGCATTATCTACAAAAACACCATCTAAACCACAGTTAAAATCAGTTGTTGAAAAGGTAGTACAACAAGTTAAACAACAAGCACCACAACAAGCACCACAACAAGCACCACAACAAGCACCACAACAAGCACCACAACAAGCACCACAACAAGCACCGCAACAAGCGCCACAACAAGCACCACAACAAGCACCACAACAAGCACCACAACAAGTACCACAACAAGTACCACAACAAACTGGTCAAAAGTTAAATGATAGTGATAAACGTGTAATAAGTGATTATTTTGAACTAAAAATGAATATTTTAAAGGGTATAGAAGAATTGCGGCGTTTAAAGGTTGAAAAGGATAAATTGGTAATGTTTACAGGAAAGGTACCAGAATTAGTGTTTCATAATGAACAGAATAATTTGGATGATTGTATTAGGGATGAGTCTGGTAAAGTATTACAATGTTAATTTGTATATATTTTTTTTCAAAGTAAATATTAATTATGGTTGATAAAAAACATTCTAAAAAACGTGTAAAATCGGCGTATAGTATGAAGAGTAAGAATTTATTTTATAAATATGCTCAATTAGGTGGTGGTTTAGAACAAGAAATTGAACAAAAACGAAAAGAATTAAAGGATTTAGAATCACAATTATCTACGGAACGTAGTGAAGAACGTAAACGAGCTATTCAAAAGTCTATAACTGATGTAAAAGCTAAAATAACAGGTATTCAAGATAAGATGAAAACGTTGTTAAAAAATGTTGCAAGTAAAGCAGGTGAAGCGGCTAGTAAATTAAGTAGTGGTATTTCAAGTTTAGGTAGTAAATTAAGCTCTGGTGTATCAAGTGTAGCTAGTAAATTGAGTAGTGGGATAGCAAGTGTTTCTAAACGATTAGGTATAACTGAATTATATAATCAATATAAAAATGAAAGCGCTATAAAAAATTATTACTCGTTAAAAGCTAAATTAGTTGGGCAAATAGAAATGTTAAAACGTCAAAAACCTAAAAAGGATGAATTATGTAAAAGGTATACAGAACGCATTTGCAATGAATCTGTTATAACGAAATATCCAAATGCGGGTCAGTTGTTTCAAAATGAGAAACCAGGTGGAGTTCCTAGATTGTTTTATAAGTAATTAATTATATGTGTAGTAAAAATTGAAATATTTTTTATCTATAAAATAGATAAAATGTATAGTACACAGACCTCTATATTATGTAACCAGCGTCGTTTATCTCAATTAAAATTTTTAAAAGATATGAAAAAAGATTATTATAAATACTTTCCATCTCATAGTCTTTATTTAGAAATTAAAGATTTGGTTCGTTCTATTACGGTATTGGAACGAACAATAAATAAGTATTTATAATAGGGATAAGTATTTATATAGGGATAAGTATATATAATAGGATAAGTATTTGTTTATATTGTATTTAAAAAATACATACATAATATAAAATATATCTATACTAAAAATGAATGTGTTAATTACAGGTGTTGCTGGTTTAGTTGGTGCAAATTTTGCAGAGTATCTTCTTTCTAAAAGGCAAGAATTAGGTATAGATAAGGTAATAGGAGTAGATGATTTATCAGGTGGATATGTAGAAAATCTTGATTTAAAAAATGTAAATTTTGAATTTATAAAAGCAGATTTATCAGATCAGGAAGAACAAGGGTTAGTTGATTTAATTTTTAAACAGAATAAGATAGATTATATCTTTCATTTTGCAGCGTATGCTGCAGAGGGATTATCACCATTTATTAGACAATACAATTATACATCAAACGTAATTACAACGACATTTTTAATAACTTTAGGTATACGATATAACGTTCGTCGTTTTGTATTTACGAGTAGTATGGCTACATATGGTAGAAACACGACACCTTTTACAGAAGATATGACACCAAATCCAATTGATCCATATGGTATAGCTAAATATGCATGTGAAATGGATTTGCAAGTTGCATATGAACAACACGGTATGGAATATTGTATTATATTGCCTCATAATATATTTGGTAAGTATCAGAATATATGGGATCCTTATAGAAATGTATTAGGTATTTGGATGTATAAGGCAACTCGAGGTGAACCATTTACAATTTATGGAGATGGAGAACAAACTAGGGCATTTTCATATATTGATGATATATTGCCATGTTTATGGATGGCTGCTATATCAGAAAATGCAAAGAATGAAAGAATAAATTTAGGTGGTAAGAATAATATTTCATTAAATAAGGCAGCGGAATTGGTTAAAAAAATTACAGGTACTGACAAGGTTATTTATATGGAACCAAGACACGAGGTAAAACACGCTTGGTCATCATATGAAAAATCTGAAAGATTATTGGGTTATGTTGAAAATACGTCATTTGAAAAAGGTTTAGAGTTAATGTGGGGTTGGGTAAAGGAACAAAAGGAGCGTCCTAGAGTATTTTGGCCACGTTACGAACTTGAGAAAAATATTTATAGTTATTGGAAGGTAAAGGAATAACGTTTATAAAAAAATGAAATTTCTAAAACCATTATATAAGTTAAATGGTTTTAGAAACTGATATTGTTTTTCCAAAAGTATGTGGTGTGTTGGTAGAACCTAGACGAATGTCTAATATCTTTTTGTTGATTGAGAATTTTGAAAAGGTAATGCCTGGTAGGAATTTGTTTTTCTTTTGTGGAAATTCACATTATAATTATTATTTACAGCATTATAATACCAACAAGTTTATAAAATTGATAAATTTGGGTGTTGATAATTTTTCAGCAAAAGAACATAATGATTTGTGGAAACGTATGGATTTTTGGGATAATTTTAGTGGTTATACACATGTGATGACTATTCAGACAGATGGGTGTTTATGTGAGAATTCCGAATATAAAATAGAGGATTTTTTCAAGTATGATTTTATTGGAGGTTATACACCTAATAAATGGTGGTGGAAAGAAACAAATGGATTGCACAAATACTCTGATTATCAATGTTTTAATGGAGGATTTTCGTTTAGAAAAATTAAATCAATGAAAGATGTGATACAAAAGTTTCCACCTTTACCTACACAAGATTTTAGAGAAAATCTTTCATTTTGTGCATATGGTGAAGATTTGTATTTTGTGGTGGGTTTATTAAGATTGAATGCGTCATCTGAAACAGGTCCGTTTTACAAAATTGGATTAGATGAATTAGCTACTAAATTTTGTACACATACACATTATTTACACAAAACATTTTGTGTGCATAAATTGGATAATTATGTGACAAGTCAAATTTTATCAAAATTTTTAGAATATTGTCCATTATTTAAATACTTTACAAAAGGTAGTAAATAGTTTATTTTTAATTGTTTTGCGAGTCTTGTATAGATTGTTTTATGGAGTCTACAAGATTGTCTAATTGTAGAGGATCTTCAATGACTTTTTCTAAACTTTTGTTTGTATTAATAATATCTTGTAATAATTCTTTGATAAATTGTTCGGATAGTTTATTTTTTTCTATAGATTTATCATATTCGTGTATAATATGTTCGTAACTAGTAGTAACATAATCGCAATAATCGCAATCACATGTACGTTCTGATGATTTTAGTTCACGTGTAGCTTTAAAGTATTCATTTTTATATTTTGATAATTCTTTTGTTAATTGTAGATTGTCTAATCTTAAGGCAGTTATTTCTTTTTGTAGTTTATGATATGATTCACTTTCAGTTGATGGTCTTTGTCGATGACTTTCTTTGAATATATTAAAAGATAATGTTTTAGGTTCATTTGAAGTTGGACTTTCGTAATATGATAATTTTTTCGGGCTTTGTTGCATAGGTTTTTCAAAAAATCTTTTGCTCATTAATAATATTAAATAAAATAATTTTGTATTATTTAAAGATAATGTTTTTAATTTAATATTATTAATGAGATCATATTTGGGTAAAGCATTTATAGGATTTAGTTCAATGATGGGTGTTTATGGTTTTTCGAGGGGTTATAGAAGCCGTGATTTTAGTGGTAAAGAACCTTTGACTATAGATAAGTTTACACACGCTTTTGTTAATGGGTTATTATATACAGTTCCTCCTTTTAATGTAGTGTATATATCTAGATTTCTAAATAGAATAGAGATAGAATATTTTGATTTAAACAGGGATGATTATAAAAGTGAATATAGAGAGACAGTTGGTAATTGTAGTGATACAATTTAGATTTATTAAAATTAAAATCTTGTATTATATTAGATTTTAATATGAAAACTCGGTATGTTTACGAGGTATATTTTGATGAAACATTAGGTTTAAGGCAACTACAAATAATAGATAAAATAGTGTCTGTTTTAACTGACGATCGTGGGTGGCAAAAATTAGGTTATAGTTTTATATATAATAAACACGATATTAAAAACGTAGATTTTAGAATATGTTTTGTAAAGCAGAGTTATATAGAGGAATTGTGTAATTTTACTGGATTATCTTGTGCTGATTTACGAGATAATACGATTTATATAAATGTGAATAGATGGAGACGTGGTAGTAAGAGATCACTTTTAGATTTAGATTTGTATAGGACTTATGTAATAAATCATGAAGTAGGACATATATTAGGTCGTGGTCATAATAAACCAGGACGTAAGGGTTCCAAGGTGCCAGTTATGGTACAGCAGACATTAGGCATAGGTGGGTGTAAACCAAATCCATGGCCATTAAGTTGGGAATAAAGTTAATTTGTATGATATAAGGCTTAAATTTATAAAGATCCTCCACTTTGATAACCTGCCATAGAGGTTACGGTCCAGTTGCAAAGATTATCCTTTGAAACAGTGAAACGTCTTTTATCTTGGCCACTATCATTTCTCCCACCTCCTGGTGCTGGATTATATGTATATAAAACGTCACATTCAGTGTCATTGACTTTGTTATATCTAGATGGTGTCATAGTGAATACATTTTTCCATTCTCCTTTAGTGTCATAAAATTCTTTAAATTTACTGCTAAGGTTTTCACAAGTTAAATTACATGGAACTATTGTAGGAGTATCTGACTTACCAGATTCAGATTTTGTATCTGACTTACCAGAATTTGACTTGTCAGATTCAGATTCTATATTTGACTCTGAACTATTGCTAAATACTAATCCTAACTAATACTAATACTTATACAGAAACATACTATAGCGATTGCTATTATTAAAAAGGTGTCCATTATAATATATAATTTTATATTATAAAAAAATTTTTAGTATTTGTTGTATTTACACGCTTGTGGTATGTCCTCTGAATTTCATTGTGGTAGAAGTCCATGATAATTGGTTAGTTGAGGTATATTGTATTTGTCCAGAATTTGTAATACTAAAGACAATACCGGAATAGTCACCAATATAAGAAGTATTAATGACCCAGCTACTTCCTTTTTGGACACCTTTAAGATCAAAGTTGGTATACAAGTTACCACCGGCAGATCGTTGAATAGTTACAGACAACATAATGTGGAATGCACGTACAACAGCATTATCGAATGTTAAATCAGTAACATCAGCTGCACTGCTTACATTATTTGCAGCAGCAAATGAAATTTCAGAGATAATATCACCGAGTGAAGGAGTGATATTTCTAGAGTTAGAATACAAGGAGTTTCCAACATATAATGTTTTTGAAATAGCAGCTCCACCTAGAACAGTTAAAGATCCTCCACTACCAAGGCCAGTTGCGTCAGATGTGGAAGTAAATAATGATGAACCGGCAGTTGCGCCACCTAATAGCCAAGAAGCTCCAGTAACATTAGCAGATCCAGTTGTAACTCCGGCTTGTAACCAAGAAGCTCCGGTGATATTAACAGATCCAGCAGTAAGTCCACCTTGTAACCAAGAAGCTCCAGTAACATTGATAGAACCAGCTGTTGCACCAGCATTAAATACAGAAGCACCGCTGACAGTGACATCACCTTGGAAGAGTGATCCTCCAGTAACAAAGAGTGCGCCAGCAGTGGCTCCAGCATTGAGTACTGAAGCACCGCTGACAGTGACATCACCTCGGAAGAGAGATCCACCAGTGACAAATAGAGCACCTGCAGTAGCTCCTCCATTAAGAACAGAAGCACCAGTTACGGTAAGACTAGAATCAAGAAGAGTTGCTCCAGAAACATTGAGTGATCCTTTTAGTAGAGATCCTCCAGTAACAAATAGTGCACCTGTGGTAGCACCTCCGTTAAGAACAGATGCGCCAGTTACAGTAAGACTAGAATCAAGAAGAGTTGCTCCAGAAACGTTGAGTGATCCTTGTAGGAGAGATCCTCCAGTAACAAATAGGGCACCTGCAGTAGCACCTCCATTAAGAACAGAAGCTCCAGTTACAGTAAGAGTAGAATCAAGAAGAGTTGCTCCAGAAACGTTGAGTGATCCTTTTAGTAGAGATCCTCCGGTAACGAATAGGGCACCTGCAGTAGCACCTCCGTTAAGAACAGAAGCACCAGTTACAGTAAGAGTAGAATCAAGAAGAGTTGCTCCAGAAACGTTGAGTGATCCTTTTAGGAGAGATCCTCCGGTAACGAATAGGGCGCCTGCAGTAGCGCCTCCGTTAAGAACAGAAGCACCAGTTACAGTAAGAGTAGAATCAAGAAGAGTTGCTCCAGAAACATTGAGTGATCCTTGTAGTAGAGATCCTCCTGTAACAAATAGTGTTCCTAGAGTTGAGACAGATGCTCTAAGACTTGCTACAGTTATACCAGTGGCATCAATTGATCCGGTGCTAATAGCAGTAGCAACGACATTGCTGATGGTTCCACTTGGGGCATAAAGATTACCGGCGCTAATAGAGCTGGTAGCAAGAATGGTAGCAACAGTCATACCGGTGGCATCAATAGATCCAGTGCTGGTTGCAGTTGCCACGATGTTACTGATAGTAGCAAGTGGTGCGTAGAAGCTAGCGGAGCTGACTTTAGTGTTGACAATAATGTTGCTTGCGGTAATGTTTGTGGCTAATAGATCAGTTACAGCAAAGTTTCCAGCAGACAAGTTAGTAGTGACAACGTTACTGATGGTAGCGTTTGTGGCATTAAGTTGTCCAGAGCTAACACTTGTGGATGCAAGTAGTGTAGAGGTGGTGATGCTATTGCTGACGCGCATTTCACCAGTGACATCTACGGTATAACTAGGTGCAGTGTTGTTAATACCGACGTTTCCTCCAGTTGTGAAGATAGAACCGATTGTGTTACTATTACCGAATGCAATCATATTTTGACTAATATTTGCAATACCACCAGAAAAGTTAGTATCTAAGAGATTTGTGGTAGTGATATTGACAGTAGTAATAGTACCTGCTACAAACAAATCTGATGACAAGTACATATTAGCACCAGTGATAGTAGAAGCTCCAAGCCAAGAAGTTCCCAAAGTAGAGAAAGATCCGAAAGTGGAGTATACACTTCCGATAGTTGCGTTAACAGCTTTTAAGTTGTCGATAGTACCGCTTGGGGCATATACGTTACCGGCGCTAATAGAACTAGTAGCAAGAATTGTTCCAACAGTCATACCAGTAGCGTCGATGGATCCGGTGCTAGTGGCAGTAGCGACAATATTGCTGATGGTTGCACTTGGAGCAAATAGATTACCAGCGCTGATGGAGCTAGTGGCAAGAATTGTTCCGACGGTCATACCAGTAGCATTGATTGATCCACTACTAGTGGCAGTGGCGACAATATTGCTAATGGTTGCGCTTGGTGCATATAGGTTACCTGCACTGATGGAGCTTGTGGCAAGGATTGTTGCAACAGTCATACCAGTGGCATCAATAGATCCAGTGCTTGTAGCGGTAGCGACGACATTGTTGATAGTTCCGCTAGGAGCAAATAGGTTACCTGCGCTGATGGAGCTAGTGGCAAGAATTGTTCCGACGGTCATACCAGTAGCGTTGATTGATCCAGTGCTAGTGGCAGTGGCGACAATATTGCTGATGGTTCCACTTGGGGCATAAAAGTTACCTGCGCTAATGGAGCTAGTAGCAAGAATTGTTGCAACAGTCATACCGGTGGCATCAATAGATCCAGTACTAGTAGCAGTTGAGACGACATTGCTGATAGTTCCACTTGGTGCAAATACATTACCTGCGCTAATAGAACTTGTAGCAAGGATAGTTGCGACGGTCATACCAGTTGCATTAATTGATCCGGTGCTAGTAGCAGTAGCAACGACATTGCTGATGGTTCCACTTGGGGCATAAAGATTACCGGCGCTAATAGAGCTGGTAGCAAGAATGGTAGCAACAGTCATACCGGTGGCATCAATAGATCCAGTGCTAGTTGCAGTTGCCACGATGTTACTGATAGTAGCAAGTGGTGCGTAGAAGCTGGCGGAGCTGACTTTAGTGTTGACAATAATGTTGCTTGCGGTAATGTTTGTAGCTAATAGATCAGTTACAGCAAAGTTTCCAGCAGACAAGTTAGTAGTGACAACGTTACTGACGGTAGCGTTTGTGGCATTAAGTTGTCCAGAGCTAACACTTGTGGATGCAAGTAGTGTAGAGGTGGTGATGCTATTGCTGACGCGCATTTCACCAGTGACATCTACGGTGTAACTAGGTGCAGTGTTGTTAATACCGACGTTTCCTCCAGTTGTGTAAATGTTACCTAAGGTATTAGAGTTATAGATTGCTCTAAGTAGTCCTGTGATATATGCGGATGCAGATGTTACACCGAGTGATAAATCGAGTGATGCGGAGCTTGCGGCAACGGAGTAGATATTACCGGCGGAGATTTGTTGTGTAGCTAGGATAGTTGCGACAGTCATACCAGTAGCATCGATGGATCCAGTGCTAGTTGCAGTGGCTACGATATTATTGATAGTAGCTAATGGTGCATATAAACTAGCAGAACTGACTTTTGTATTTACAAGGATATTTGAAGTTGTAATATTAGTTGTAATAATATTGGGGGTATAGAAGGATCCTGCAGTGAGAGATCCTGTGATAACAGCATTTCCTTTTACATTAAGATTTTGTTTTGTACCAATGCCGCCATATACTACTAAGGCTCCGGTGGTATCATTGATACTTTCGGTAGAGTTAGTGATAGTGGTAATACCAGAAATATTTGTAGTAAATAAGTTGGAATTACCTTGTACTGTGGCACCTCCATACAAGAATAGGGAAGCTGAGCTCAAACTACTTTCAGTAGAGTCCAAAATAGAAATAGGTTGGTTAAAGAACAGATTCGAGTAGAAGTTTGACATGTTTTATAATATTAGTAAAGAAAATAATTAAACGCGATATCGCGTTTAAAAACATATAATAACAATTAAGTTAAAATGTATATTGTGTTGATTAAAATATTTAAAAATATGGTTTTATAAAAACAAAATGCGTATTCATACAAATACAAAATTATACGGCGGGGATTTTTTACAAGATGTGGAAAATTTTTTTGATTTACATAATGAAAAGTATATAATTGATACATGGAAGGTATTGGTGAGTCATAAAAAACATGATCGTTTGGGGTATTGGGATGAATTGTCGGATGAGAAAAAAAGTAGATATGAGAATGTGTTATGGAGAAAATGGCATATGAATTCAAAAAATTCTTCAAGGATAGATTTTGATATGGGTTTAATACCTCAATCTAAATTTACAGGTAGAATTGTTATAATAACAATGTAATTTATTCTGTAGTAGCTTCTTCATAACTAGGTAACTCTATAGTTTCACTAGGTGTAGATGGTGTGGTTGGTATTGATTGGGTATCACTTGTAATTTTTTTTTCGGATGAAGAATATAGATAATAAGCCACACCAACAAGACCAGTTCCTACAACTTGATGATAATCTCTGATCATTTTTAGATTAGAATTCTGTACATCTTTTAGTAGATAATCTGGAGCGAAGAATAAAACAACGCCTAATGCGGCTAGTGCTAAACTGAGAATTTGATACATATTGTTTATAATACAAATAAATAAAAAATATTTAGAAAATAACTTTAGTGATGAATTTGATTTAAAAACAAGTTTTATTAAATAGTAAATGCGAAGTGTATTTTGGGGGATGTTTTCTATTTTAGCTGCTAGTGTCAGTTCTCACATTGTTGAAAATGGTGTTTGTTATCGATTAGAAGATAATGGTGTACGTGTAATTGAAGATTGTCCAGTAGGTCATGAGATCTTTTCAACATCGAGTAGTACATCTACTACAACAACTTCTTCAGCAAGTGCTACACCGAATTCGAATTCTGATAATGTTTCAAGTGATAGTATAAAATTATATAGTGGATTAATTCCTGTATTTGTTGGATTTGCGGTTTTATTTTAATGATTAACTAGTAAATACATTACGTAGATAATTATTATATTAATTTGATATAATAATTGTTTTATAAAATTAAAAATAATAGTAATAAGTAATAATTAAATACAATATCGACATTAGATCTTAACAATCTTGACAATCTTGACACATGCAAGAGAAATATTAACAATTTAAGACATACCCTAATATGATGTCAAACCCAAATTAAAGACAAAAATTATACTATAGATAGTTTAGTCTCGGAAAACGAAAAAAAATTTATGATGTTGATAGTAGCTTTAATTGTGATTGTATTATTATTAATATCAATGGCAATAATGTATTTTAGGAAATAATAATTGCATAAGGTTTGTTGTCATGGTGATAGATGTTTAAAATCATTATAATTAAGTATTTTTATTTAAAGGAATATTATTTTACCAGTTATAGATAGAATGTTAAGAAGTAGTATATTAGGGCACGAATTTATAAATTATAGAAAAAATACTGATAAACACACTAGAACTAAATTTAGTAGTAATGTGAGATCAAAGGGGATAGGTTATATTCCAATAGTAGTAGATTCGGTTGATCCAGAATTGAGTAAGGCATTAGCAACAAAGGATGAAACTTTTACAAGATATTTAAAATATGGTTTTGAAATAATGATACATATGGATTTGACAATTGCTGATTTGATAAAAGAAATAAAGATAGAATTGGTAAAAAAGGATTATGAATATGGGTTTTTATCAATTGGATTAGAAGATGGTACGATTCCAGAAGTTGGATCAGAGTTGGGTGTATTGTATAAAAAACATAGGAATAAAGATGATAAGATTTTATATGTACTATTAACTCAGGAAAAAACAATGTATGGTTATATAATGTCTATTATAAGATATTTGACAAATAATATAAAGTCATTTTTTGTAAAAGAACCGTAATAAAATAATTTAAAATGGTTTACGTGGTCGTCGTGTAATAGGAAACATCATTGGGAATTTATTAGAGGGTATATATTTAGATTTGGGTATACATTTAAATTTTGGTGTAGGTCTTGTAGGTGTAGGTCTTGTGGATGTAGGTGTAGGTCTTGTAGGTAGTCGTTGTTTTCTAGTTGTCCTTGATCTTGAATTTTTTTGTCTAATGTTTCTATTGTGATTGTGATCACCATTTTCATTCCAATCGTGATCACCATTTTCATCCCAATCGTGTTCACCATTTTCATCCCAATCGTGTTCGTTGTTATCCCAATCATGATCCCATTCGTTATCACCGTCATACCAGTCATAATCGTCCCAATCATTGTACCAATTATGATACCAGTCATATTCCCAATCATAAACGTGATCATAACACAACCAAGGATGATAATGGCAATATGGCCAATAATGGTAATAATCATAGTCATCGTATCCATTTATAGGACGTGGGCGGGGTTTATTAAATTTCTTATTCATAGTAGTTATAATTATATAATATATATTAAATAAACGTTTTGTACGCATTTCGCGAAATATACATTTTAGAAAATGTTAAAAATTAATTTAAAAATAATAATCATTGTAATACATAACATAATGCAGATTTTTGTTAAAACTTTGACTGGAAAGACTATTACGTTGGAAGTAGAGTCATCTGATACTATAGAAAATGTAAAGGCTAAAATTCAAGATAAAGAAGGGATTCCTCCAGATCAACAAAGATTGATTTTTGCTGGAAAACAACTAGAAGATGGTCGTAGTTTATCAGATTATAATATACAAAAAGAGTCAACTTTGCACTTGGTACTAAGGTTACGTGGAGGGTTGTAATTATGTATACAACACATTAAAAACTGTATTTTTATATATTTAATAATTACGAATAATTAAATATAATTACAAGTTGCAACAACACAATTTTGGTCAATGTTAGCAACTAAACTACAACCAACTTGTGATAATTGTTGTGAAACTATTATAAGATAGTGACCTATTTGATCACGTGTAACATTTGTATTACCGATCATGAGTTTTTCATCTATCCATGCTTGTACTGCATTATTTATATCACTAATTGTTGAACCAAAGACTCCAAATAAATTTTGACCACGTGCTGTATCTAAATAATGTATTAAATTACATCCATTTTTGGCCAAATCTTTAGACAAAGATAAGGCTTCTGACGCCATAGAATCAGACCACGTAAAATCTGTAAGATTATTAAATCTTCTTTCCACATTTTGTAATTGTAACAATGAATCTATATTACTTTGAGTAATGTCATAAACTACTAATTTCTGTAAATTTACAGGTGGTGTAAGTGTTTCAGTTGGTACAGTAGTTGATACAACATTTGATACAGTAGTTGGTACAACATTTGGTATAACACTAGATATAGTAGTTGGTACAACATTTGGTATAACATTTGGTATAACATTAGATATAGTAGTTGGTACAACATTTGGTATAACACTAGATATAGTAGTTGGTACAACAGTAGTTGGTAAAGTAGTTGGTATTGTACTTTTTATAGAAGAAATTGTTGTAATTGATGTTGATAATAATGTATTTACTAAAATAGATTTAATACTTGGTTTAATAATTAATGGTTCTATTCTTATATGACGGTTTTTAACTTTACGACGTTTAGCCTGTATATTTTTACAGATCATTAACATAATAATTATGTTATCTTTAAATACTGTTTTTTTTATAAAAATTGAATTAAAGCTAGTGAATATAAAAATCATTATGAAAACCAAAGTTATAAATTTTGTTGCATCACCATCGTCTGGAAAGAGTTTGATGGCTGCATTGATTTTTTCAGAGTTAAAAATGAGACATTACAAGGCAGAATATGTGCAAGAATATGCAAAAACATTGGTTTGGCAGAATCGTTTAGATGAATTAGCTAATCAATACAATGTATCATTAGAACAATATAAAATGATTAAATCAGTAAATGGACAAGTGGATTATATATGTTTAGATTCACCTCTTTTATTGGGTTTATATTACAATAGATATCATGAAGACAATGTGTGTGATATAAAGAAAACAGAAAAGATGATTTTATCAAAAATGCAAGAATTTGATAATATTTATATATTTTTGGAAAGAAATAGTGAATTTCCATATGAAACAGAGGGACGAATTCATACAGAAAAACAATCAGAGGTTATAGCTGAACAATTATTAGAAATGTTAGATGAATTAGGTATAAATTATAAAAGTTTTCGTTCTGATAGAGCTAATGTGAATGATATATTGGAGTATATTTTTAGCTGTTGAAACAAATTGCGTTTAAAGAAACTGAAAAAAATAAGAAATATTACGTGTTTAAAGTTTTAGTATAATAATTAGTATATGGTTGATTTTAGACTATTTTTAGTATTATGTACTATATTAGTACTAGTTATACCTATTATATTACAATATATATATGGTTGGAATGTATTTTTTTGGATAAATGAAAAACAATATAATATAAGTATGTATGGGTTTTATCTTTTGGGATATATGTTTTTGCAGTTTGTATTTGCAGCAATGAATAATATAAAATTGCAAAGGTTGCAAAGTGATAGGAGGAGAACTGCTAAAATTATAAAAAGGACAAATATTATGGTAGTTGGTCATAAAGAAGATCCTGAATATTTTAGAATGTGTTTAGAATCATTAAAGACAGTGTCATCAAATGTTGTAAATTTGAATAAGATATTTGTTATTATAGATGGTAGTGATTCTAGTGATAAATACATGGTAGATTTATTTTACAATGTTTTTGATAATAGTACAAAAAAGATATTTCATTTGCAGTTATTAGAATCATCGTCACCAGATGAAGTATTAACATTAAATATGTTAGATATTCAAAATAATGATATAATATGTATTAGTCAACCTCACGGTGGAAAAAGATGTGCTATGATGACAGGTTTTAGAATAACATTATTAGAAAATGTATTATTTAATACAGATGTTGATACAATTTTTTGTACAGATAGTGATACTGTGTTGACACCTGAGTGTATAACTAGTATGTATAGTCATTTTGAAAATGATAATATAGGAGCAGTTGCTGGGAATCTTGGTATATATAACAAATATGATTCGGTAGTGTCTTTTATGAGTTCAATAAGATATTGGTATGCATTTAATATAGAAAGAGCATATCAGTCATTTACAGGTAGTGTATTATGTGTATCTGGTCCTATAGGAATGTATCGCATAACAGATTTAGAAAAAATTATAGATAAATGGAGTAAACAAAAGTTTTTAGGAAAGGATTGTACTTATGGTGACGATAGACATTTAACAAATCAAATTTTGGGTTTGAAAAAAAATGTGATATATATATCAAGTTCATATGCAGAGACAGAGACTCCTAGTAGTTGGTATAGATTTTTTAAACAACAAACAAGGTGGAACAAATCGGCATTTAGAGAATTTTTTTGGAGTGTTGCAATATTAGATAAACATTCATTATTTATGACAGTAGATTTGGTATACGTATTAGTATATCCTTATGTAGTTATGAGTTATTTAATGTATATATTATGGTATAAGACAGTATTTGAATTAGGATTCTATATTAGTATTGTTTTAATGTTAGGTTTAATCAAGTCAGTATATGGTACAGTAATGAGTGGTAAATATGAAAATATGTTTTATTTTGCATATGTGTTTATGTATGTCAGTACTGTATTTCCAGCAAAAATATGGGCGTTGGTCAATATAACAGATAATTCGTGGGGTACTTCATCTAGAAAAATAATGTCTACAGATGTATCATTTGATATAATAATTCCATTATTATGGAATATCATATTATTATGTGGAATTGTATATAATTTATGGCGCAGTAGTCTTTCTGGATTTGTTTTTACGGATTATTTGTTATTAATAGTTGTATCTGGAATTTTATGTTTATGTTTATTAGTAATGTGGTTATATGTAACTATTAAACGTAATAATAGATCACAGTATAGAAAAGTAGAATAAGTTAAATACGAAATATATTATAAAAAATTGAAATAATTTATAATATTAATGTGTGTAATATGAGTGCGTCAGTGCAAGTTAGTAGTTTTTTACAATATTTGATAGAAAAATATTTTGTATTTGATCCAAAAGCAGAATTGGATGAATCAAATACTATTGATGATGTATTGATTTTAGAACGGGGTTTAGGTGGACGTATTAAATTAAAAAAGATAACTGATGAAAGTATGATTGAATTGTGTAAAAATGTAATTCGAACTTTTGGATGTTATGATATTGCTGTTTGTATAGGTGATAGATTATCTGAAGAACAAGCTTCTATAATTTACATGCATTATAAACGTTACAAGTGTAGTTCTAATAGTCATACAAGAGAAACCGAGACATCTTTGGTTCTTGATAGTACATTAAAAACAAATGATACATATTATATAGAATCATTGGATGATATTACTACAAATGATTTAAAAACTAAGTTTGGAAATTATATATGTTCAGGAAATCCAGGAGATGATTTTAGATATGAATACAGATTTCGATTTGCAAAGGATAATCGTGTTTATAAATTTAGTTTGTATGATTACAGAAATGATTTTGGTGAATTTTATCAAGAAGATGACATTTATTGGCATGTTGCATCAGACACTGATAAAAAAGATGTGACTAGTAGTTTTATAGAATATTTGAACAAAGGTTTGAATACACCTCAAGATTGTTGTTAAAAATTGAAATTATTTTAAATTAGTAATAATTTCAATGGATACATTAGTAAAGGATATGAGTGAAGTGGAGCTTGTTGACAAAAAATACAATCATAAATTTTTACTTGATAATAGTTTACAAAATGATTGTTGTTATTTTGTTGCAAAAGTTCAATTAAGTTTTTATCAATTATGGTGTATGTTTGCAGAATTACCTGTTATTTACAAATCACAAAAATGCAAATATGAATGGAAGTTTAATCATATAGAAACAGGTGCTGTTTTTAGTATATATGACTGGAGAAATAAGAATAGCTTATTAAATACAAAAACTTGGTATATAGGAGGCTCAGTTAATGATAAAACAATAGTTAACGAGTTCTTACAAGTATTATGTGATGCGATTGAGTGTTATAACAAGTATTACAAAGTTCCTATTGAAACTAAAACATTTAGGAGTGATATTCCAGAAGTGCAAAATGCATTGGATTCTATTAAATCATCTATACTTGATAATCGTGATATATTGAAAAGTTTATAATTCTTACAAAACTTTATTATTATATAAAAAATTGAAATTTTTTTACATTTTTTGAAATATTATCAAAATGTATACTGTAGTTAGTTACAACAATTCTCGCACAAATGGAAGTGTAAAATTTATTGAAGTTTTTTCAAGTTGTGTAAAGGCGATAAGATGTGCTCGTAAATGTGCAAATTTTAAATATGGTGAAGATAATGTTACTGATCGTATTAGCCAACGATTAATTGACGTAAAAGATATTCTTATTCAATTTTCATCATCTGATTGTTTAGATCGTGATGTTTTTGCAGTTGTTTCTTTACCTCCTATTAAGGAAGAAGAAGAAGATAATACATCTGTATGTTCATGTGATGAAATAGTATTAAATCAAGAATCTGTATCTTTGTTTCATAAAAATGCGTGTAGAAGACGTAGTTCCGTGGACAGAAAATTATTTATTCATCATGATACTTATGTAAACACTAAAACTAAAGAACATTTTCACGTGTACATATCAGGAGAAGATGATACTGAAAATGAAAGTAATACGGAAAGTGATACTGAAAATGATACTGAAAATGAAAGTAATACAGAAAGTAATACTGAAATGGAAAATGACATGGATTTTGATTTTGATGACAGATATGATGATGATGTTTATTACAGATATTATGATGAAAGAGATGATGATGACAGATATTATTATGATGGTGGATATGAAGATGAATGTTTCGAATGTTTGGATTTATAATAAAATTTAGTTTAGTATATAGTTTGGTTTAGTTTTGATATAAATTTAATAAAAATTTTAAATTTATATATTTTTACCATTAGTATTTTACAATTAGTATTTTACAACATTTACACGTATATTATCATTGGTGTCAAATATGACACCTGTTCCTCCATCGACAAAAAATGATATTGTATGAGTTCCAGCTGGTAGAGAACCAGTCCATTCTAGTGTTTGTAGAGAGGAGTGTATATTTTGATGTATCATTTGTTTAATGAATGAAGAGCCATCATTTTGAAATGGTGCTCCATTGATATACATTAAAAAACGTCGTAAAACAAAAGAAGATGATGTATAGCAAGTTATTTGTGCTCGTATATTTACAATTGCGGTGTCTGTTAATTCAAAAGCCATAGGCCACCTACCATTAATTATAGATCCATTAAATTTACCATTTCCTTCAAATGATGAATTATCTAATATACCTTCAGTATATATAGTATTATCATATTTAAATAAACGTAACATATTTAGACCGCAATTAACACCCAATCCAGTTGGAAATAAAAATTTATAAAAAGTATAATCTTTACTACTATCTGGTATTTTACTTGCAAAATATCCATTGTAGTTAAGAGCAGTAAATGTTTCGTTTGTTATAATATCTGTATATGTAGAATCATCATTACTTCCTTGAATTGTAATTGTTAGTGGATCTTCATTGTTAATTCTACCTTCAAGTAAAACATATCTTACATTTTGTGAATTTGGTAATTGTACTTTTATCCAAAAATCTGAATTTTCACCAGCTGTAGCCCAATCGGTAGGGTTTGTTATATTGCTTAAACATTTATATGCTCTATAAGATTCACTAAATTCTGAACTAGCTGAAACATAATAATCTCCATCGTGTCCAGTTTCTGGACCATTTGATGTCATAACTGGCATTACTAGATTCATAGGGTATACTTCTACTGGAGTTGGTCCAATTGAACCAGTTGTGACACTACTTCCACCACCTCCAGTAATAGTAGATGCTGACCATTTAGTGCCATTCCATACAAGTGATTGGCCAGAAGATGGTGTCATTGTGGAATCTATATCTTGTAATGATTTAATACTTGCAACGATGGATGTTGGTGTTATACTTTCGCAAGTTATATTTTTAGAAACGCCTAATCCTCCTTGTAATACAATAGATCCTGATGTTTTACCAATTGATTCAGTTGTTGAATAAAATTTAGATGTACTATTTGAGAATTCGAGGAATGTAGTTGGTACAAGGTTTGTTGCACTTGGAATATCAGCAAATGTAATTTTTGTTCCAGTATAAGTATATAAACCTATACCACCTCCGCCCGATAAACTGGCATTTGCTATAACTATTCTATTAGTAGATGATTCTGTGAAAATAGAACCATACCAGTTGCCATCATTACGTTCTAGTATAATTTGTCCATTCATATTTCCACCAGTTTGATTATTTACATAACCTATAGCAAGAGCTGCTGAATTTTGGATAGATTGATTAATACCAAGAATAGGATCTCCTTGTAGATATATACTACATACTCTTTCGGTTGTTATTGAATTTTGCGCAGAGAGGGTAGAGTTTGCAAAAAAGTTTGTTGCCCAAAATGGTACAGTTCCACCTGCTGGAGTTGTATTATCTGTAAATATACTAGGTACAATATTTAATATATTACCAGAAGTTGTATTTGGGGATGCTGTAAAGTTTGATCCTACATTAAGGCGTTTACTTATAGAAACATTGTTAGAAACTACTATATTTGACGATGTAACATTTGTTGTAATTATATTAGGTACAGTTATATTTGAACCAATAATATTATTGAGATTTGATGTACTACTTACAACTAAACTTCCTGTTAATAAATTATTACTAGATACTGTACCAAATATAGATGTGCCAGTTACTTGAAATGAAGAAGTTGATATATTTGTTGCACGTACATTCGTAACTAGTAAATTTGTTGTGGTTTGCGTTGTATTACTAACTAGTGGTACTACTAAATTTGTACTTATGTGTATACTTCCAGTACTAAGGTTATTACTATTAACAGTACCAAAAACAGATATATTTGTTACTCTTAGATTTGAAATAGTTGATGTGTTTGAAATTTCATTATTGAATGTAGCTATTGAACTAGAATGAATTGTTCCAGTGCTCAAGTTTGAACTAGCAACAGTACCTAGTGTTGCTATGGTATTTACATATAAATTAGAAGTTGTTAGATTACTAGTATTAAAATTAGATGTTGTAATGTTTGTATTTACGAGATTTGTATTTGATATATTTGGTACAGTTGTATTTGTCATTATGGTATTTGTTAAATTTGTGGTTCCAGTAACAGACAGGGTTCCGGTACTCAAACTTACAGAGTTGATAGTAGTTTGAATACTTGTACCAGAAACTCTTAGTGTAGATGCTGTTACATTTTGAAGAATAAGGTTTGTGGTTGTGATATTATTTGTATTAAGATTAGTTGATACAATATTAGAAGTTGTAATGTTTGTATTTGTAATATTTGCGGATGTGATATTAGAGATATTTGAATTGGTGGCATTTACATTTATACTCATTATATTTGTTGATGTAATATTTGTTGTTTTGATATTTGATGATTGTATGTTACTTGATGTTAAATTGATGTTCCATAAGTTTTGAGTTGTTACATTTGTATTAAGTATAGTTGATGTATTTACTATCAAGTTTTCACTTGTGATAGATGTGATTGTTCCATTTGTAAAGTTTACATTAGTAGAAATCATGGATGATGCTAACAAGTTTGGTGTTGTAATATTTGATAATACATTCAAGTTGGATATAATAGCAGATGATCCTGAAATATTTGTAACGATTAAATTTGTAGTTGTAGTGTTAATAGTTTTAACATGTGTAGTATTTAACGATGATGTAGTTATATCTGTAAAAGAAACATGTACGGCATTTATATTATTTGTAATTTGTAGTGATGAAGCTGATATATTTGATGTTAATATATTGGTATTTGTAATATTTGACGATATTAAGTTAGTAGTAGTTAGGTTTGTGGTTTTAAAGTTAGATGTGAGTATACTAGATGATGTGATATTTGTATTTTGAAGATTGTTTATTGTAGAGTTTGTATAAGATCCATCATCTGCGGACACTGATCCGAAATTAGAAGTTCCTAATATTTTTAAACTTCCTAATGTGACATCACCTCCAATATTGACATTACTTGCAACATTCAATTCGTTACCTAGCCATAGTTTTCCAGTTATAGCAGCTCCTCCTAGTACTGTTAAACTACCACCAGATCCAATACCTGTAGAACTAATGGTGTTATTTATATTAATTGGTGCAATGCTTTGTAATTTGTTCGATTCAAAGGATATTTGTGATATAGATATAAGTGGATTGGCACCATCTCCCATAACAATTTTGTTAGCTGTAAAACTTGTTCGTCCTGTTCCACCATATGGAACATTTATACTATTTGCAGACCAAGTTCCAGAATTTATATTACCTAATCCTGTAACATGTGATAAGTTACTATTCACGCTAAATGTAGTTCCTACTTTATTTAAACCACTACCGGCATAAATTTCTGAAGATGTAATATTCTCATCAACGTATTTTTTAGTAGCTGCATCATTATCTTTTGTAGGTAAACCAACATTTTCAATACGTGCTTCATGTACTGTTCTAATATAATTATGAACATTTACACCACCAAAGTCATATACCATTCTACTACTTTTATTACGAGACATACTCTTACTTATATATATATAGTAAAATAAGTTTATAAAAATAAAAAATTGAATTTTTTTTGTATTTTGGTAACAATTACAAATGTCTACAATGACTACTACTTTGAATTTGACTGCTAAATTTGAAAAGGAATTGACTAAATTTATCGCTTGGGTCGAAATGACTGATTATAAAATTAGCGATATTGTTGATGGTACAGAATTGGAATGGAATAGTATTAGTCTTGATAACTTTGAAGAACCTGGTCGCAACAAATTGGAAACGTACATTAAGCAATTGATGAAGGTTTATTTTGTTAGCAGGGATGGTAATGAAATCAATGATATCAAATTGATGACAAAAGAATTTCGAGAATACAAACCAAAAAGATCAAGATCTGATACAGAAAGTGAAAGTGAAGCAAAAGTTGTAAAACGAGTAAAAGATGTAAAAACAAAAAAAAATATAAAAGACAAAACTTCTAAAAAAAACGAGACATTTGATGTGGTAGTATCAGATTCGTTTGATACAAGTGATACTTGGTATATAAATACTTTATCACAATCTACACAAGATCTTGTAAATGCATTAGGTGAACCAATTAAAAACAAAAATTCGGATGATTACCAATACGAATGGAAGATTATGGTTGGTGGAAAAGTATTCTCAATTTATAATTGGTTAAATTATTATAATGAATTCTACAGTTTTGAAGAAAACGAATGGTATTTAGGTGGTACTCAAGAAAAATCAGAACAAGAGGAATATTTGATGAATTATATTTCTAACCAAAAACCCAAACAACCATCAAAGGAAAATGAAATAATCAAAGAACAAACACCAAAGGAAAAGAAAACATCAAATGAAATAATCAAAGAACAACCACCAAATGAAAAGGAAATAATCAAAGAACAAGCACCAAAACAAACATCAAAACAAACACCAAAGGAAAAGAAAACATCAAATGAAATAATCAAAGAACAACTAATTGAAAATGAAATTGAACAAGATATTGATGAAGATGAAATCCCAGTCAAAGAAAGTCATGACTTTGACATTGAATTGGACTTGATTGAGGATGATGACTTGGAAATTAACATTGACGATATTGATTTTGATTTTTAAAATAAATATTTTTTACATTAACACAAATTAAACCACGATTTTTATTTTGTTTAAAAAACACGAGAATTACGTATTTTTTTTTTCTTGGTGTATAGTATACCAACAAAAACAAAAATGTCAACACAAGCTCAAAACCAAATACAGGATCAAATACAAGATCAATTGCAAGGTCAACTTCAAAATCAACAAGATGAAATGAACGATATTACTCCAAATACAAATACAAATATAATGTTACAAATTACACCACGTTCTAGAACATATTCGAGTTCTAGTACATCATCGGGTTCATCTACTTCAAGCTCGTCTACTTCTAGTTCATCTACTTCGAGTTCATCAAGTTCTAGTAGTTCAAGTTCTAGTAGTTCAAGTTCTAGTAGTTCAAGTTCTAGTAGTTCAAGTTCATCAAGTAGTGATAGTACAACAGTTTCTACTGAAACTATGGTTCAACAATTATCTTATGCTACAATAGTTTAAAAATATCAGGTAAAGACAATAATAAAAGGAATAATAACAAGGTATCATAATTATGTTTACAATAAAATTTAACACATAACAAAGCTATAGTGACTAATAAAATAGTTGAGATGGTAATATTTAAGGGACCTAATCTAAAAACAGACAAAGTAGTAATATAACTAGTTTTAACATGTTTATCTATGTAAAAATTTGACAAAATTTTATTAATTACACTGGGGTATGTATTTGATACATTACTTGATATACTAGAATCTGTTGAAGATTGGTATAATAAACGTGGTTTTGTTATATAATTATTTAAAATACCTTTACTATATAAATTTTGTATACAATAATCTATATGGTTATGTACTTTACCATGCAGATTTTCCAATAATTTTTGAGCACCTCCTCTACTAATTACATATGCGTGAGTAGCTAGTGCTACTTCTGGACATTTGATATAATTGTTAATGTCTTTAAATTTAGCTGACATATTTAGTAAGTTCATTGATATTGTAAAAAAATTTGGTGTGTTATCTGAACCCAAAGATCCAAGGTATAAAATATCAAAGTCTTTCGGAGTTTGTTGTATATAAAAGGGTATTAATTCTGATAACATTCTATCGGAATCATTTAGTATAATATCATCTTCAAAAACTACGGCGTATTTTTTATTGGTTTTTAAAAATGTTTTCCATACATTAATATGAGATAATGCACATCCAATAGAACCCTTTGGGCCAAAATAACGATAAAATGTAGTAAAATTATGTTTAATTATATCATCTGAGCATTTTTTACCATCAATTCCGTTGAATAGAATAGGATTTAAACGATGTTTTTCAGATAATTGCTTTAATAGTTTGTCTGGATAATTTAAACTGATAACATAATTGACATAATCATTTTTATATAAGTTTGAATTTATTATTTTAGTATCTGATATCATTAAAATAATACTTTAAATTAAAATTTTTGAATAGACAAATTAACGAAATAGTTAGTTATGATTCATTAGTTTGTTGTATTATCACTATAGTCAGTTTGTTTATCATTATTATCAGTTTGTTTGTCATTATTATCAGTTTGTTGGTTATTGATTTGATCATCGTTATTTGTTTCTTGTTGTTTCTTTTTTGGTCTACCTCTTGGTGTAGCTACAGCAGAACTAATAAGTGGTGTTGTATTGGGTGGTGGTAGTATATTAGGGTGTTGTTTTTTAAGATGTGTTTTTAATATTTTTTCGGTTGATAATTGTGCAGAACATATGTGACAGCTAAATTGTTTAAGTTCAACATTTGTGGCTTTACGTTTGAAAAAATTGTCTAACAATGTAAAACTAAGTTGTGAGAGAGAGTTTACGTTAGCTTTAATAATATCAAGGTGATGTCTAAAAGTTTGAATGTAATAATTATATTCTATTTTGATGTTTTGATATAAACGTTGATCTAATACTATCGAATCGTTTGTTTTATCTTTTAATTCTTGGTGCATATTATATATGATATTTGTAGCTAAACGGAATGTATTACTGTCAAATTGATGTGAATGTATAAAAACAATTATATTTTTGTCAACTATATCAATTTCAAAATGTTGTTTATTAGCAATACCTCCAAAGGCGTTGCAAAGAATTCCTGAACAGTTGTTTTGTTGAATATCATTATAAAATTTATCAAGATCTCTTTTTGGAACAGTTTTACTTCCAAAATTTTTAGAATCAATTAAAATTGTTGGTTTATCTTCTCTTACTAGTTGAATATCTCCAGAGTTTGCATTATGAGAAGTGTCTAATACTTCAGTATCTGAAAATGTTTCAGTTAATACATTTAAAAGTACAGTTTCTGCAACTTGACCTTTTTTAGAAGAATTATTTGAAAAATTTTCATTAATAGAGTTTACAGAGTTTTCAATGGAAACAATTTTGTTATTAATAGGATGACAATCTAAAGATTTTTCAAAAGTTGATTGGATTGTTTTGAAAATTTCTAAATTTTTACGATCAATATCATTTAATCTTTGATTATTAACGATTTCTATACGTTCTTTAAGATTATCAAAAACTGCTTTAAGATCACCATTTGAATCTCGTTTACTTAGTTCCTTTTGTAATTCTAGAAACAAAGATTTGAGTTCGTTATTTGTAGTGTCTTTAATAGTGTCTAATTTGCTTTGTATAAGTGAATGTGTAGATGTTATATTTGTTAATTGGTTAGTTTGTTGTGAAATAGCATTTTTAATTTCATCTAACTTGTTGTATAAACCGTTTGTATCAGATGAAGTCGAATCTAATATTTTATCTACTTCAATATAAGTTTTTACAAAATGTACCAAGTTTTTACTTGTTGATGTAAAATAAGATATAATAGATGAGTCTGTTAATAATCTTTCTACATCAGATGTATATGTTTCAAGTGACATTTAAGATCCCAAAGAATCTTATTTTTAAATAGGCCAGTATCTTGTTATATTATGATCATTTTCATATGTAAGTAATTGTTGTAATGTAATGGTTGATTCATTAGTCAAGTTATATTCCGTTTTAATTAATTCTATGAAACTTTTACTTATATAAAAATATTCAATTGGTGGTGGTGATAATATATTTAGATATTTATCATACAATTCCTTAAATGTAATTTGATCATTATTGTCAATATCAATTTCAGAAAACTCCAAGAATAAGTCTGGCGTGGTTGTTTTTTTTGCAATATAGTCTTGTTTTGATATAATACTTTCTGGTGCATAATCTTGTGAAAGTGTAATAAGCCAAGGTGGTACATAAAGCCCATAAGATTTTATAGAATCTTCTATACAAGAATCTATAATTTGTTGTATAGTAATGGTTCCAGAACTATTTACATCTAGTTTATTAAAAAAGGTTGTGGATATATCGATCAAGTGTTGTTCAAGGTTTGTATAACTACTCATTTTATTATACATTAATATAATAAAAAAATCTTTTTTATAATTCCGCTGTGTTTGTTTAATTTTAATTAACGTCCGTAAAGTTCAACTCTCATACTTCTATTAAGTCCTGCTGTACCACAACAACTATACCAATCTCCTCCACTGTAATTAGTACTATCCATACCTATACCACCAAATGCATCTATACTTGCAAAGTTTGCTTCGTTATTCCAAAGGAATCCCCACCTTGCTAATCTATTGGCACTCAAATGAGAACCACCTCCAAATACGTGTCTATATGCACCTCCCTCAGATGACCATATGCTACTACTCCATCCAGGATACCAAGTTGTTAAGGGTGAAGCAGTAACATCTCGACTAACTTGGAATCCTGCTAGAGCTGTTGTTTGATAATTTCCAATCCAATTATCGACTTTCCAACACCATCCGTCTTCTAAATTTAAAGATCCCCCGTTTTTACCTAAAACATTAGTATATGATTTTGATGGGACATCTGGCCAAATGGCCATAACATCTTTTATATCAGCATAATTAAATGCGTCATATTTAGCGTCACCATCAACTCTATGTGTAGCTGATGGGTTTAGTGTATTTGTGGTTGTCCAATAAGTAGAAGAGTAACCAAATGTTGTTCCTCTTCCTGCTTTCATTAATAACATCCAACCACCTCCGTCATAACAATCATTCATTAGACAATATGTTGAAGTACTTAAACCATTCAGACGTATATAATAAACACCATCTGTATTTGTTTTTGTAATGTCTTTGATAACTTTAGCACTTTCAGCTGGGAAGCTACTATTTAAACCAGTTGAACTAAATATATATCCTGACCAATTAGATGTGTAACCTCCTCCTGGTGGTTGGAATGAAAAATCACCACTGCCAGTACCAGACGTTTTACCATAATAAATATTAATACGATAATAAGTACCTTTTGTCATAGAATACCCTGCACCAGATCCAGTTGTTAACAGATTTCCATTAATATAAATATGACTATATCCTCCAGCGTTTGCACTAGCAAAATTCCAAGTTCCAGTTTGATCTGCTAGGAACCAACCTTCGGCAAAAACAAGATGTGAAGTTGCAGTGTTACTAGCAGGAACATAACCATTAGTTAATTGGTAAATACTTGAGGTATTAGTTGATCTACCAATAGCTCTATACGGGATTGAATTGATAGGGACAGCATTTAAGATCCATTGATCAAGAATCCACCAATCACAACCAGGTATACCAGATGTTTTTCTAACAATTAATCGGAAATATCTATATGGTATGGGTTGTCCGGTTGTAACAAATGTTTGTGCTGTACCATAAACAAAACTTGCAGTCGTAGTGTCATAAATGTTTGTCCAGGTACTGTTGTCATTACTTCCAGCAACGAGGAAACTTTTTGCCCAATAACTTTGATCTGTCCACCAAAAGTTTAGGGAAAATGAATACAATACAATTGGATTTGGTAATTGTATTTGTAACCATGCACCGCTTTGTGTAACACCAGATACGGTTGTACTTACAGAACCAATGTAATTACCTGTATTATCATTTGTATAATATCCTCCTCCAGGACTCCAAACGTTTCCGAAACTTCCATTTGTACTAGTAAATGCAACATATCTATCACCCATATTAGCATGTGAATGAGTATTACTGGATGTAACAGTGTATGTGCCATCGTAGTGTGTACCAGGTGTAGCAGTTGTTCCTCTAGTTAACGATAATTTAGTGAAATATCTTGCTCCAGTTGTACCATTTCCAGCATATCCTAAAAACCATGAATAAGAATTTGAGTAATCAGCTGGAGTTGTAATAGTAGTAGAACAGAAATACCAAGTCAATCCATCTACAACACGTGTTTCTAGAATATTAGTTAATGGATGTCCTGTTTCAGTATTAGCACCACTACTAGATAAAGCTCTTGAATGAAACATAGCATCCGTTCCATTGTAATCATTTGATTTACTATACCAGCCACTTAAGGTATAAGTTGTGTTTGCGACTAATTGTGTTGTCCATTGCATTTCATATTCTGCACTTCCAATTTGTTGTAATACATATGGGGAATCGCCTGGATTAGCTAATGTTATAATCGTATTTGATCCAAAACTTTGCGCTGCGTTGTATTGTGAAACATTTGTATTACCTACAAAACTTCCATTTGTTAATAATTCTGGGGTGCTTCCAACAAGGGTTGTTGTATTCGATGTTAATGAAGCGCGTGGAAGTGCGAGGATATTTGCAGAATTTGCAATAGCATCAAGGAATTTCCAAGTAAATCCAGGAACTAAACCAGATGCGCAAGCATTTCTTAAACTACTAAACCCAGTTCCTCTTGGTATAAGACTTGATGTTGTAACGTTTGAATTAGTAGGAATATAACTTAATTCGACAGCTCTGACAACAGTGTCCATACCTAGACCTCCATTGAAGGCTCCTATACCCCAACTAGAACCAGCAGATGCTGCCCATGTAAGAACATTAGGGTCATCATAACGTATAATGTCTTTTCCATTAACATTAATAGTCCACGTGTTAATTATTGATTTATTATAGGTAATTGTGACTGGCATAAATTTGCTCGTATTTCTCCATTGCATTTCAGGAGAATATGCTAATTGCGTAGACATTCTATCAGCACTTGTACTTGAGTTATTATTTAACAAGTAAACTCCAACTGGCCAATTTGCGTTTCCAGTATAAGCTTGGAAATTAATAGAATATGCGTTTTGATTATTTCCGTAATTTGTATATGTATTGGCTGCTGCACCTGAACCTCCTATGTAAACAAAGAAACCATCTGCAGATACTTCTGCTGTCCATATATCAAATGAAAGGGTAAAACTATCATAATTTTGTATAGCTGTAACATTATACCATTGATTAAAACTATTTATTACAAGATTATCAGACATATAAAACCAATCATAGGGAGCAGTATCATCTGAATATCCTCCATAATTACCATATTGTTGCCACGTCATAACAGTTTTCCAATTTGTTTTATTACAAAGATATTGAGCTGGTGTGTTATAAGTATTTACTTGTGAATCAAGTATTAAATTTCTGTATGTATTACCTAATATAGTAGTAATTTCATCTTGACGTAGACAAATGTCATATATACGTACATCTGATAATTTACCATAAAATCCTCTATTGCCAGTATCACCATTTGTTCCAAAGCAAATTCTAGATTTTCCTTTACCTGCATCAAAACTAGTTCCATTTATTGTATTTTGAAGTGCTCCGTTAATATAATACTTGACTTGATAATTAGAATCGAATGTGACAACAAAATGGTACCAAGTGTTTGTGGTAACTGTATAATAATATGTAGTCCACCAATCAGGTACAGCAAAGTTAAGACTAAAACGATTTAGACCTCTATCGTAATCAAGTTGCATAACAGGTGTTGTTCGATTATAGTCTGTTAAGCTACAGAATGTTTGATATCCTAAATTTGGATCTTCGCAATATACCCAAAAAGATATAGAAAGTGGTATACCAGGTACATCATCTACGAATACACCATGTTCTTTACTCATTACAAATTGTGCAGCATTATAGTAAGGACTTGCATTAGTTGTAGTCAAACCTTGAAGATGCCCATCAGTAACAGGTCGTGAAAAAACTCTTCCAACTGTACTTACATTTTCAAATTTAGTAGTGATACTTTTGGGGATACCATAACTATTGGGTTGTAATAGAAGTTGACTAACATTTGTAATTTCGCTATCAGTTAAGGATACGTCATAAGCATATAATCCTGACATGTAATAATTAGGATATGTATCACCTGTCCAAGCACTTCTACCTATATACGTATTTGCAAAGGTTTTATTGGTTACAGTTGCACTTGTTGTGCCACTATTCCAAGTTATACCATTGAATGATATAGAAAAAGCATTATTAGATGTTGTGTATCTAGCAACAGCGACAAACCATTGATTAATAGATGGTCTGTAACTTGTGCTTATACTACCAGCAAGTGTAGAACCATTATATAAGTTAAAATACATATTGTTCCAACTATTTATACCGAATATTATATTATCATTTTGTTGTCCATTTCCAAAGTCCATTATTCTAGAATTATCGTTAACTGTTCCAACTAATTTTAGACAAGCTACAACTGTAAAACCTCCATTTGATTGTATATTAAATGTTCTTGTACCGGCTGTCATATGTTGAGAACTAGTTGCGTCAAAGTGAACAAATGGTTGATCATTAAGAACACTACCAAATGGAGTATTGTATTTACCTTCTTTTCGAAATATTGGGCGATTGGCAAAAGTGTTTTGGTAAAAGTCTCCCCAAGTTGATATAGGTGTATCTTGTCTCCACATTGTTAAATTACTTGTGGAACATTGTAATATAGGATATCTTACAGCATCAGTTGTCATTTGCGGTTCAAATTGTAACATATGTTTTGGTTTAACAGTAGGCATAATACGGTTTCGAATATTATAATTTTCAGAAGGTGCTGAATATAAAAGAGCTTCGTCACGTGTGAGTATATTGTTGATTACAATAACTTCATTAATATTACCATAAAAGTATTCACTATTATTATATTTGCGTCCTATATGAAATCCCCCAACGGCTACATTCATACTAGAAGGTGAAGTGGATGTATTTTTAAATACAGTACCGTTTTCATATGATTCTATATTATTTGAAACACCGCCAATTAATGAATGATTACATAACATAACAATAGTTCTATTAGTATTACAAGATCCGGAAGAATTAACCCTACAATCATTACCTTCACCTGTGAAATATGAAAAGATATATTCTACATCTCTACCTATAATAATACCTGATCTATTGTGTGAAGCTAAAACACCACTCGTGATACTTTGCTCACATAAAGTTCCAAAATTGTCATATTGTGGGTTACATTGAGCAATCATAGTGTAAGCCATACTTCCCCTAGTGAGAGGAGTTGCTGGATTTAGTTTAAAGAAATTAACAGTAGTACAATTTTGCGAACTAACACCGGATCCACTATAACTATTACCCATTTCAATAACAACAAGTCGAAAGTAGTTATATGTATTAGTACTATCAAGATTTGTAACAAAGTATTGAGGTCTACCATCACTTCTCCACGTCGTAATACCACTATGGTAAGAAATACCGATCCAAGTACTACCATTTGTACTAGCAAGTAAGGCAAAACGTCTAGGAGATCTTACATCACCCCATGTACCACCACCTCCACTTGTTTGTGATCCAGCAAAACTAAATGTTTTTACAGCTATAGATGTTGGTAATTGTATTTGTAACCAATCTCCTGTAAGAGTTCCTAGATTAGTAGTGCTTGTTGAATAAACGACATTATTATTACCAGTATTATAATCATAAGTACCAGCTCCAGATTCCCAAAATGAATTTCCAAATGCTTGCCAAGCAGGAGCACTATTATTAGAAGATGAACTACATATGTAAGTACCATTTCCATAAGCTTGTCCAGTTACATTTGTTGTAGCTGCTGTAATGGTTCCTGGTGGTGGGTATTCGCATCCAACTGTGGTTGAATCTAAAACTAAACTGGTATTTGCACCATTATAACAAATTTGATATTTGTACGGGTTATATACATTAGATTGAAATCCGTATTGTGGTTCATATTGTGAAATGATTTTTCTATCAATGTCAGATACAGAAGTATTCATAACATACAAGTAATACATTTGACCATTATAAGCAGTACTAGTACCTCGCGCATCTCTACCGAGTAATTGTTGTTGTACACTAACATTAAGACCTGTTCTGGTTGCACTGTTTTGAAATACATTATTCATATAGGTTGTTTGTGTAGTACCGTCATGCTTAACTGTAATAACTTGCCCTGTTCTAAATTGTCCAAATGATTGATCGTTTAGATACCAAAAATTAAGATATGCTGATCCATCATTGGTTTTATATATACCTAAATTATTACTATTGTTTGTTGATGTTGCACCACAACCAAATGCCACACTCCAACTAGGACTAGGTGAACTGATATCCCCATGTTTGAAAATAAATGAATAAGATGGGTTAGATCCAGTGGGGAATGGTCCTGTTGTGCTACCCATATTCATCCATTTATCAGTATTAAAGTCTATAACACCTACTGTTTGATTATAAAATGGTTGTGAACCAGTTGTGGTTTGTGTACAATGGAATCCATTACCACTTTGATCATACCAAGTATCGACAAATGCAGTGCTATTAGTTATCCAAGAGGAAAATGTGGTTCCAGTTCCGTTAATAGATGTTCCTAAATTTCCACTAGCATTTGCGTAGAAATCTTGTGTTGCATTATCAGAACTTCTTCTGAATTTAATTGTTGGACCAGTATAAGTATTACTCATTCTGAAAAGACTATAGGCTCCTCTGGTTGCTGTTTTACCAGCGGAACTGATAGCTTCTAATACATGTATTGGTCCAATTAAAGGTTGTTGTGCGGATGTTGTTTGTGAAACGTGTCTACCATTTCCAGTTTGGTCATACATTTTTGTTACATATCCATTAGATGTTCCTAGCCAAGATTCAAAGCTGTTACCTTTTGCAAGATATTCTGTACCTAGATTTCCATCCATATCAGAATAGAAATCTTGTGTTGCATTATCACTTGATCTTCTTACATTAATTGATGGACCAGAGTAGCTAGAATTGACTAGACGCACGGAATAAGCAGCACTAGCGTTTTCTTTACTCTTAGTGGAGAGTTTATCTAAAAAGTATGAGGAATCACTAACATAGACAGATTTTTTGATATCCGATAGTTTAATAGCTCCTGTACTGGGGAAGGGCATTATTATATAATATACTTATATAATAATTTTACTTAATTTAATGTAAATAAGTATTTAATTTTATTAAAATTTGATAACATGTCGTCTCTAATGTTGAGTAAATCAGTATCAGATGATTTTAAGTATTTAGGGAGTTCATTTTTGAGATAATCAATGTATTCTTGTACTAATTCATTGGCTGACTCATCTGAAAGTTCTTTGATGTGAAGTTTAAATCCATCTGGGAATGATGGTCTATCATATCTGCCCATGTAAACCTCGATAAATTCATCAATAAGTGATTGAAGATTATTGAATAGATCACAAGTTGCTTTATGTCTAGCGAAACTGGTAGTTTGCCAATGGTAGAGTTTAATAGTATTTGACATGTGGAAAAAAAGTTTGATAATGTTTTCACACCCCATATTGTTATAATTTTACTATAGAAAAAAAATTTACATAATGTGCATAATATGTTTTTTGTTTATAAATGTTTTTATATAAGACATTTGTTTATTTTTTTTCTGAGATAAATATAATGGATAAATATTTATTAGTTATATCAAGGGATTATTGGGGTACGAGTACTTCAGAGGCGACAGCATTAAGGTTTATGGATAAGTTCAAGACGTTTACTGGCTTATCAGATACAAATATAAAGACTTTATTAGGTGGAGAGGTTACAGTAACTGGTGTTAAAAATGCTATATATTATGCAGTAAAGTCTACGTTAAATAAAAATATTTCTAGATTGTATATTTATATGAATGGGCATGGTAATCAAGTGGTTGATACAAATGGTGATGAAATAAGTAAAATATATGATAGAGAATCGCCTATTGATGGTATGGATGAAGTGTATCAATTACCAGATGGTAATGTAATAGATGATGATATAACTTGTACAATAAATCGTGCAGTTATAGATTCTGGTAGTGGAAACAGGATAATGGTTATCTTGATATCAGATCATTGTTCGTCTGGGTCGATGATAGACAAGGTTAATGTAGAGTATGATTGGGTTACGATAGGGTCATCGTTAGACAATCAGGATTCGTATGTTACAGGTGACGGTAATGTAATGACGAACATGTTTTTATATGTGATGGCAAAATGTAATGAGGATATATTTGTTAGTGATTTTTACAAACTTTTGGACGAGGGGATGAGGGGCTCATATATAGGTTCGATACAGTTATGTACATTGCACGTATCAG